>Ga0209396_1001747_pt1 | contig 23609 bp, 20 predicted proteins | sample GOMGulsemesocosm_6_FD_184638 | JGI IMG/M metagenome (GOLD analysis project Ga0209396, IMG submission 184638) | Methane-oxidizing microbial communities from mesocosms in the Gulf of Mexico - GOM8C Gulf of Mexico (SPAdes) (version 2) | ecosystem: Environmental > Aquatic > Marine > Cold seeps... | reverse complement strand
ATTCACCGCAGACGTTTGGTACAACATTCGCTACGGCAAACCCGACGCCAGTGACGAAGAAGTTATAGAAGCCGCCAAAGCCGCACACGCCCACGACTTCATCATGCAACTGCCAGAAGGTTACGCCAGCCACCTTGGCGAGCAAGGCACAAGATTATCTGGCGGCCAAAAACAACGCCTTGCCATCGCTCGCGCCATACTAAAAGACCCTAAGATTTTATTACTCGACGAAGCCACAAGCGCCCTCGATGCCGAAAGTGAGCATCACGTTCAGCAAGCCCTAGAAGCACTAATGAAAAACAGAACCACCCTAATCATCGCCCACCGCCTTGCAACAATACTGCACGCAGACAACATTGCCGTACTCGACAAAGGCGAACTTATAGCCCAAGGAAGTCACACAGAACTGCTTACCAGCTCCCCCCTTTACCGCCGCCTCGCAGAACTGCAGTTTCAAGACAAAAAGTTAGACGAGGATTCAAAAGTAGAAGAGTTAGCAAGTTAGCTAGTTTTTAGATTAGCTGCGAAAAAGGGAGGTTCCGCAGCGGCTTGGCCAGAGGGGCCAAAAATAGGTGCACTAGGAAAAGGCGTGCGTTCGGGTGCAATGACCCCAGCGCGGCTGAACCGGGGTTTCACTCCGGTCCAAAGTTTTTTAGCGAAGACTACCCCACAAACACCCGAGCATTCCTAAAGATCCGCAGCCAAGCCCCATCCTCGTCCCACTCTTCTGGGCACCAAGAATTCGTCACCGCTCGAAACACCCGCTCAGGGTGAGGCATCATAATCGTAGCTCGGCCATCAGTGCTCGTTACACTCGTAATACCCGTGGGAGAACCGTTCGGGTTAGCCGGGTAGCGCTCCGTTGGCAGCACATGATTGTCCACAAAACGCAGCGCCACCTGTGAGCCCGCATTAAAGGATTGCAGCGCCTCAGCACTTTCAAACTCAGCCAGACCCTCACCGTGGGCAACCGCCACCGGCATATGAGAACCTGCCATACCCTGAAACAAAACAGAATTAGACTCCTGGACCTGCACCAGACTACTGCGCGCTTCAAACTGCTCAGACTGATTGCGAACAAAACGTGGCCAATGCTCCGCGCCCGGAATTAAACCCTTCAAATTCGACATCATCTGACAGCCATTACACACCCCTAAAGTAAAAGTATCTTCACGAGTAAAAAAGCCTTCAAACTGATCTCGAGCGATAGAATTAAACAGCACACTCTTCGCCCAGCCCTCTCCGGCGCCCAACACATCACCGTAAGAAAAACCGCCACAAGCTGCCAAACCTTTAAAGTCAGATAAATTTACCCGGCCCGCCAGAATGTCACTCATATGCACATCAACCGCCGTAAAACCGGCACGATCAAAAGCCGCGCCCATCTCAATGTGACCGTTCACACCCTGCTCGCGCAAAATAGCGACACTAGGTTTAACCCCGGTATTAATATAAGGCGCCGCAACATCCTCATTCTGTGAATAGCTCAAATGCGCACTCAAGCCAGGGTCTTGGCTCAAAATGTTATCGAACTCCTGCTGCGCACAATCGGCGTTGTCGCGCAAAGACTGAATGCGATAGCTCGTTTCAGACCACAGTACCTGCATAAAGGATCGGGCTTGATCAAAAATAATTTCTTCATTATTCTCGATACGAATTAGATCTTCGTCATTAAGCTCACCTAACTTCGTCACACAAGCTTCAAGGCCCGCATCACTAAATGCCTTAATAACCAAGTCAGTGTCTTTACGACGAGTTTGCAATACAGCGCCCAACTCTTCGTTAAATAAAGCCGCTATGGCATCGTCTTCAGACATATGCAAATCAACGCCACAGTGACCCGCAAAAGCCATCTCGGCTACCGTCGCAAACAAACCACCGTCGCCGCGATCGTGATACGCCAACAGAGTTTCGTTTTCTAGGCAGAGTTGCATAGTATTAAAAAATGCCTTCAGGTCCTCAGCACTGTCTACGTTCGCGGGAGTTTCACCTAGTTGCTCGTACACCTGAGTAAGAATTGTTGCACCAAGGCGGTTCTTGCCACGGCCAAGATCAATCAAAATAAGGTCGGTCATGCCACAGTCTGTGCGCAATTCTGGCGTCACCGTTTTACGGACATCCAAGACAGGTGCAAAGGCAGTAATTACCAGCGACATTGGCGAAGTTACAGCTTTGTTTTCACCGCTCTCTTCTTGCCATGCTGTGCTCATGCTCATAGAGTCTTTGCCCACTGGTATTGTGATACCCAGTGCCGGACACAGCTCCATACCAACGGCTTCCACCGTGCGATAAAGCTTTTCGTCTTCACCTTTATGGCCTGCGGCGCACATCCAATTAGCTGACATCTTAATATCTTGCAGCGCACCAATACGCGTCGCAGCAATGTTAGTAATAGCTTCACCTACCGCCAATCGACCTGAAGCTGGAGAGTCAAGCAATGCAACGGGTGTACGCTCTCCCATACTCATTGCTTCACCGGAAAAAGTGTCATAAGCCGCGGTAGTCACCGCGCAGTCAGCCACAGGTACTTGCCAGGGGCCCACAAATTGATCGCGAGCGACCATACCTGTGATTGAGCGATCACCGATAGTGATTAAAAAGTTTTTACTGGCCACCGTAGGATGTTTTAACACCCGCTCGGCAACTTCATTTATGTTGAGTTCAGCGGTAGAAAATTCTGACGTTAAAGCCTGGTGTTTATCGGCAGTACGATGCATTTTTGGCGCTTTGCCAAACAAAACAGACATCGGCAAATCGACAGGCATGTTGTCAAAGTGTTGATCACTTAGGCTCAAGTGTTTTTCTTTTGTAGCTTCACCCACTACCGCGTAGGGGCAGCGTTCTCGCCGACAGATAGACTCAAATCGTTCGAGATCGACAGGCTGTATCGCGAGAACATAGCGCTCTTGTGATTCGTTGCACCATATCGCCAAAGGGCTCATGCCAGGCTCGTCGTTGGGCACATTTCGCAGCTCAAATTTACCGCCACAACCGCCATCTTTCACAAGTTCGGGAAAGGCATTCGACAAGCCGCCAGCACCCACATCATGAATAAAGGCAATGGGGTTTTCACCACCCAACTGCCAACAGGCATCAATCACTTCCTGACAGCGGCGTTCAATTTCTGGATTCTGGCGCTGGACAGACGCGAAGTCTAAATCTTCACAAGATGAACCCGAAGCCATTGACGAGGCCGCACCGCCGCCTAAGCCGATCTGCATCGCCGGACCACCTAGCACAATAAGTTTTGCGCCCGGTGAAAATTCTGGTTTGTCTACATGCTCTTCACGAATGTTGCCATAACCACCCGCAAGCATAATAGGCTTGTGATAGCCACGGCGTTCACCGTCAAAATTATTTTCAAAACTGCGGAAATAACCACACAGGTTGGGCCGACCAAATTCGTTGTTAAACGCTGCGCCGCCGATGGGGCCTTCAAGCATAATATCCAGCGGGGTAACGATGCGATCAGGTTTCCCGTAGTCGTGCTCCCAGGGCTGTTCATAGCCCGGAATTTGTAAATTAGACACAGTGAAGCCCGACAAACCCACCTTTGGTTTAGAGCCTCTACCCACCGCGCCTTCATCGCGAATTTCGCCACCCGAACCCGTGCCAGCACCTGGGAAAGGCGCAATCGCGGTTGGGTGGTTGTGAGTTTCTACCTTCATCAGAATGTGAATATTTTCCTGACTGTAGTGATAGGCCCTAGTTTCAGGTTCGGGATAGAAACGCCCTGCCGCACTACCGGCCATAACGGCGGCATTGTCTGAGTAGGCAGAAAGTACATTTTCGCCGCCCAACTCATTGGTATTTTTAATCATTTTGAACAGCGACAATTCTTGATCCGCGCCGTCGAGTGTCCAGCTGGCATTGAAAATCTTATGTCGGCAATGCTCTGAGTTTGCCTGGGCAAACATCATTAGCTCAACATCGTTGGGATTGCGGCCTAGTTCGATAAAACTCGCGACTAAGTAATCAATCTCGTCATCTGCAAGCGCTAAACCCAAACTGCTATTAGCGAGAGACAAAGCTTCACGACCGCCGCTCAATATATCAACTGGGATCAGGGGAGCGGGCGCTTGACTGGTAAATAAAATTTCCGCATCTGCGGGGTGCGAAAGCACCGTTTCTACCATGCGGTCATGTAAGATAGCGCTCACTTGAGATGCCTGCTCGGCGCTCAGATCACCGGAGACAAAATACACGGTGCCACGCTCAAGACGCTTGATTTTCGCCAAACCGCTGTTGTGGGCTATGTCACTCGCTTTCGAAGACCAAGGAGATATTGTGCCAGGCCGAGGCACTACCACAAACTGAGTGCCCTCACCTTCCTGAGCATCGATACTGGGGCCGTAGCTTAACAATTTGGTTAAAACCGCCTGCTCAGCCTCGTTTAGCGCGTCACTTACATGAGCAAAGTGCACGAATTCAGCATACACATTGTGAACGGCCGGAACACTTTGTTGCAGAGTGGCCAATAGTTTTTGGGTTCGAAATACAGAGAAAGCTGGAGCACCACGAAGGGTAAGCATAGCTAAATATCGCCTCAACAGTTTTGGGGGGCTGGAAAAGGCCGACATTGTACTTGAATTTGCAGGCACTGACAGCACTGATGGATCGAAAGATTAGGCTATACTTAAGCTAAATTGTTACAAGCCCAGTATCTATGCGCCCTAGTCAAGTTTGAAGGCTAGCAGACCTCCAGCTACTACAAATATTTTTGAAAAACAAGCTAGTGCTTAAAGCCCAAGCCATATAAAATTGCACAAATTTTGTTCAATACTGTCTATATATAAGTGATTTCTTATAACCAAGCACTATATGTAGATAAACAAGAGAGATTGCATCATGGCCTCATTGGCAGCCCAATCAACCCGTACAGCACTGCTAAGAACAGTGTTTCGCCAGGCTATACGCCTAGCGAGCGCGTGTGCGGTAGTGGGCTGTTCTGCGCTTCTGGTTGGCAGTCGCATGCCCTCTCAGCTTGAGCAGGTGTTAGCCCTAGGCGAGTTGCATATTCTCTCTCGCAATGGCTCCACAACCTATTACGAGGGCAAATCAGGCACTACGGGGTTTGAGTATACCTTGAGCAAAGCTTTTGCCGATTCTCTAGGCGTAAAGCTGGTCATCGACGAAGAAGAAAATCTGGCGGGCATTCTCGGTAAAGTTAAAGAGGACCGCTATCAACTCGGCGCTTCAGGCCTCACCATTACCCAAGAACGCAGCAAGCAAGTTATGTTTGCTGAGCCCTATATGGATGTAACCCAACAAGTTCTTTATCGCCGAGGTGAACCCCGCCCGAGAACTCCGACAGATCTCATTGGTAAAAATATTCTTGTGATTGCCAACTCGGCCCACGCCGAGCACCTGCGCCAACTCAAAGTTCATTTCCCTGCCCTCAAATGGCGGGAAGAAGCTGACATTGAAATGATCGACCTAGTCGCGATGATTGATAGCGGCATTATCGATCACACTATTGTCGACTCGAACGCCTTTACAGTAAGCCGCAATATCTACCCTCGCGCACAGGTCGCGTTTGACACTGGTGGCACACAGAAACTGGCTTGGGCCTTTGCAAAGCAGAGAGACATGAGCCTATACAAAGAGGCGCAGAAGTTTTTTGCTGAAGTAAAAAGTAATGGTCAGCTCGATGAAATTATTGAACAGTATTACGGCCACACCAACGAGATGAACCAAGGTGGCGCGCTCGTTTTTGCCAACAGAATTGAAACGCGACTGCCCAAATGGGAAGCCTATATACAGGAAGTGGCTTTAGAGTTTGATTTAGACTGGCAGTTAATTGCCGCCATTAGTTATCAAGAGTCTCACTGGAATGCTCGCGCTCGCTCGCGCACTGGCGTGCGTGGCCTCATGATGCTGACTCAAACTACCGCCAAAGAAATGGGCGTGAGCAACCGTCTTGACCCCATGCAAAGCATTTATGGCGGCACCAAATATTTTCGAAAGATTTACGACCGAATACCCAAAGACATCACGAACCCCGACCGCACTTGGCTAGCTCTGGCGTCTTACAATGTGGGTTATGGCCATATGGAAGATGCACGGATTCTCACCGAGAAACTAGGCGGCAACCCAGACAAATGGAGCGATGTGCGGGAACACCTGCCAAAACTGGCTAAACGGGCCTACTACCGCCAAACCAAATATGGATATGCACGGGGCTGGGAGCCGGTGAGCTATGTGCAAAACATTCGCAGTTATTACAACGTATTAGCTTGGCACGAGCAAATGAATCAACGTCAACTCGCCACAGCTAAACAGGTTTTTCAGGAAGCTTCGGCATTTAAACCCGCCAGCCAAACTGAAAAGACCCAAAAAGTAGCCATAACCTTCCCCGCCACCCTGTAAGGCTCTGCCCTACACCGCTTAGCAAGCGGCAGATAATACTTATTTATTTTTCTTGGTTAGGCTTTTCGAGTCGCTTCGCAGCACGCCGCTTTTTGAAAAAAGCACTGATCATTCCACTGCATTCATCCGCCAATAATCCGGCTTCATATATCACTTTGTGGTTGAGATTACCCCGATCCAAAAATTGTCCATTGCTGAGCACCACCCCTGCTTTGGGTTCTGACGCGCCAAATACCAAGCGCGCAACACGACTGTGGACGATAGCCCCAGCACACATAGCACACGGTTCGATGGTCACATAGAGTGTACAATCGGGTAGCCGGTAGTTGCTGAGCCGTGTGGCGGCATCCCGCAGAGCTATAATCTCAGCGTGCGCAGTGGGGTCACAGCCGCTGATGGGCTTGTTCCACCCACGCCCAACAATTTCCCCGTCATGCACGACTACGGCCCCCACAGGCACTTCACCTTCCGCCTCTGCGCAGCTTGCAAGCTGCAGGGCTTCACGCATGAACAGCAGGTCAGTTTCAGAGCTCATTTTGGCGATACACTCGAATATAGAAATCGGCTTCAGATGTAAATTGTGCAGCGTTCTCTAAGCTTTCTTTAGCCTCGCGACTGCCTTTCCAAACAAAAGGAGTCATTGCCAGCAATTGATTCACGGCCTCGTTATCGGGCAGCTTGAGCTCGAATGAGATGCGCCGTTCGCTTTCACATTCAAAACCCTCGGGCACCTCGGGCAAATCATGAAGTGTGGGAGTATCGTATAAGGCCTGCTTCAGAGAAAACAAATGCCTTGGGCCTGGGACAATCAAGACAAAAGCTCCCTGGGGTTTTAACACGCGCTTTAACTCATCAATTGACCCAGGTGCAAAAACTCTTAGCACTAGGTCTACGCTACTGCTCAGAACGGGTAATTGAAAGCTGCTTGCCACGGCAAAATTCGCATTCGCCTTCAGCGACTTACTGCCCATGCGCACGGCATCGCGAGAAATATCTAAACCCCAGATTGACACCGCGGGCTCAGACTGAAGAAATTGTTGAAGGTAATACCCTTCTCCGCAACCGCAATCCAGCAAGTTTTCAATCTTAAGGTCTTGCAACACCTGTGATAGAGCCGAGGCCAAATCTTGGTAATAACCAGCTTCAAGAAAAGCGCGCCGATTCAGCATCATCTCGCGAGTATCACCAGGGTCGGCACTGCGTTTTTGGTTGGCCAACAGCAGGTTGACGTAGCCCTCTTTAGCGCAGTCATAACTGTGGCCTTCGCCGCAGCGCCAGGTGCGCTCGGTTTTCTCTAAGGCTTGAGAACAGACAGGGCAGGCCCACATGATTAAGTAGCGCTCACAAACGCAAAACGAGGCTGTGTCTCGCCGTCAACTTCCACGCTTTCAATAAACATATCAAGGGGACGCACCCACCAACTGTAATCGCCGTAAAGGCACTGGTAAACCACCAGTGCCTCTTGGGTTTCGCTGTGATGAGCGACTTTTGAAACTTGGTAAAGATTGCCTTTGTAATGGCGGTAAATGCCAGGAATAAGCGCAGCAGTGTCAGACATAGTGATTTAACCCATGAATTAATTGCTGCGCAGATTAGCAAAATTGCCCCTACAAAGACATCCTTAGAGGTGAATACTACAGGGTAGCGGCTAGGCGCGTACCCTGATCAATGGCTCGCTTGGCGTCCAATTCGGAGGCAACATCAGCACCGCCAATTAGATGATGGGGCTTCGCCAAACCTTCTACAAGCTCACGCAAAGGCTCCTGCCCAGCACACAGCACAATATTATCAACATCTAGAACTTGTACTTCACCGTTAATATTCACGTGAAAACCAGCATCGTCAATCTTCAAGTAATCACAGCCAGGTACCATGCGAACGCCTTTGTTCACCAAACCCGCGCGGTGGATCCAGCCAGTGGTTTTACCCAGCCCTTTACCAACTTTGCTGGTTTTACGCTGCAATAAATACACTTCACGTGGTGACGGGGCCACTTCGGCCTTCACGCCTTCAATACCACTGCGAGCCTCCATGGTCATATCAACACCCCACTCCTTCATGAAGGCTTCAATATTTTGACTTGTGGCTTCGCCCGCATGAGTGAGGAATTCCGAGACGTCGAATCCGATGCCGCCAGCACCAATTACCGCCACTTTTTTTCCGACTGGCGCGCCCTTAATTACGTCTAAATAGCTCAGTACTTTAGGGCTGTCGATACCTTCAATGGCGGGCGTGCGAGGCATAATACCCGCGGCAATAACCACTTCATCGAATTCACTGTCATTGAGCTCAGCCGCGCTTACACGCTGATTCAATTGTAGGTTTACGCCCGTGAGTTCAATCTGACGAGAATAGTAACGCAGAGTTTCATAAAACTCTTCCTTGCCTGGAATACGCTTGGCGATATTGAATTGACCACCAATTTCACTGGCCGAATCAAACAGTGTGACGCTGTGTCCGCGCTTCGCGGCTGTAGTGGCAAATGCCAAGCCCGCTGGGCCTGCCCCGACAACAGCAACATTCTTCTTCTCTCCCAGCGGCTCGATAATTAGCTGAGTTTCATGGCAGGCACGAGGGTTAACCAAACAGCTGGTCATCTTGCCGGCAAATACGTGATCTAAGCAGGCTTGGTTACAACCAATGCAGGTATTAATTTCATCGGCGCGACCCTCGGCCGCCTTTAAGACAAATTCCGAATCGGCCAGGAACGGGCGTGCCATAGACACCATATCAGCATCGCCATTGGCTAATACACTCTCTGCAACTTCCGGTGTATTGATGCGATTGGAAGTCACTACAGGAATATTAAATTGCTCTCGGAATTTTGCAGTTACCCAAGTAAAGGCAGCGCGAGGCACCTTTGTCGCAATGGTTGGAATACGCGCTTCGTGCCAGCCTATACCGGTATTAATAATGGTCGCCCCGGCCTTTTCAACAGCTTTACCAAGTGTGACAACTTCTTCGTATGATGAGCCGCCATCAACCAAATCGAGCATAGACAGGCGGAAGATAATAATGAATTTCTCTCCCACGGCTTCGCGAACACGGCGCACAACTTCAACCGGTAAGCGCATACGATTTTCGTAACTACCGCCCCACTCATCATCGCGCTGATTCGTGCGCTCTGCTAAAAATTGATTCAAAAAATAGCCTTCTGAACCCATGATTTCAACACCGTCATAACCCGCTTCTTGGGCAATAACTGAGGTGGAAATGAAATCAAGAATTTGTTGCTCAATTTCATCTTCGGTCGCCGCCAGCGGTTGAAATGGATTAATCGGCGCTTGAATGGCTGAGGGCGCAATAGGTGTCTCGTTGAACGCATAGCGACCCGTGTGCAAAATTTGCAGACAAATTTTACCGTCGGCTTCATGAACTGCGTCGGTAATCACCTTGTGCCATTGCGCGTCTTCCGAGGTGCGCATCATGCGCGTGTGCTCATGAGTGGACGCTCGAACATTAGGACCAAAACCACCGGTAACAATAAGGCCAACACCACCACGGGCACGCTCAGCGAAAAACTCCGCCATGCGAACATTGCCGTCGGGCGTCTCTTCCAAGCCGGTGTGCATGGACCCCATCAGCACTCGGTTTTTAAGCGTCGTAAAACCTAGGTCTAGGGGGGCCAACATATTTGGGTACAAATCTGACATAACACTCTCCACACGAAGTAAAAATACAAAGTTAATTATTTGTTAGCTTTCAATAGGGGCATTAAACGACCAGAGATCGTCATAAACAGCTTCACGCTTTTCCATTTTTGCCGTCATCGCTTCTGCCACATCTTGCGTCTGCAGCATGCCCGATTGCCAAGTGGCCATATAGTCCAAGCTGTCAGCGACACTGTGATCACGCGTATAGCTTAGCTGCTGCTTAGTGCCGGCGACGGCCAAGGGTGAATTGGCGGCAATTTGTGCCGCGATTTCCATCACAGCCGACAACATTGCGGCCTGATTTTCATAAACATGATTCACTAGACCGCAAGCCTTCGCTTCATCGGCCAGCATATTGCGAGAGGTGTAAGCAAGCTCACGTACCAAGCCATGAGAGATCAAGTGAGGAAGGCGCTGCAAAGTCCCTACATCAGCAGTCATGCCAATAGTGGTTTCTTTGATGTTGAAAAAGCTATCGGCCGTGCAGTAACGGCTACAACAGGCCGAAACCATATCAATGGCGCCACCAATACAACCGCCGTGAATGGCTACTAGCACAGGCATGCGAACTTCTTCCAAGGCGTTAAAGCTGTCCTGCAGCTCCAGTACGGTGCGGCGTGCTTGCTCGTTTCGACGAGCGGCTTCAAGCCCCGCAGTACTGCCCATATTGGCAAAGACGCTAAGATCCATGCCTGCCGAAAAATGCTTGCCCGTGGAGGAAATAACGATTACCCGAGCAGCTGCTGCACGGTCTATAGCACGGACAATTTTGGGGAGTTCACGCCAAAAGGCCGCATTCATGCTATTAAGCGCTTCTGGGCGACTCAGCGTAATGTGGGCAATATGATTCTCAATCGATACCTCAAAAGCCTCTAGATTCTGCAGTTCTGGCATTGCAATGTCGCTCATGATGGGACGGCTCCGTGATAGGTCATGGCAAAGGGTGCTGCGAATGAGCTAAAAATCATCTCTCTGCAACTAGACGGCGTCAAGATTACCAGCTATTTTGACACTGTCAAGATTGATTGGTAGATTGAAGACCTAACACAGACACGCCTAAACAAGGAAATCCCTCCCTAACATGCCCCCAGCCTCTAAAAAAACCGCATACCACCACGGAGACCTGCGGGAATCGCTACTTTCTGCCGCAAGTCGTATTATTCGTGAAACCGGCATTGAAGGCTTGTCACTGAGAAAACTGGCCGAACAAGTGGGGGTCTCCAGAACGGCGCCTTACCACCACTTCAAAGATAAAAATGCTCTACTCTGTGCGATTGCTGAGGGTGGTTTTTTACAGATACAAAGCCATATCGCCGATTTACTGGCGGACAACCTGCACACCGGCAGCATCACAAATAAAACCCAAGCGTATCGCAGCTATATTCGTGGCTATATTAACTTCGCCGCCGAAAACCCAGAGGTCTACGATCTGATGTTTGGTCGTACTATTTGGAAGCATGCTCAGGTAACAGAAGAATTGCGCAAAACGGCTTACGATACCTTTCAACGGGACTTAGAAATCGTAAAAGCCTTGCAAAAAGACAAGATTCTACCGCCCGAAGAAGACACTCTGCGCTTCGCCCAAGTGGTCTGGGGCACACTTCACGGCATTGCTCGCCTTGTGATTGACGGGGTCTATGCTGACACCAGTCACATTGAAGAAATGTGCGAATGCGCGGCTAACTTATTCATTCAATCAGACGCATAAGGCTTAAAGGCGCCTCTAGCCTACATCGTGGCTCACTCGTGTAAGTACACTTGCATCAGTGTGTTCGAAATCTTTGCCATAGATGTGCAGAGACATAACTTCGGAATAACTCAACTGGTTTTCTTGCACGCTCATGCGCATGTGAAAGGCTTTGGTTTTCGCTTTTTCAAGCATGAAAGGCGATTGAACAATACCAAAGGTTTCACTACCACTCTGAGCTTTCACCTCAAATATCGTTTCACCGTCTTGCTCCACAACACCACCACCAGCCAATACACAAACGCCCCGTGGAATACTTAATGAGTGCATAAGCAAACCTGTTGCAGGCTCAAAGATCCAGTGACCAACTTGCTCATGAAAAACTAATCCGCTATCACTTTTTCGCACAACATGATGATAGCGCACAGCAACCAATTCCTGTTCCTCTGCATTTTCAGCAGAACCCGCAGCTTCAAAACTGAGCTCATCTGTAAACCGGGTTTGGTCGGGATTTGCGTCAGCATCAGGCGCAACATCTAGACCTTTATCTCCCGCCCAGCGGCCTACCAACTGAGCCAAAGGACCGTAATCAATACCATCTGTCATATTAGTGACTCCTACCTTAGCGATCAATTTGAGGCGGCGTTTTGCTGAGGTCTTGGCAAGAATAAATCTTCGTAGAGCACTAAGCCTTTGGCCGTTAAAAACGCTTTCAGCTCACCGCTGTCCTGCAATTTCCTCAGAGCCTCAGCATAGCTATTTGCGAGTTTTTTTGCCAATTTTGGTGCGCGCGGCTTATGAGACGCGCACATAAATACCTCTAGAAATCCTGCTTTGAATACCTCTTGCGTCTCGATCTTTAACTCTCTCGACAAGCTTTGTGTTATCACAAAATCTGCAAATACCATATCGATGCGCTTAGCCTTGAGCATTTTAAATAAAGAAGACACATTATTAGCGGGTTTAAAATTTGGCCTATCAATAAAAGGATCTATGCCCTTCTCTAGGCTGCGAAAATAACCAATGCTGTAATTATTAAGGTCGGAAGCGCTTAGCTCATTCGGAATTTCGTTGTTGTCGACTAATTTACTTATGATCAAAGGCAAACCTAAGTGCGCTTGATCAGCACAACTGAACTCCGGGTTTTCAGGCGTGAGAAATTTGCCGCCAAACCGAAATATTGGACCGACATCAATCAAACCCTGGTTCAAACTGCGTACAAGGCGTGGGTAATTATAATTTGAAATTTGAGCCTCGAAGCCCACCTCTCGAAACACCCTGTAGGGCAATTCTGTTTCAAAATAATAATCGCGACCACTTAACTTATCGGCCACCCGACTGAGAATACCGACCTTAAGATTTTCTCGCGGAAGCGTTAAACCTTCATTGTCATAAGCCTCAGCAAAACACATTGATACATGCGTACACGTCAACAGCGCAATAAGAGCCCACTGATACCGCTCGCTCATCCTCTGCATATTTCTGCCATGACGCCGCCAAGCAAGGTATTTAAGTCCAAAGGATTCAGCTCGATCTCCAAGCCTCGGCGGCCAGCACTCACATAAATCGTCGCAAACGCCCTCGCCGACTCATCAATAATAGAGGTAAGTCGCTTCTTCTGCCCAAGAGGGCTTACCCCTCCAAGCACATAACCCGTTGAGCGCTCCACATCTAAAGGGTTTGCCAGTACGGCCTTTTTTGCCCCCGCGGCTTTAGCCATAAGCTTCATATTCAACATCGCCGCCACGGGAATTATACCCACGGCCAAAGCCTTATTATCTAGGCTTACCACTAAGGTTTTAAACACTTGGGCACAGGGCACACCCATCTTTTCAGCTGCCTCTAGCCCATACGACTCACTCGAAGTCTCGTGGACGTACTCATGCACCCGGTGGCTTATGCCACTTTTTTTCACAACATTAATTCCCGGAGTCATCTCTACCTTCGTTAAACATTAATTTAAGACCTCACCATTTTTATAGATTGCTGCTACTATTCGGCCATCAATGTATCACACGAGTCCAATTGAAATGAGCAAGGCCTTCCCGAAAATCAGTATCGCCCTTATCGCGGTCCTCATCAGCGCATTTGCCCTAGGTCCCCGAGTTGACATCAACACTCAAATAGAAAGCATTACACTGCCAGCAGATCTAGATCACTATTTGGCCGAATCCGAGCAAAGACATACCGACATCGTACCCAATACCGAAAAACATATACAGTGGGCACACGCAGACAAACGCCCCACCAAAACTGTACTTGTCTACTTACATGGCTTCTCGGCAAGCCGCCAAGAAATTTCTCCCGTCAGTGAAAACCTTGCACGTAAACTCGGCGCCAACCTCTATCTGGCTCGACTCACTGGTCACGGACGCGGCAGCGCCCCAATGGGCGACGCTACCGTAAACAACTGGGTCAATGACGCCACCGAAGCCATGGCCATTGGCCGAGAGCTTGGCGAAAGAGTTGTGCTTATTGGCACCTCAACCGGCGGCACCTTAGCCACCTGGGCCGCCGCGCAGCCAAACAACACCGCCCCAGACGCTTTGATTCTGGTTTCCCCCAACTTCAAGCCCGTAGGCTCTGGCGCTTGGCTACTGACCATGCCATGGGGTTTAGAAATTGCCGAGCTCATCTTTGGTCCCGAGCGTAACTTCGAATCAACTAAAGCCTCTGGGCCCAGCTATTGGACTAAACGCTACCCCACCTCAGCAATTACCGTAATGATGGGCCTTGTAGATCTAGTAAACGCCACCGACCTATCAACAATCCAAGTGCCCGTATTAACCCTCTATTCACCCAATGACGGAGTAGTGAGCGCAGAGGCAACAGAGAGCGCACTCGCTCGTTTTGGCAGTAAAATAAATGAACACTTACAAATACTCGACGCCCTTGATCAGCACGTGATTTCTGGGGATATAAGGTCGCCCAACACAACAGCAAGAGTCACTGAGGCGGCGCAGGTATTTATCACAAAGGTTTTGAAATAAATCAGGCCGCCGGCGCATAGCGACAAGTTTTTCAGAACTCCTGCAAAAGTAGCCGCTTCTGTTGTTCTTGCGCCAATACATTACACCGCACGTAGGTACCAGGCGTAGTCCACGTCGCTAACCTCGGCGTAAAACTGATCGCATTCATCTCGACGAATTCGTTCATACAAACGACAATACTCTTCTCCAAAATACTGCGGTAATACCTTGCCCAACTTAAAACAATCCAGTGCGTGGTCCCAACGAAAAGGCACCGTTACCGTCTCGTCTTCGAACAAATCACCCGCACGAATCATCTCACCATGGGGTTCACATTTTTTAGCCATACCGTAATGCATGCCCGCCAGCACCGCCGCCAACACCAGATAGGGGTTAGCATCGGCACCCGCTACTCGGTGCTCTATGCGCAAATTTTTGTCATCACATGCGGGGATACGCAAGGCTACACCACGATGGTTGTGACCCCAGTTCGGGGTTAATGGAACATAGTTCCCTGGTTGAATACGGCGATAGGAATTTGCGTTAGGTGCAAATATCGCCATGCATTCGGACATTGTATCGGCAAGGCCGCCAATCGCATGGCGAAATGCATCTGAAATAGGCGGGGTGTCAACGGTGTCGACATCGGAGAGAAATATATTTCTATTCTGACCGTCGTACATACTAATATGCATGTGCAAACCGTTACCGGCAGAATCTACGAAGGGTTTCGCCATAAAGCAGGCGGTCATACCAAATTGGCGAGCGACCCCTTTTATGACACGCTTCAATAGCACCGCATGATCACAGGCTAGCAATGGGTCATTGACATGATGAAGGTTAATTTCGTACTGCCCCGGTGCAAACTCTGTATGCACCGTAGTAGCGGGAATGTCTTGTAGTTCGCAGGCCAGACGCACGGCCTCCAAAAAATCGTCGTTGTCCCATAGTTCCTCGGGCATTGCATATTGCACACCAGGCTGGGGCTGGGTGGTTCCTGGTACCCGGCTGAGTTTCACCTGTGGCCGTGCAGAGTTTTCCGAAGCTTCTACCAAATAGAATTCAAGTTCGCAGGCTACCGTAGGAAAAAGGTCATCACGCTGAAAGCGTTGCACTACTTGATTCAAAATTTGTCGACAATCCCATAAATGAGGTTCACCCTCTAAATCAAACCAAGTTGCAACGACCTGTGCTGTCTGAGATTTTAACCACGGCACCAAGGCCAAGCTGTTTTTTATAGGATGCATAATTTTATCAGGGTCACCGTCATGGTGACCTATACCTACGGCCTCTGACAGCGCCCCCAAGGTATTGAGCAAAGGAATACTGCCGGGCGCCTGCACGCCTTTACTGAAAAATGTTTCAAACTCGACTCGGGGAATACGCTTGCCACGCAACACGCCCGCCATATCCGGAGCTACAATCTCAAGTGTTCTCACCTCAGGATTTTCAGCCAAGAAAACCTGTAACTCTTCAATATTCGCAGTCAGATCATCATTCATAGTAATCCCATTACTCTCACAGTGCAGATATGTTTAACAAACTTAGCTATTGCCGGCGGGCGTAATACGACGACGCGCTGGATTGAACGTTGGCTTGTCTGATACTCGACAGGGGGCCAATACCCGTGTCCACTCCAGCTCACGCTGATAATATATCTCGGCAAATAATGCGTCTGAGTCTTTTCCCCAAGGCATATCCAAACAAGCAAATGCCACATTTGATTTTGCTGTTGGGCACCAAGCCGCCGATGTTACGGTGCCCACTTTGTCGCCATTTTTATTAAATATAAATGAATTGTTCGCTGGCTTATTGCCATCTATATCCAGCTTAGCAAAACGAAACCGTGAACCTTCTGCCTGCTCTTTAATGAGCGCTTTGCGACCGTTAAACACGGGCTTGCTCAAGTCTACCAACCAGCCTAGACCCAATTCATAAGGCGAGCGGGTGCGCCCCGGACGAATCACCACCTCGGCCGGCATAAAATCTACACCCGCCTGAACAAAACCCGCTTCAATTCGAGCAATGTCTAGTGCATCAGCCCCCATAGGGTGAATCATGTAATCTTTGCCAGCCGCCATAAGCTGATTCCACAGAGGCATAGCCTTGTCATTGCTCGTCCACAGCTCATAACCTAAGTCGCCCGTAAAGCCGGTGCGAGAAACCACCAGCTCCGCGCCCTCAAATGGAAAGTAAGTAATGCCAAAGGGCTTGAGGTTCTCTATACCCTCTAAACCCATCGCCCGCAAAATGGAGCAGGAGGTTGGGCCCTGCAATGACAGCGCGGCCACCTCCGCCGTTTCATCGGTAATTTCAACATCGAAGCCCACGGCCGACCAGCGCATCCAATCTAAGCAGCGTTCCTGGGAACACAAGCGCCATACATTTTCTTGCAAATGAAATAGCGTACCATCGTCCATCACTTGACCGTCATCATTACACCAAACCGCATAAGCCACTCGGCCCACACCCACTTTACTCATGTTGCGCGTCACCAAGCGATTGAGATAGTCGGTGGCATCGGGGCCTTCAATTTTATATTTCGTCATGGGCGTTAAATCGAACAGTGCAGCACTTGAGCGAATGGCAAAATACTCAAATTCCACTTCCGTGAAACTGTGCGGCGTGGTGTAACCCTTCCAGTCGAACCAGTGATTAGTTTTACAGGCCCTGGCTACACCTTCATGAAAAGGCGTTTCCAAAACCTGCTCCTGTCTGTGTGGCTCAGAAGACAAATTGGTGTCCACATACCCTAATTGGTTCTTGTCAGCAATCATGCTAAAGCCCCTCTTTTTATCACTTCCTTCGCTGCATTACGCCCTGCCAGCCCCATGACATTACCACCCGGGTGTGCCCCTGCACCGCAGAGATATAAACCGTCGATTGGGGTAGCGTATTGGTTAGAACCATAGGCTCCGCGCATCATCAGAATTTGATCAAAACTAATTTCACCGTGATGCCAATGGCCGCCGGTCATGTGAAATTCACGCTCGATATCCAGAGGGTTCAAGAGCTCGGAAGTAATAATTTTCGTCTTAATACCCGGTGAATATTGCTCGAGCAAATCAATCACGATGGCCTTGAAACGGTCTTTTTCATTTTCCCACCCAGCTTTCAAACTGTAGGGCGCGTATTGCACCACAGCCGATAACACGTGCTTACCCTCTGGCGCCAAGCTTGTGTCGTGCACCGAAGGAATAATAATTTCCAGTATGGGCGCTTCACACAGTTCGCCGTATTTACTCGGATTAAATGCGCGCTCGACATAATCCATGTCGGGCGCGATCACTAGGCGCTGCCCTATATCACTGGCACTCACCCCCTTAAACTCAGGCAGACTATCTAAGGCTAAATGTAATTTGGCGACGTTGCCTTTCATGCGAATATTCTCAACACGTCGAGAGAAATCAGTTTCGATATTACGAATGCCCACCAATTTTTGAAAGGTGTTTTTGGGATCAGCATTGGAAATTACAATGCTCGCCTCAATCACTTCACCGCTCTCTAAAGTAACTCCCGTAGAACGACCAGATTCCGTATTAATACTGGCCACCGCACTATTGTTGCGCAGCTCTACACCCATTGACTTAGCCGAGCTGGCCATAGCCAAACCAACAGCGCCCATGCCACCTTCCGGCAGCGACGGACCACGGTAGCCCCAGAGATCACCCAGACGGCGATAGAGATAACCCAACACCGTATTAGGAGAGCGTGGCGCCATGTGCGAGCCTAACAATCCGTCTAGAGACAAGGCGCCCTTTAATAATTCGCTGTCAAAACGTTCATGTAAAACGTCGTAGACATTAATCAGACCTACACGCATAAGCTCGCGCATATCTTCACGCCCAAGCATTCTCATGCCAAGGCCAAGCTTCATCAAATTAATTCGATCGTGCCAGTCGCCTTCTACCAATTTAGGCGGTCGATTACGAAAAGCCGAGGCCAGTAATTTTGTAAAACGCAGCATCGTTTTATGGAAATCTTTCATGGCGACCTGATCTTTAGCCGTAATATCGCCACCGCTGATTATGTCGCCATGAATGCTTATATGATTGCCATCGGCGGCCAGCGCAATTGTTTTCAAATCTTTAGCGACCATTGTTAAGCCGTGCTCATCCAAGCGCATATCTTTACGCACTTCAGGGTTCAGCATTGTCAACAAATGAGCGCCCGCCGAGATATTGAAACCCGGCGCAATTTCTCGAGTTTTTGCTGCGCCACCAAAATGATTTTCAGCCTCCAATACCAGTACTTTACGGCCGTCTCGCGCCAAGTAAGTCGCGCAAACTAAGCCATTGTGACCGCCACCAACCACTATCACGTCATATTGATTAGTCATCAGCATAACCTCCTGGAACCGTGTTGGGTCGCTTTAGGTCCATCAGAATCTCGCGGGCCGCATTGGCTCCTGGCGCGGCCATAACGCCGCCGCCTGGGTGATTGCCTGAACCACACATATACATACCTTTCATTGGGCCGCGATACTGGGCGTAACCAGGGAAAGGGCGATTGAACAACAACTGGTCCATGGTCAGTTCGCCCTGAAAAATATTGCCCTCTGTGAGACCAACCTCGTTTTCAATTTCGCGAGGTGTGCGCACTTCCGCGTGTAAAATCATGCTACGTAAGTCAGGGCTAAACTTACACATCTGATCAATGACCGTTTCACCGAAGGCCTCTTGATCTGCATCCGTCCAATCCCCCGTAGCCAGCTTAGGCGGGCAATACTGCACAAATACGGTCATCATGTGCTTGCCTGGCGGAGCCATCGTTGGGTCAACTTGAGTGGGAATCAACATATCTACGTAAGGGTCTTGTGACCAAGTGCCACTTTTCCAATCATCGTAGGCGCGCTCCATACGATCTAAAGAGTCGATGAAATGGAAATCGCCCTTCATCAAATCACTGTCTTTGTCTATGCCGTGGAAAGTTGGCAAGCCATCGAGCGCAATATTCACCTTGCCTGAAGAACCGCGAATTTTGAAACCCTGAGCTTTCTTAATGACATCTTCCGGCAGGTCTTTTTTATCAATGATGTCTAGAAATGTGCGTTTGGGATCAAGGTTTGACACCACAATATCCGCGTGAATTTCGTCGCCGTTCGCCAGCGCAACACCCTTTACCGCATTGTCTTTTACAATCACCTGGCGCACATCCGCGTCAGTGACAATTTCACCGCCATAACTTTGCAGAGATGCGGCCAGCGCACTGGCCACGGAACCCATGCCTCCACGGGTAAAACCCCAGGCTCCCACGCTGCCGTCTACATCCCCCATAAGGTGATGCAACAATACATACGCTGTGCCCGGTGAATACACCCCCAGAGACGTACCGATAATTCCGCCACCGGCAAAATGACACTTAATTACATCGGTTTCAAAATATTGGTCAAGATAATCACCGATACTCATTGTCCAGAAACGGAGGGTATCGTGAAGGTCTTTCTCTCCAAGCTTGTGAAAGCTTTGCAGCAAATAGATGAGTTCCGAAATATCCCTGAATTTGAACGACGTTGGGTCAGCGGGTGTGCGCAATAAGAAGGGACGAATCAAACGAGTTTGCTTCATTAGATCCGCCGAAAAACGCTCATAAGCATTTGCGTCACGCTTAGAAAACCGCGCCATCTCACGATACTGCCGCTCATGATCATAATGATTACCGTAATAATCACCGTTGCTTTGGTAAGTGATACCGCCGCCGTAAGGCACCACCTGTAAACCGTGCTTAGACAGCTCTAAGTCGCGATGAATTTCAGGCCGTAACAAACTGCAGACATAAGAGCAATTGGTGTAATTCCAATCCTCGTGCAACTGCCGCGTCACCGTAGCACCGCCGATATAAGAATTCCGCTCTAGAATAGCAACCTTCATTCCCGACTTCGCGAGGTAGGCCGCGTTGGTCAGGCCGTTGTGGCCCGCACCCACGACGATAGCGTCATACTTTTTCACCGCATTACTCCACTGGTTAATTTGTGGCTTGCCAAATCAGACCCTACAAGCGTAGCCCTTATCCTCGGACAAGCTCAGCCCACAAGCGAGGATCATGGCAGAGATAACCGAAGGTGTCTACGGTTTTATGAATGAATGATCATTCATAAATATTGCCAAGCAGGCCTCACTACATTAAGGTATGACCCATAGAATACAAGCCTTAGAGGAACCATAGGCAATGGGAAGAAACGCCGAAAAAGATGCCACAAGCCTCGCGAATTCCAGACGCTCGGCATCCAAAGAAATGCGCCGAGCTCAACTCATTAAGGCCACCATTAAATGCGTTGCCCAAAAAGGCCTTTCCAGCACTACCATGGCCGATATCACAAAAGAAGCCGGCTTAAGCCTCGGCATCGTTAACCTCCACTTTCAAAGCAAAGACAAGCTTCTCGTAGAAACCCTGCGTTACATGTCGGAAGAATATGGAGAAAGTGTACAGGGGGCCCTAGCTACAGAGGGTGGTCCTGCCGCTAAACTCACCGCTCTAATGGAAATGGACTTCAGTGCAAAAGTTTGCCAACGCAATAAACTGGCTGTGTGGTTTGCGTTTTGGGGAGAATCTAAATCAAGGCCGATCTATCAAGCCCTGTGCGCCAAAATTGACGAAGATGCCAATGCCTCCGTTCACACACTGTTCCAACAGCTCGACAAAGACGGCGACTACCAACACATTGACCCGGACAACTTCGCCAGCGTATGGAACGCGCTAACGGAAGGCTTATGGCTGGATATACTGATCAGCCCAAATGATATGAATAGAGAAAAAGCAAAAGCTATATGCCAGGGCTACCTAGCGAGTATTTTTCCTCGGCACTTCGAACGCCCGAGGAAAACTAAAAACTAAAGGAAAAGGAAGATAGGCTTGGCAGCGTCTTACTCGCCACCGCCAAGCCAAAAATTCACGCCCAAACGATCAGCACTCTTCAGCAAAAAGCTCCGAATACTCCTTCCGCAACTCAGGCTTCTTAACCTTGCCCGTACTGGTAAGTGCGATCTGCTGCTGAACAATTATTTTCTTCGGCACTTCATAGCGCGCCAATTGTTCGCTGCTATTGGTTTCCGTATCTTTAGACATATTTTTTACCGCTTCAAAGAACCGTTAATAATGCGGCGGAGGTTCATTCCCCACCTTTCCTGTTGGTTGATCCATCACCTGAGACATCTCCTCAAGCTTCTTCGCCAAACTTTGCACCTGTACCTGTAAACTCTGAATATACGAATCTTGCTCTGTCACCACCTCATTGAGTTGCTGCAAGGTGCCCTCTTGAAAAGACACCCGCGTTTCAAGCTCAATTAAACGCTCGTCAAGCGCACTACCTTCACTGCCCACATCACTCATACAACAACCTTAAATCTGACATTACACACTATTTACAGCTTGATAGACTCGCGTACCAAGCACTGATATTAACAATTTCATCATTACTCAAACCTTTGGCCAACACAGACATCTGCGGGTCTGACCGGCTGCCGTCACGAAACGCCCGCAGCTGCTTTGCCAAATACTGCGCCGATTGCCCCGCTAAAGAGGGATAGGATTCTACTCGTGCGATTCCCTTTGGCCCATGGCAACTTCCACACACTCGGGCACTTTTTTTGCCCTCGCCCAGAGAAACGGCATCATCCGCTGCCGCACAGGCAGCCAGCCCCAATGTACATAAGAATAAAAATAAACTAGACCGCGCCAACACTACAATTTCCTCCCGCAATGCTTACAGAACTCAGCGTCTTGATCGTGCCCCGAACGCTCACAGGCCCGACACAAACGCGCGGCCTTACCGCGCATCATTTCCTGCGCCAGTTCCGCCGTAAGAATGCCCGTTGGAACAGCAATGATGGAATAACCGGTCAACATGGCAATAGCGGCAATCACCTGGCCCAACGGCGTTTGCGGTGTGATATCACCGTAACCCACGGTTGTAATCGTGACGATCGTCCAGTAGATACTCTTGGGGATACTAGAAAAGCCGTTCTCTGGCCCCTCGACGATATACATCAAAGAACCAAAAATGGCGCTTAGCACCAACACACAGGTGAAAAATATTAAAATTTTACGCCGCGACTGCAGCATCGCGCGTATCAATATATTCATTTCACTCAAATAGCGCACGAGTTTCAAGATCCGGAAAATACGCAATACGCGCAACAACCGAATCACCAACAGGAAGCCGATATTAGGGAATATCAACATTAAATAAGTCGGCAGAATGGAGAATAAATCAACGATGCCGTAAAAACTGCGGATATAACGCCAAGGGCGTGGCGAGCAGTAAATTCGAGTTAGGTACTCCAGCGTAAACAATGCCGTAAAGACCCATTCCACTGTCAGCAGTATGGAGTGGTACTCCAGTGACAACCAACCCACGGAATCGACCATAACCGCCAGCACACTCGCGAGAATGGCGTAGATTAGAACCAGATCAAAGGTTCTGCCCGCTGGGGTCTCTGTACCAAAGATCACCTCATACAGGGTCTGCTTAAAATCTTTTTTGCCCAATTTATCAGGCTCAGTGTCGCCCATGGATGCCCCAAACCTACATTTATTGATATGCTGCGTAACATAAACAATGCCCCTTGCGTGCGCAAGCCCACTGAGCGGGCCCAACCTTAGGAATTACTGTGACTGTACTGCTAAAACCCCTTCGCTGCCCTCACTGCGGAGACCCCGTAACCAAGCCCCTACTGAAACAAAAGGGCCACTTGCGCGACTTCCTGAAAAGCAAAGTGTTTCCCTGCCCTCATTGTGAAGGCCAGTTGCTTTATCCAGAGCAGGCCGACACTACCCTGTCGGCGGGGATATTTGTAGCGGTTATTCTCGCGCCACTGTTCCACTACTGGGGCGTTGAGTTTATTACGCCAGAGCAAACGTTTTTACTGGGCACAATCATTACCGTAATTGGCGTATTCACTCAGAAACTGGAGATCCCTGATGAGCAAGAAT
>Ga0209396_1001739_pt1 | contig 23670 bp, 18 predicted proteins | sample GOMGulsemesocosm_6_FD_184638 | JGI IMG/M metagenome (GOLD analysis project Ga0209396, IMG submission 184638) | Methane-oxidizing microbial communities from mesocosms in the Gulf of Mexico - GOM8C Gulf of Mexico (SPAdes) (version 2) | ecosystem: Environmental > Aquatic > Marine > Cold seeps... | reverse complement strand
GTAAAGATCAACACATTTTATCACTTGCAAAAGAGGTCAAACCTCACTATCTTGTGTCTGGAATTATAAAAAACCCTAGATATTGTGCATTTGATGCTCAGTTGTTATTTTTAATACTACGTATTTAGTTATTTATTTCGAATACGTATGTGGGATTTTTTATTAGGGACGTTTTAGATCCTTTCATTAGGAATAATAAACAATAACAATAATCGCTTTACAGGTATTTCATGAATAACAACCTCTTTGTAACTAAACGAAATGGTGAAAAAGAAACCATTGATTTAGAAAAAATTCACCGTGTCATTGCTTGGGCTGCTGATGGCTTAGAACAAGTATCGGTATCTCAAGTTGAATTAAAATCTCACATTCAGTTTTATGACGGTATTAAGACTGAAGATATTCATGAAACTATTATTAAGTCAGCTGCTGATTTGATATCTGAGGAAACGCCAGATTATCAATTTTTGGCCGCTCGTTTAGCTGTTTTTCATTTACGTAAAAAAGCCTATGGACAATTTGAGCCACCACCGCTTTATGACCATGTAGTAAAATTAGTGGAAGCGGGTAAGTATGATCAGCACTTGTTAGCAGATTATACTAAAGCTGACTTTGAACACATGGCCAGTTTTATGGACCATAGTCGTGATCTTAACTTTAGTTACGCAGCCATGAAGCAACTCGAGGGTAAATACCTGGTACAAAACCGAGTTAGCGGTGAGATTTACGAGAGTGCTCAATTTCTCTATGTTTTAGTCGCTGCCTGTTTATTTGCTAAGTACCCTACTGAAACTCGTCTGACCTACGTTGAAGACTTTTATCACGCTATTTCTCTTTTTAAAATATCTTTACCAACGCCTATTATGGCCGGTGTTCGCACACCTACACGTCAATTTTCATCTTGTGTATTAATTGAATGTGGAGATAGTTTAGATTCAATTAATGCTACATCAAGCGCTATTGTTAAATATGTATCTCAACGAGCTGGTATTGGTGTAAATGCAGGACGTATTCGTGCGTTAGGTAGTACCATAAGAAATGGTGAAGCATTTCATACTGGATGTATTCCATTTTTCAAGCATTTTCAAACAGCGGTTAAAAGCTGTTCACAAGGTGGTGTTCGCGGCGGCGCAGCAACATTATTTTATCCTTTGTGGCATTTGGAAGTTGAAAGTTTATTAGTACTTAAAAATAACCGCGGCGTAGAAGAAAATCGTGTCCGTCACCTAGATTATGGTGTGCAATTTAATAAGCTGATGTATCAACGCTTAATTAAAGGCGGCTCTATTACTTTATTTAGTCCAAGTGATGTTCCTGGACTATACGACGCTTTCTTTGAAGACCAAGAAGAGTTTGAACGTTTATACGAACAATACGAAAACGACGATTCTATTCGTAAAAAACGTATTAAGGCAATTGAATTATTTACTCTGTTCGCTCAAGAGCGTGCAAGTACTGGCCGTATATATTTACAAAATGTCGACCATTGTAATACCCATACTCCGTTTGAACCGAGTAAAGCGGCCATTCGTCAAAGTAACTTGTGTTTAGAGATTGCACTACCTACTAAACCGATGAATGATATTAATGATGAGAATGGAGAAATTGCGCTTTGTACACTTTCTGCATTTAACTTAGGTGCTATCGATTCCTTAGATGAGCTAGAAGGTCTAGCGGATTTAGCCGTTCGTGCTTTAGATAGTTTATTAGACTACCAAGACTATCCTATTGCGGCAGCGCAAAGTGCAAGTATGGCTCGTAGAACATTAGGCATAGGGGTTATCAACTATGCCTATTATCTTGCTAAAAATGGCCTATATTACTCTAACGGTAGTGCTAATAATTTAACGCATCGTACCTTTGAAGCTATTCAGTTTTACTTACTTAAAGCTACAAATGAGCTAGCAAAAGAGCAAGGTGCCTGCCCTAAGTTTGATGAAACGCGTTTATCTCAAGGTATTTTGCCTATTGATACTTATAAAAAATCGATTGATGATATTACTGGTGAACCGCTACACCTTGACTGGGAAAGCTTACGTCAAAGTATTAAAGAGCATGGCGTTAGAAACTCAACAGTATCGGCATTAATGCCTTCTGAAACATCATCTCAAATATCTAATGCAACAAATGGCATTGAACCACCTCGAGGTTTAATCAGTATTAAGGCCAGTAAAGACGGTGTATTAAAACAAGTTGTTCCTGAATACGAGAAGCTTAAAGGTAACTATGAGTTACTCTGGAATATTCCAGACAATCAGGGCTATTTAGAGTTGGTTGGCATCATGCAGAAATTTGTTGATCAAGCTATATCAGCCAACACTAATTATGATCCGAGCAAATTTGATGGTGGTAAAGTACCTGTTAAGCAAATCTTAAAAGATATACTCACGGCATATAAACTCGGTGTTAAAACACTTTATTACCATAACACCCGTGACGGTGCTAGTGATGATATTGAAGTTGAAGACGACGGGTGTGCTGGTGGTGCTTGTAAAATTTAATCGTTTTGCTTAACCATCAATATCTCAACCTTAAAATAAAAATACAAAGCCTAGCCAAGTACTAGGCTTTTGCTACACAAAATAGTGTAGTCTCAAAGGAATAAAAAAATGACGTATACCACGTTTAATCAAACACCTAATAACGCACTTTTAGAGCCAATGTTTTTAGGTAATAGCGTTAATGTATCTCGCTATGATCAACAACGTTATATTGCTTTTGAAAAATTGATAGAAAAACAGTTGTCGTTTTTCTGGCGTCCAGAAGAAGTTGATGTATCTAAAGATCGAGCCGATTGGCAGGGGCTTACTGATTCTGAAAAGCATATTTTTATTTCTAACTTAAAGTATCAAACACTTTTGGACTCAATGGCAGCCCGCTCTGTAAACGCTGTTTTACTGCCTTTAGTTTCTTTACCTGAAGTGGAAACATGGGTAGAAACATGGGCGTTTAGTGAAACCATTCATTCTCGCTCTTACACCCATATTTTACGTAATTTATTTACCAATCCGGGTGAAATATTCGATGATATCATCGTTAACCCTGCCATTTTAAAGCGCGCCACTAGTATTGCTAAATACTTTGATGATGTCATTCTGACCACACAGTTACTGCAATCACAAGGTGAAGGCACGTATGAGGTAGAAGGTGCTAATTCTGAAAAAAGAATGGTTGAAGTAAGTACTCGTAAGTTAAAAGAGCGTTTATATCTTGCTGTTTGCTCTGTTAATGCGTTAGAAGCTATTCGCTTTTACGTAAGTTTTGCTTGCTCATTTGCTTTTGCAGAGCGTGAATTACTTGAAGGTAATGCCAAAATTATAAAATTGATTGCCCGTGATGAAGCACTTCATTTAACCGGCACTCAACACATTCTTAATAACTGGAAATCAGGTAAAGATGATCCTGAAATGAAAATTATTAGTGAAGAGCTTCGTGATGAAGGATTGCAAATATTCTTAGATGTTGTCGAGCAAGAAAAGGAATGGGCTCAATACTTATTTAAAGATGGTTCAATGATTGGACTCAATGCAGATATTTTAAATCAATACATTGAATATATTTCCAATCAACGCTTAACCGCTATCGGTTTTGACGCACCTTATGACATAAAAAGTAATCCGTTACCATGGATGAATGCTTATCTCGTTAGTGACAATGTACAGGTTGCCCCACAAGAAACTGAGATATCGAGTTATTTAGTAGGCCAAGTTGATTCTTCCGTTGATGCGGATGATTTTGACGGTTTTGACTTGTAGACTCAACTAAGATGTTAATCGCCTTAGTGTTGATTATTCAATCAGTATGAACGTAAAAAAATCGACTCTTATTGTGGACGACATCATCAAGTTACAACCAAAAATCACGGTACAAGGTAAGGTTGTCCATTATAAAAATAATGAGCAAACCTTACTTGATTGCTTAGAATCATCGAATATAGAAGTACATTATCATTGTCGTGATGGATTTTGTGGTGCATGTCGGGTGACTCTTGTTACCGGCGAAATTCATTACCCTCAAGGTGAGCCTTTAGCCTTTGTCGGTGATAATGAAATTTTACCTTGCTGCTGTAAACCGGTTACTGATATTACTTTGTTAATAGAGGAATAATACCAATTTTATTAAATGACGAGTCACTTGTGCTGGTTAAAATAAGATCACTTAATTAACATCTAACTGTAATGCTATTCCTTTCATCACTCGGTTTAATTCAGGTGATAATTGAGAAAACAACCCTTCTATATCATCATGATTATTTTCATTTATTGCTATATCCAGTGCTTTAGTCGCCTCAAATAAGTCCATTGCACCCACAGAGCAAGAAACACCTTTTAGCGTATGAGCAAGGTGTTTAGCGGAATCGATATCTTTACTCTCTATTGCTGTTTGTAGTTTTTCCCCATCTAAATGATGATCTTGATAAAACATCACTAATATCTCTTTAAATAGTGCTTTATCCCCTAAGACATTGTTCACGCCAACATCAAACTCAATACCATCATAGTTAACCATGTTTTGGTTTTCCTCTAATAAGTTGTCTTTGTCTGTCTTAATTAAGTCCACGACCAAACTATCATCTCCTTCAACGGTTAAACTAGCAATGATACTTGCATCAACAACTTGGTTACGCCCGTGTTCTTTCGCATAGTAGAGTGCACGGTCGGCTTGTTTTAATAGTTCATCAATGGTTAAAAGCTCATTTTGAGCTAAAACTAGACCAATACTCACGGTAATATTAATATCTAACTCAACATCATCATCACTAATAATTCGGACAATTGATTTTTCTATATAAGAACGCATTCTTTCGCAAGCGATATTAGCATCAGTTATATTAGTATTAGGTAAGCAAACAGCAAATTCTTCACCACCTACTCGACCAATAATATCATAGCCCCGAAAAACTCCTACCATGCCTAGGCTAAACTCTCGTAAAACTTGATCGCCTGCATCATGACCGTAATCATCATTTACTTGTTTAAAAAAGTCGATGTCAAGCATTGCTACAGCCAATGGTTGCCCTGCTCTATTCGCCAGACCTATCGCATTGCTACTTAGTTCAAAAAAGCTACCTCGATTATTAATCCCTGTGAGAAAATCGGTTTTCGCTAAATATTCAAGTTGTGCTGTTTTTTCTTTTAATCTGATTGCTGTTCTCATACGTGCGAGTAATACTTTAGCCACGTAGGGTTTTATAACATAATCACCTGCTCCTAGTTCTAATGCAGCCACCACTTCATCTTCGTCAGTAGAAGCAGACAACATAATAACAGGGATTTCAGCCGTCAAAATTTCAGCTTTAATTCTCACCAGCGTCTCTAACCCTGATAAACCGGGCATATACATATCAAGTAAAATAAGCGCGATCTCTTTTGTTTTCAATAAGACGAGTGCCTCGTCACCACTATCACAGCATGTGACTTGATAACCCGCTGCGCTCAGATCAAAATCCAATAACATTTGGGTATCTTTAGCATCATCAACAACTAATATTCTATAGTCTTGTTCTAAAGTCATTATTATTACTTTTATGTTAGATAGCTAAAAATTCAGCTAACTCCTTTGAATTAAATGGCTTCCTAAGTACGGGGTAATCCCAGCTCCGATCTTCAATGGCAATGTAACCACTAATTGAAAATACTTTAATTTCAGGAAACTTCTCTTTCACCATATTCACGGCTTCTTTACCTGATAAATCCGGTAAAATCATATCTGTAATGAATATATCAAAGTTAATACCATCATTAATTCTTTCTATTAGTTGCTCTTTATTATTTGCAACGACAACATTAGCTCCTTTACTATCAAGAAACAAAGCAACAAATTCAGCAATACTAATTTCATCATCAAGTACTAATATATTCGTATTTTGATAACTCAGTGCTGATATGTTTGATTCTCTAGCTAAATATTTTTCTTCTAGTACTTTACACTTAAATACAAGGGTAAAGTGTGCACCACCAATATCACTGCTTCCTTCGACTTGGATCAGACCATTATGTTTATACATAGTACTATAAACGTTTGCTAAACCAATACCATTACCTTTATTTACTGATTTAGAGCTATAAAATGGGTCAAATATTTTCGTTAAGTTCTCTTTTTCTATACCAACACCACTATCTTTAACATGAATCTCTAATCGGTTACTGCCAAGTAAGTTGGCAGATATTTCTATATGTCCACTGAGTCCTTTTTCTTGAATAGCATCTTGAGCATTGAGCACTAAATTTAATAAAATATTAATAAATTCCCCTTGAGGGAAGTTTATCATGCAGTTTATTGGCTCAAAATTAAAGGTGACTTTGATGGTACTTAACAATAACTGCTTAAACAAATATTGATTATCATAAATATCTTGAATCGGATCAAAACTGACTACTTTTACCGTCGGCTTTCGGGTGAAAGCCAATAAACGCTCAGTGACATCTTTACCTTTATCTATGGCATTTTTCACTCTATCTATGTATGCAGATATATCTTGTTCGCCCCGAGAAAATTTTATTTCCAACATTTCAATGGCACCAAGAGCAACACCTAATACATTATTAATATCATGAGAGACATTGCCAAAGGTATTTCCCAACAAAGCTAAGCGATTAGAAATAACTTGTTGTTGTTCTTTTCTAAATTTATCAGTGACATTCTCAACAATCCAAATATAGATACCTTCGTCTGATTCGTAAGTCACTGACAAATCAAATACTGAATTGTACTTATCAAAGCTGACATTACTTTCTTTAACCTGGCCGAGTTCTTTAGCCCGCTTTTTAAATTCCATATATTCGGTAATACTAAAATTAATAAAATTAAAGAGTACCGCACTCGCCCCATCATGATGAGGTGAAATGTCTTGATAAACGACATTATCATCATCATCAATAAAAAATATAGGTACTTTTATGGTGAAATTAACCATAGCCAGTAACTTTAATTTCTCAAATAAATCTTCACTACGGGTAATATCTTTGTATACACCAAATACCGCCAACGCTATGCCGTTGCTATCGCGTTCAACCTCAGCTATAACTTCAACTTTAACTTTTTTACCTGCGGGCTGCGTTATTTGTGTTTTAAGATGAAAGGGTTGTTGTTGATGAATAGCATTATGAAAACTTGTACGAAATTTAGCTCTATCCTTTGCCTGCAACGCATCTACCGAAGTTTCTATATTTGGTATTATTGACTTGTTATTTAAGCCATGGATACGAAAAATTTCTGCTGACCAATCAAGTGTCGATGACTTAATATCAAAGCGCCAATGGCCAGAGTTACTAATACGCTCAGCTAACATCAGCCAATCGTTTTGTTTCTTTAATTGTACGATCATGTTTTTCGTATCGGTAACATCTTTGACCGTACCAAACATTAACTTGGCTCTACCATCAACCCGTTCAACGACCTTGCCAACCGCATGTAACCACAGTGCATTGCCTTGATTGTTAATAATTGGAATGGTGACATCAATGCGCTCAATTATTCCTTTAACATGTTGTTGTATTTGTTCCTTTACCTCATCAAGTGTTTTTCTATCTAAATGTTTATCCAATATACTCGTTGAGCCAATTTGCTGCTCATCTGCATAGCCAAGTATTTTCATTAATTGCGTTGAATAAAAAATGTGTTCATTGACGAGATCCCATTGCCAGTAAGCTTCATCAATGCCTGTTAGTACTTTGTGTGTTAAGTCGAGTGATTGTGAGTTCAAAATAGTTCATCCTCGTCATCAATATCATAAGTATTATCAATTTGATCATTTTCGGTATTTAACTGTTGAAGCTGATCGACACTATTTAATGCTTGGTCAAGTAACTGAGTGACTTCGAGAAAATTTATATCATCTTGACTATGTTTTTTAAGTGCACCATGCACCAAGTCAGTAAGATAATCTTCTTGCTCTTGTGATAGATCCAAGATATGGAAGCTAGTACCCATTTTTTGCACTATTTCATTCATGACTTCCTGTTGATGGTGCTTAGAGATCTCAACCATTTTTTTCGTGGTACTCACCGCTTGTTTAATTTGTTCTTGAACACTGACCAAGGAATTTTTATAGGTTATAAACGCCATTCTCGCACCAATACACTCAATTACAGACGCTAAAGCATCAATGTAGATGTCGGTATCTATAGAGCCTTCTTCTAGGTTAAGAATAAATAACGAGACCAGAGTATGGTTGAAAATGGTTCTTGGGCCAAAACGATAAAGGCGAGGTTTCACTTTTAATAACTCCATCACTTCAATTTCTACTGGCGAGCAAACACCTGTTTGAGCACTGTAGAAGCTTGGTTTGTCATTAATGGGATAAAAGGCAATACAACCGTGTAGACCCATGCTGTGAAAGTATGAAAACACTTCGTCACGGATTTTTTCGTAGGTAAAACAATGATTAAGCTTCGAGGTCAATTGCATACAGCTTCCATATTTTGAAGCTTGTGCCATTGACACATTTATAACGTTATTTTTAGACTTTATTTCATCTTCAAAGTTATTTATTTTATCCTGATAGACAATAAGCTTATCAAGCTTAGAATGCAGTGTTAATAAAGAAAAAGGTTTGGCTAAAAAATCATCAGCACCACATTCCAAGCCTTTGAGCAAGGCCTCTTCAGTTGCCATACCTGAATACAAAACAAAAGAAGTCGGGGAGTTGTCGTTATCCTGCTGCTCTTTTATCCAGCTAGAGCCTTTTTCATTACCGATATGCTCATCAACTAAAGCAATATCAAACTGTACATTTTCCTTGAGTAAATCCTGCGCAACGGCTAAATTACTAGCACATTTAACCTCAAAAGTATCCTCTAGGCTTTCTACCAATATTTTTAAGTAGTCGATATCATCGTCAATAATTAATAAATTGTGTTTTATCATTATACAATTCCTTTTTTTTTCTACCCTAGTGCCATTTAAAGATGCCAAATATAACTTGCCGTCACTGAGGTACCATTTTCTTGATATTCCAAGGTATCACACAGCTGGTTCACTAATTCGACTCCTCGGCCACTTAACTTAACACCATCATTCATCGCAAGACTGTTATTTTTTACCACGTCTAAGATCTCAAACCCCTGTCCGCTATCTTTAATATTGATGACCATTTTTCCACCATGTAACAGTGGATAATATTGTAGCGAGATACGGACATAATTCTCAGAGGCATTCATAACATTAGCTGCAAGTTTATCAAGGCGTTTTGAGCGTTCATTAAAATACTGACTAAAACCTTCAGCAGAGTCTTTCAATGACGAGTTTAATTCCAAAACACCATGATCCAGTCCGTTGATAAAGAGTTCTGTTAATATAGTATATAAACTCTGCCAGTGCTCTCCAGCACCTTCTAAGTCGTTAATTTGGTTCATCACGAGAGGAATAGGATTAACTGTTTTTAATAACTTACCGGTGAGATGTAAATGATAAGACCAAGTGGGTAACAAATCTTGAGGTATGCCAAAGTAATTATCTTCTCCGCTAAAACCTTCGGGTATAGTCACTTTATTGGTAACCTGTATATTCTTCCAGCCACTACAGGGGATATCGACTAAAGAAATATCATCTTCTTGCTCACACTGTTGGCAAAAGTCGTCAAGGTATTTCAATACATTATTGGTTAAATCTTTTTGTGCTATGCCCTCTGCCGCAGCTTGTTCAAAAAGCGGAAAACCAAAAAGATCACCCTCAGGGTTCCTTGCTTCGACTATGCCATCAGTGATGAACACTATTCTGTCGTCAGCTTTCACCTGGATCACTTCGAGTTGAGCATCGGGCAATAATTCAGGCAAAATACCTAACGGAGGGTGCGTTGATAAAAATTGCTGCTTAATTATTGCTCCCTCATCAAACAGGTAACCATCAGGTAAACCCGCATTAAAAATATACGCTGATTTTTCATGTTCTGAGATACTAGCAAAACTTGCTGCAAAAAATAAATCGCCGGGTAATAAGGTATGCATTTGTCGGTTTAATTGCGCGATAATTTCTAAAATAGAAAAACCTTTTTTAGTCATCGCTCTAAAGGTTTCAGTGACAGGAATAGCACCAATTGAAGAGCGTAAGCCATGGCCGGTAAAATCACCAAGTAATACATGAAGATCGCCATTAGGACATAAAGCACTTAATTGAATATCGCCACTAAAGATAGTGGCGGGCTTTTTTATCACTCCAATTTTATCTAAAGCAAAGTTTCTTGCTTCAATAACATCTGACATCATTTTTTCAGCTAGCTCAGCATCATTTTGCTGTTCTCGCTGTAAGTCCTTTACCTGTTCGACTAAATCACTTATTCGTTGCATCGATTTAATCTTGGCTTTAAAAACGTTGGGGGTAAAAGGCCGGACTAATATACTATCTCCGCCAGCATCAACACTTTTAATAAAGGCTTGTTCGCTATCCATGCTAGTGATAAAAATAATTGGGGCTAAATTACCTACTCCCGACAATTTTTTAATTCTTTTTGTTGCTTCAAAGCCGTCCATAATGGGCATATTAATATCCATTAAGACTAAATCAGGTTGGTGATCAACGTACATTTTCACGCCACTTGCACCATCATTTGCGACGACGACACGATAGTTTTCTTCTTCGAGCAACACAGACAACAATTTGCATTGCATCTTTGAGTCATCTACAACAAGTGCAAGTTTTTGATCTTGAGACATATCACGCCCTTACATTCTATAGGTTATAGCTATACCCGATAATAAAAATGTTACTCAATCGTCATTAACCGCTGAAATTGAGCGATCTCTAATATTTTTCTTACGGTATCACTCGGTTTAGAAATAATAAGATTTCCAGCATGTAGCTGTACATGATCTTTTAACAATAAAATCATACCCAGTGCCGAGCTATCCATATATTCAGTTTTGCTTAAGTCCAAAATATAGGTTAATCCTTGAGCCGTTTCATCGTTATACAAATCACGAAATTTCTGATGTAATGAAAAGTCAAAACGTTCACTAATTGAAATAACAAGTTGTTTACTATCCCCAGACAATTTGCTGCTAACAGTCATAAATATCTTCCTTATATGTTTGAAAAATTAAACACCTTAAAATAAGTCTATTTCGCCTTCATCCATGTTCAACTGCTTAACACTACGAGAATCTTCGGCTTGCTGAGTCTCTTGGTAGACCTGTTGACACCTTTCTTTGAGTTTTATCAACTGTTGATGAACTGCAACACCTTGATTTTTATCAAAAGTAGCCAATGCATCACTTATTTCATGAAGGCTAGTAACATTCATTTGCAATGACTCTAATGATTGTCGTGTTAAGTCTTCAAACTGTAACGAACGCACGCCAATATTTACTGCTTCGGTGATTTGAGGGGCAATAATAGCCAGCTCTTCAACACTTCGAGTTGTTTGATTGTTTACATCTTCAACATGGCTCATCATTACAGTCATTTTATCTTTTGCCTCTAATGTCGATGTCATATCAGCTGAGGCCATTGTTTCTACTGATTCTCGTAATTTAGCAATAATCGTTTTGGCATTATTAATTTCTGCACGTATATCTTCATTAAGTGTTGTTGAGCCCACAGATAAACTACGTACTTCGTTAGCAACAACAGCAAAACCACGACCTGCTTCTCCTGCCCTAGCGGCTTCTATTGCCGCATTAAGCGCTAACAAATTAGTTTGACTTGCTAAACCTTCAACTTGCGTCAAGAGTTTAAATATACTATCAAACTGCGCGACCATATCATCAGTATATGTCATGGTTTCAAGGCTTTGCTTACTGGTATTAATAATGACACCAACAAAGTCATCAAGGGTTCTATTTGAATCCGTGACAAAATTTTCTAATGAACCCCCCTGGCCATCTTCCATGTTGCCTGAATGAGAAATAAGTAACTGGATCATTTGTTGTTGGTCATCACTTAAGTTGTCTAAGTCTTTAAAACTTTGTGATATACCCGTGACTGCATCGCGAACCAACATTTTTGTCCGTTGTAATTCTTTTTCTATGATATTTATTTCTTGGTGGATAAACTGCTGTAACTCAAAAATTACACTATGGATTAATTCATCATCCACTACAGGCATAGCTGCACCATATTTAGCGCTATTGTTACTATTTTTATCCTTGTCTATTTGACTTGTTAATACTAATAATAAGATAAATAAGAACGAAAATAACAAGATAAATAACATTTCTACATGAATAAATAAATAATTTACCCATATCAACAAGGTGAGTAAGCAGGAGAGATAGAGGCCTTTTTTTATTTGACTCATAAGCCCTCTCCTACACGATTTCTTGCTAAAACGTCCTGCATTTCTGTTCGACTTAAAGCAGCATAATCGAGTATATGTTTCCCAATCTTTGTTAAAGGCGACTCCATAGTATGTGCTCCGATAGCATGAGCTCTGCCTGGCATCCCCCAGATAAGGCTTGAATTTTTGTCTTGTATAAGTGTTCTAGCGCCGAGCGTTTTTAATCGAAGCATTCCTTGAGCGCCATCTTGTCCCATCCCCGTTAACAGGATTGCTTGCACGTTATCAGCCAAACTGCTGACTGAGTCAAACAATACATCTACCGCGGGTTTATGACGATTAACTTCCTCGCCATCGCTTAAAGTACAAAACAGTGCACCATTTTTATGAACAACTTCTAAGTGCTTATCACCTGGAGCAATATAAACATTGCCACTTTTTATTTTTTGGCCATGACTCGCTTCATGTACCTCCATTTGACAATTTTCATTCAAACGTTGAGCAAAGCGTAAGCTAAATGTTTTAGGAATATGCTGAGTAATAACAATGGCTGGTGAATTACTCGGCAGAGTTACCAATAGTTTTTTTATCGCTTCTGTCCCCCCCGTTGACGCGCCAAGCGCAACGAGATGATTAGCGCGCTTAACACCGGCAAAAGAGAGCACATTACTTCTGTCTGTAACAACTTTTTTGCTGGCTAAGGTATCCGATAATTTAAAATTCTTTTGATCTATCGTCACTACTTGAGTAATTTTTTCTATCAATACTTCTTTAAAACTGTCTTTAGTTGCCAGTAACTCTTGTACTGTGGGCTTGGCAATAAAATCTAACGCACCTATCTCTAGGGCCTGTAGCGTGATATCTGCTCCTTTAGTGGTGAGTGTCGATAACATAATGACTGGCATAGGTCGTAAACGCATAAGGTTAATGAGAAAAGTAATACCATCCATTTTAGGCATTTCTACATCCAACGTTAATACATCAGGATTTAATTTTTTAATAAGATCACGCGCCACTAAAGGGTCTTCAGCTTCACCAACCACTTCTATATCATCGTTGTTGCTTAATGCTTCTTTGATTATGTTTCGGATAACAGATGAGTCATCAACCACCAGTACTTTAATTTTATCCATGTTATTTGACTCCATTCCTGATAGTAGTAAAGCCGAGGGGTGTAAAACTAAGATTACTAAAAAAGTTCAACATCGCCACTCACCTCTTTTTGATAAATTTGACTGCTATAATCACTCTCACGTCGGATAATGGTGTCATTATGAAGATTATCGAGTCGCTTAATAAATGCTCGACCACTACTGGGTTCAAAAATTACTTTTCTAGGATAAGAATCGCCAATATCGCTACTTTCAATAACAATTTCTTCTTCTTCTAAATAGGCTAAAGCAAAATCAATGTTTTTTTGCCCTACATCAGACATTTGATTCAACACCTTAGCACCACCAAATAACTTGGCTCTTAAATTTGATCTTCTCCCGCCACACCTTAAAATAACATTGATCAAATGTTCCATTGCAAAATTACCATAACGCGTAGCATCCGCTGTTTTTTCTCTTTGCCCCCAATTAACTTCATGAGCCTCTTTATCGGTGATCGGTAACATAAAGTGATTCATACCGCCGATGTGCGTGCGTTCATCCCAGATACAGGCAGAAATACATGAGCCTAGTGTAGTAGCGATGGCGATATTTTTAGTGGTCATATAAAATTCACCCGGTAAAATTTTAGCTACCACCATATCCTTTTGTTTATCCCAATAATGGTTAACTTGCCTAAATTCTGGTAAGCAGTGCGACATATATTCAGATAATTGTGGATGATCATGTCTTTGCACACTATCTCCTTTTCTTAATACTCTAGATGAACCTATTATGGTTTCCTAAAAATGGTTCTACCGACATTACTAAAGTATTGTTGGTAATTACCTAAATTTTCACTGTGCCCTAGAAAAAGCAAACCACCTGGTGCGAGCATTTCAAAATAGCGAGCAAATAATTCTAATTGCGTTTTTTTGTCAAAATATATAATGACATTTCGGCAGAAAATGGCATCAAAGGGGCCTTTCATCGGCCACTCATGTAATAGGTTAAGTTGCTTGAAAGTGATGATTTTTTTTATATTGTCATGTACTTTGACACTTTGACTACTTTTGCCACATCCTTGAAAAAAGTACTTTTCTTTGATTTTTGTTGGAATATCTTCAATACGGTTAACATCATAAATACCCGCCTTTCCTTTCGCTAAGACATCACTATCGATATCGGTTGCCAGAATTTTTACATCCCAGTTAGCTAAGTCATTTTTCATGGCTTCAAGTAGTGTAATAGCAATACTGTAAGGCTCTTCACCGGTTGAACTTGCTGAAGACCAGACTCTTAAACGCTTTTTACCATTAGCCCCAACGGACTTACTCTTTAGTAATGCTGGGATTTCTTCATTTTGTAAATATTCAAAGTGATGGTTTTCTCGAAAAAAACTAGTCAAATTTGTCGTTATCGCATTGATGAAAAAATCTTTTTCTTGCTCTGGCTGATCTCTTAACAATTGGCAATATTGAGAAAATGACTGTAATTTTCGATCCCTAATAATGCGTGTTAGTCGACGATATAACATCTCTCTTTTACTATCATTAAGCACAATACCTGTGCTTTCATAGACAAACTGACAGATGAATTTAAAATCAACGCCTGAAAGCTGCATAGCCTGACCTCGGTTTAACCCCTGTTTATTAGGATGACCTTGCCTTTTATCACTATTACTCCTTAGCTCAGTCATCCTAAATTTTCTCCCTTATATGTAATTTATCATTCCAAGTTAAAACACCGTCTTACTCTTAACGTTAGAACTCCTCCCACTCTTGATCACCGGCTGTACTAGGACGTTTAGCTGCTCGCGTTGGTCTAGCTGCTGGCGCGGCTGGTCTTGGACGCTGAGCGGGTGCTGCGGCTCTAGGCTTAGCTCGACTTTGACGTTGCTCTGCTACTGGTTGCTGAGGGGTTTCTCCATTATTGAAAAAGGCAACTTGATCTAACAATGACTGAGATTGTTCTTCCATTGATTTACTTGAGGCCGCGGCTTCTTCAACTAATGCGGCATTTTGCTGTGTCATTTCATCCATTTGCCCGACTGCCGCACTCACTTCGCCAATGCCTGCCGATTGTTCTTTACCGGCACTGTCAATATCGCTAATCATTTTACTGACATCTTCAATAGCAGTAACAAGTTCGCTAAAGGTTTGCCCTGTTTCATCCACCAACTTAGTACCTTGACCTACGGCTTCAACACTGTCGTTAATCAGACCTTTAATCTCTTTAGCTGCACCAGCAGAGCGTTGCGCTAAATTTCTTACTTCTGCGGCAACTACCGCAAAACCTCGTCCTTGCTCACCAGCTCTTGCTGCCTCTACCGCAGCATTAAGTGCAAGTAGGTTGGTCTGGAAAGCAATCTCATCAATAACACTAATAATATCGGCAATTTTCTTACTCGACTTATTAATATCACTCATAGCCGTTATCGCATTTCTAACCACAGCGCCACCATTACTGGCTTTATCCATGACTGAGTTAGCAAGTTTGCTGGCTTCTGTTGAGTTTTCAGCATTTTGCTGAACAGTGCTGGTTAACTCTTCCATAGCAGAGGCTGTTTCTTCTAAGCTTGACGCTTGTGATTCGGTGCGATGACTTAACTCATTATTGCCAGAGGCAATTTCTCGAGCTGAATCAAAGACATTAGTCGATGCATCACGTATTTCTTCAACCATATTGCTTAAGTTTTCAATTGAGCCATTCATGGCATTAGCTAAGGCTAAGAACTCGCCACCATAATCGTTACTCATCGATTGGGTTAAATCACCATCTGCCAATGCTTGGGCTATATTTATGGCATCATTAATAGGTTCAACAATTGAATTCATTAAGTTGTTGATGTTTTCCCCTAATTCCTTCATAAAACCTTGGTATTCTGCGGTGTCAATACGACTGTCTAATTTACCCGATATTGCATCAGTAATTAGGCTATCTATTTGACCCTGAGCATCTTTTTCTTCGGTTAAATCAATCCATTGAACCGCTGTTCCGACATGATTTCCTTCTTCATCTCTTAGTGCTATGGCTATCAGTTGAAAAGTAAGTCCAACAACGGATATTTCAGTGGTATAGGGTAGATTATCTGGGTTACCCAATAAATTTTGTTGATGAGCAGGGTTTTTATGGAAGGTATCAAAGTTAGTGCCCACCATAGTATCAACACTAAATGATGGTAACACTGTACGTAATTGTGCTTCACGACGACGCAGCATGGTGGAAACTGATGGATTGGCATAGACTATATTACCTTTAGTATCAGCCATCATTAAGTTGGTGGTCATACCTTCAATTGCCGAGGTTAATCGACCCACTTCAACTGACTTAATTCGAGCAGCAGTGACATCTTGCCATTCTAAGGCATTACCAATGTACTCACCGTTCGCATCCATAATGGCAGTAACATTAAGTTGAAAGTTTAGGTGTTTTATTTGAATATCGGTTGTGTAAGGCAAGTTATTTGGATCACTTAGTAACTTACGTTGATGGCTTGGATTTTTATGGAAACTGTCAATATTAGTGCCAATAATCACTTCAGGATCGGCTTTGAAACCTGGCCAATTATCAGCAAAGGTGGCTTCATGCTCTTTTAATAAAGCTAAAGTTGCCTCATTAGCATAGGTGATTTTAAAATCTCTATCTATCATAATGCTTGCCGTAGCAGATTGATCAATAGCGCCTTGAAGTTGCACGGCTTTATTTTGTTGTGCCCTTGCCGCCGTTACATCTGACCACTCTAGTGCATTACCAATATACTCATTATCAGCATCCATGATGGCGGAAACATTAAGCTCAAAGGTTAAATGTTTTATTTGAATATCGGTTTTATAAGGTAAGTTATTTGGGTCCGCTAATAATTGACGTTGATGACTTGGATTTTTATGAAAGCTATCAATATTAGTGCCCATCACAGATTCAGCATCGGCTTTAAAACCAGGCCAGTTATCAGCAAAGGTTTTTTCATGCTCTTTTAATAAAGCTAAGGTTGCCGCATTGGCATAGGTGATATTAAAATCTCTATCAATCATCATATTGGCGGTAGCTGATTGATCAATGGCGCCTTGTAGTTGCACGGCTTTATTAGCTTGTGCTCTTGCCGCCGTTACATCTGACCACTCTAGTGCATTACCAATATACTCATTATCAGCATCCATTATCGCGGAAACATTAAGCTCAAAGATTAAATGTTTGATACTAATGTCGGTTGTATAAGGTAAGTTATTTGGGTCTGCTAATAACTTGCGTTGATGGCTTGGATCTTTATGAAAGGTATCAATATTAGTGCCCATCACAGATTCAGCATCGGCTTTAAAACCAGGCCAGTTATCAGCAAAGGTTGCTTCATGCTCTTTTAATAAAGCTAAGGTTGCCGCATTGGCATAGGTGATATTAAAATCTCTATCAATCATCATATTGGCGGTAGCTGATTGATCAATGGCGCCCTGTAGTTGCACGGCTTTATTAGCTTGTGCTCTTTCCGCCGTTACATCTGACCACTCTAGTGCATTACCAATATATTCACCCTCACCATTGGTGATAGCACTAACGTTAAGCTCAAAAGTAAGGTGTTTAATACTAATGTCAGTTTTGTATGGCAGGTTATTTGGGTCTGATAATAATTCTCTTTGGTGACTCGGGTTTTTATGAAAGCCATCAATATTAGTGCCCATAACACTATCAGCATCGGCTTTAAAACCAGGCCAGTTATCAGCAAAGGTTGCTTCATGCGCTTTTAATAAAGCTAAGGTTGCCGCATTGGCATAGGTGATATTAAAATCTCTATCTATCATCATAAATGCCGTAGCAGATTGATCAAGTGCCCCCTGATATTGTGCAATTGCATTGTTGCTCTGCTTATTTTCGACAGTATTCTTTTTCATATTAGATCCTTTTGCTGACTCAGTTGTTGCGGCTTCATTTGCTGCAGCAATCATAGTAGTTGCTAAGGTTTGGTATACAACTGTCCAAGCCTTTTTTGTGGGGGCGGTAAAGTCTTCGCCTAGACCTTGCGCCAACGTTTTCAGTAATGCGGCTCCAACCGTATCGTAATGCTCAGGCTCTGCACCATATTTAAGGTGCTTAGCCCCTAAGTTTTGCACTGCTGGAATTAGCTTATCTGGGTTATCAAGTAATTTTACTGCGGTGTCTAACATCGCCATTAATTTTTTGCCTTGCTCGGCAATATCACTTGGAAATAGTGCTTTTAATGAAGGGTCCATTTCAAACAAAGTGGTATAAAATATCTCTGCGGCTTGTGGCGCTATCGGTAATACTTTTTGCCAACTTTTTTGCACTAAACTTATTTGGTTTGGGGTCATAAGTTATTTTCCTGTGTGGTTATTTATATTCAATGGGTTCTTATTATTTAGCTCTCTGTTCGATTGTGCTTAACGATTAACTGGCTATATTTAAGCGCTTGATAAGGAGGGTGCGTCTCGGCTTAATTGGGAATGACTGCCGATGTTAGCTTTGCCCTGGTCAGAATTGTCTTCATTGGTTGGCACAGTGCGATATAAGTCGTCTTCGTTTAATAGAGAATCACTATCAAGTAAAATAATCAGTTTTTCTTCTACCGATACTAAGCCTTTAAGAAAACAACCATCAATACTGCTGCCAAAAGCCGGTGCTTTACGTATAGATTGACTGGTGAACTTGTAAACTTCTGACACAGCATCTACGACAATGCCAACAACCATGCTGGTTGATTGTTGACGTAAAATAATAGTGACTGTTTGATCATTATAATCAAGGGCTGGTTGACCAAAGCGAAGACGTAAATCAATGATGGGAATAATGACACCTCGAAGGTTAATTACCCCTTTGATATAATTCGGCTTATTCGGCAGTTCAGTGACCGAGCTCCAAACTCTAATTTCTTGTACACAGAGTATGTCTACGCCATACTCTTCTCCTTGAAGAATGAAAGTGAGATATTCTTGTTCTATATCTGCCATGATCTTTCCTTTATACAAAATAGTGTAGTTATTAATGGCTAGTAGCCTAGAATCAACATTAACTTTGCAATCTATGCTTTTCTACTTGTTGTAAGTGAGCAACATTAAGCACGGTTACCACCTTATTCTCACTATTAATCAAACCATCAATATATTGCGGCCCAACACAGCCGCCAAATGCCGGTGCTGGTTTTATATCAACACTTTCAACATTGAGTACATCTGAAACAGCATCAACAACAAAACCAATAGTGCGTGATGACCCTTCAGCTTGATAAGTGAGTACAATAACAACGGTTGTTTCTAAGTAATTAGCAGTGCCAATATTAAATTTAAGACGTAAGTCAACAATGGGAACAATAATGCCCCGCATATTAATGACACCTTTTATGTAACTTGGCGCATTTGGAATTTTTGTCGGTTGCTCCCAACTTCTTATTTCTTCAACACACAAAATATCAACCGCATATTGCTCTTCTGCTAAGAGAAATGTGAGGTATTGATCACCACTGGTAATAAAATCAATACCTTCGACTGTATGCTCTCCTTCAGCAGGAATATCTTGTGCCATTGCTTGAATATTCATAAACATAGCTCCGCAGTTACACTATTATTTCCATCAGCTCTTACTCGTTGATTTTTTTGAGCTTGCTCTAATGCCATATGAATCATGCCAGGTATATCCAATATCATTGCCACAGAGCCATCACCGAGAATGGTAGCGCCTGAAATACCGGCGACCTGCTGATAGTTATCATTCAAACTTTTTATAACGACTTGTTGCTGAGCCAATAAGTCATCAACCATCAAGCCAACTTTTTGCCCATCAGCTTCTACCACAACCAACAGGGCTTTATCTATTTCGGTACACTCTGTCTCTAAATTAAACATCTTATAGACAGGTAAAACGGGAACATTGTCATCGCGTAATCGATAAAGCACCATATCGCCTGAAACACGATTAATGAGGGTATTATCAATTTGTAATGATTCAACAATTGAAATGAGTGGAATTATGTAGGTTTCACTGCCCACTTTGACTAATTGGCCGTCTAATATTGCTAAGGTTAATGGTAGGTTTACTTTGAAGGTACTGCCTTTACCTAAGGCTGATTCAACTTGAATCCTGCCTCCTAACGATTGTATATTACGTTTAACTACATCCATACCAACGCCACGACCTGATATATCAGTAACTTCTGCCGCAGTAGAAAAACCAGGTTCAAATAACAAATCGTACACTTGGCTATCTGTTAATGTAGCATTTGCATCAATGAGGCCTTTATCAATGGCTTTATCTAACACCGCTGTCCGATTAATTCCTGCACCATCATCTTTAATCTCAATGACGATATTGCCACCTTGATGATAAGCATCTAATGAAATGGTACCTTTCTCGGATTTACCATTAGCAAGTCGAATGTCTTTTGACTCAATACCATGGTCAGCAGCGTTTCTCACCAAATGCACTAACGGATCACCAATTTGTTCCATTACCGTTTTATCTAGCTCGGTTTGCTCACCATTAATCACTAATTCCATTTCCTTACCTGTCTTGATAGCCAAGTCGTGTACAAGTCGAGGGAATCGATTAAAAGCAAAACTGATTGGCAGCATGCGAATGCGCATGACACTTTCTTGTAATTCTTTGGTATTTTGTAAAAGTTGTTCAAGACCACTGGTTAGCCGTTCAACTTTTGTCATATCAAAATCATTGCCTAATTCGGACAACATAGATTGGGTAATAACTAACTCGCCGACTAAATTAATTAAACTATCAACTTTATCGACACCCACCCGAATTGAGCCTAAGTCTGCTTTAGCCTTAGTGTTCGTCGCTTTACTTTTATCTTCAGTTGGGCGTTCAGCTGCTACTTTAGGGGGCTCAACAGCTTCTTGAATTGCTGTACTGTTTGATTGAGGCTCAATTGATAATTCATTAACTATAGGGGCATCATTTTCGGATGAGTTATCCTGCTCTACTTCATCAGCTGTATTCGTGATAGGCTCAATTTCCAATAAACATTCATCTTCAACCCATTCAAATATTTCTATTATTTCTGATTTTTCTACTTCAGTAATAAGCGTTAATTGCCAGCTCAAATAAAGCTCTTGTGCATCAATATCCATTAATGCCGGTAATTCATCAGTGTTAGCACAAAGCGTTAACTCACCCAACTCTGCTAAAGCACTGAAAAGAAAAATAGGATCGTTACCTGTTTTCGCTAGGCTATGCTCAGGGATAAATTTGATCTTGTAACCACTGCCGCCATTGGTACTGATATCACTTTCATTTTCACTTTCGGTATCAGCTGCAGGCTCTTCACCTAAGGTTTCAGATAATCGAGCAGAGGTTTTGGCAACCTTATCTTGATCATAATCTTGTTCGTCTCGTGCTGCTTCAATTAACAAACGCATACAATCGACAGATTCAAGTAAAATTTCGCTATCTTTACTGGTTATTTCCCGGCGACCGTCTCGCATTTCATCGAGTAGCGTTTCAACGAGGTGAGTAAACTCGGTAACATTGTCAAAACCAAAGGTACCCGCTCCGCCTTTAATTGAGTGAGCAGCTCTAAAAATGGAGTGAATGGTTTCATTGTCACCCGGCTCTAAATTTAATAATCCGGACTCCATTAACTCGAGTCCTTCAAAGCTTTCTTCTAAAAAACTTGGAATAAATTGCGATAAATCAACAGTCATAACTTATTACCTACTCTTTCCTTGTCAAAATCAGGGGCATTATCACGACAAAGTACTGGTGCTAAAAGTACCTAAGATAAATTCGATAGATGTGCTAAAGTCATTAAGCAAAATGCATCATAACTCTGTTATTTAACTACTCGCTTAATCGTAGCTAACAACTTTTCGGGGTTAAATGGCTTGACTAACCAACCGGTTGCACCAGCTGATTTCCCCCGCATTTTCATATCCGTAGAGCTTTCTGTCGTTAACATTAAAATAGGGGTAAATTTAAAGTTAGCTAATTTACGCAACTCAGTGCATAAACTAATACCATCCATATTTGGCATATTTACATCAGAAATAACCAAGTCGAAATTACCGGCTTTAGCTTTATTTAAACCATCTTGACCATCTTTAGCTTCGACGGTTTGATAACCAGCACTTTTAAGGGTAAAACTGACCATGTCTCTTATTGAGTTTGAGTCATCAACAACTAACACTTTAGTCATACGGTTTTCCTCATCTCTTCAAAAATTTTGGATCATTACATTTTCTTATGAAAGACAACCATTCAGTCCATGATGTATTGCAATAAAATGGCATCACTGATGCCAAGTTGTTGAATACTTTCTTTCAAAATGGTGGATTTAGATTGCCACTTTATTTCTTTACCTTGGGCAATAATGTAGGTCACAACAGCAAGGACAAATTGCACACCAATAGTATCAATACGTGTTAAATCGCTATCGTCGATAGTGATCACATCTTGTTTATCTATAAGCGGAATTATTTGAGCTTGGTACTCATCTACTTGAGCAATTGTTAAGTCACTGGGGAATTTTATCATTTTCTAAAAAATCCATATTTATTATTATATTATCTTGTGCTTTAAAGCTTATGACAGATTTACTGGAATGCAAGAAACAATAATAAATATTTCAAAAACAATGTAAGCCCATGAAAAACAGTTGATTTTATATTAGTTAAAACGATGGTTATTAGGGGAACTGTTGCTTTTCTCGCTAGCACAAAAAAAGTAAAGTGCAAGAAAATTAATTTTTCCTTACACTTTTTAAGAGGTTACACTGTAGATAGATTTGAATAGTCTGTAAAAATAGCGTGAATTTAACGTGGTAAATAGAAAACCATTACTAAGCAAAATAATGCGATAAGCCAGAACGCTTTAACAAAGAATTTTACTTTAATGTTTCTATCGTTAGGGTGTTTATCGGGTAATCCCATGCCGCAGTGCCGACATTGATTATTTTCACCTTCACCGCTATTTTCAGTTTGACAAAATAAACACGTTTTAGTTGTTTGGCTCATAATAGTCCCTTTCAATATTCATTGTGACAGCTACTGTGAAGTCAACTGATGATACAATTGCGGTAAACGTAATGGCAATTGCGCAGGTCTTAATATTTGTGTAAAACCGTCATTACCAAATAAATAAGGCAGATAATCTTGTGCATCAACATCGATTGTGATGCAAAAAGGCTTAATACCTAGTCGTTTTGCTTCATTTATTGCTTGATGGGTATCTTCAATGCCAAAGCGCCCTTCATAGTGATCAATATCATTCGGTTTGCCATCGGTTAAGATGAGCAACAGTTTATCGGCCGTTTTTTGTTCACTAATAACCTTGGTCGCTTGACGTATTGCCGCCCCCATTCTGGTATAAAAACCAGGTGTGATCGCTTGTATCCGTCCCCTGACATGG
>Ga0209396_1001738_pt1 | contig 23671 bp, 17 predicted proteins | sample GOMGulsemesocosm_6_FD_184638 | JGI IMG/M metagenome (GOLD analysis project Ga0209396, IMG submission 184638) | Methane-oxidizing microbial communities from mesocosms in the Gulf of Mexico - GOM8C Gulf of Mexico (SPAdes) (version 2) | ecosystem: Environmental > Aquatic > Marine > Cold seeps... | reverse complement strand
TTTACAGATTCCACATTTGCATTGTAACTATCATCTATGATGGTGATATCATTATTGAGCTCAATTAAATTAACTCGACCTTTAACTTGCTCTATTTGAGATAAACCTTCAGAAATTTGATTAAGCTGAATTTCTAATGCTAAAGTAAGTGCTGCTGAAGTTAATGCATTTTTAATATTATGTTCGCCAGGAAGCTGAAGCTGAACAAATGCCGAATCATTTTTAATGCACAAATTAAAGTTTGCACGCCCAAATTGATCAAAGTTAATATCTTCTGCCCAAACATCTTTTTTATTTGAACTTGAAAATTGCATTATCTTTTTCGATGTTAAAGAATCAAACCAGAAATCATGATAATTACTATCAAAGTTTAATACCGCAATACCAGCAGCATCTAAGCCATTAAAAATCTCACCTTTCGCTTTAGCAACACCATTTATACTACCAAAACCTTCTAAGTGTGCAGCAGCAACATTACAGATTGTTGCAACATCTGGCTTAACTAAATTACTGGTATAATCGATTTCACCTAAATGATTAGCACCTAGTTCTATAACGGCATATTCATCATCTTGCTCTAAGCGCAATAAGGTAAGCGGTACTCCGATATCATTATTAAAATTACCTTTTGTAGCCAAAACTTTCGCATTTAAGCCTAAAATTGCAGCGGTCATTTCCTTAACAGTGGTTTTACCCACACTGCCAGTGATGGCTATTGTTTTTGGTGCAACTTGCGTTTTTACTGCACTGCCAAGCAAGCCCAGCGCAATGCGAGTATCGTCTACTATAAATTGTACGACATTATTTTCATTATCAAGTTCACTTAGTACGTCTTTTTCAACAATAACAGCACTTGCACCTTGATTAATCGCTTGTTTAACAAATTTATGACCATCAAAATTAGGGCCTTTAAGCGCTAAAAACACTTCATTTGAAGTAATTGTGCGTGTATCAGTATTGATATTGCAGACAGATTTATTATTCTCATTTATATTTTTGAGGTTTTCAGTCACCCCTAGTACTTTTGCAATCCATTTAAAATCCATTGGGATCATCAGCAACCACCTTTTAACAGCTGTTCAACCCAAGCTCTATCGCAAAAGTTTATTATTTTCTTACCTATGATTTGATAGTCTTCATGGCCTTTGCCAGCTATCAAAACGACTTCATTTTCTGATGCTTGAGACACTGCTAAAGTAATTGCTTTACCTCTATCAGCCTCCACTTGCACATTATTCTTATTTGAAAATCCCAGTAAAACATCACGAATAATATCATCTGGGTTTTCAGTTCTAGGGTTATCACTGGTAACCACTATTTTGTTGGAATATTTTTGTGCAGCCTGAGCCATCAAAACTCGCTTGCCTTTATCTCTATCTCCGCCGCAACCAAATACACATGTAACACCACTTGGTACATGATCTTGTAATGCTTTTAATGCTAATTCTAAAGCCTCAGGCGTATGGGCATAATCAACGATACAAGTTGGCTTATTGTTTAAACCATAAAAAGGCTGCATTCTTCCAGCTATAGGTTTTAAACTATTTGCAGCTTCGAACACTTGTTTTATTGGGTAACCTAAACCTAAAACAACTGAAAATGCAGCTGCTAAGTTATACAAGTTAAACTCGCCAAATAAAGGGCAAGTTACTTCATTAATAACATCAGTAGCATCCCAACTTGTAATAAATTTAGCTTTTATACCTTTTGATGTACATTTCACTTCACTAAATAAAACATACTGGTGATCGGGCAAAGGACTTTCACCCTTACCAAATAGCACTGTATTTTTAAAATTATGCGTTTTAAGCCAATGTTTTGTTACTGAGTCATCTAAATTAAACGCGTTTAGATTTGCTTCATATTTGGTAAATAACTGTAATTTCGCTTGCGCATAATTTGCCATATCACCATGATAATCTAGATGATCTCGAGATAAATTACTAAAAACAGCAGCACTAAATTGACACTCATCAACACGACCTTGGCTCAGACCATGAGATGAAACCTCCATGGCGACCAAATCTGTATTTTCTTTTTTTAAAGTTGATAACATATGCTGTAAAGAAATTGAAGAAGGCGTTGTATTGTTTAGAGGCTCTAAACTGTCAAGCTTACCCCAGCCTAAAGTACCTATTACTGCAGTATTTTTTTCACATGCAGCAACCAAATTTGCAATCATACTGCTAATGGTTGATTTACCATTGGTACCAGTTACACCAACTAATTGTAGTTTTTGACTCGGGTGTTCATAAAAATATGCACTTAACTTAGCTAACTTACGATTTAACTGGCTTATTTTAATAACTTTAGATGATTCAATTGTACTATCAATCTGGCACTCACTATCAGCAAGAATTAATTTTGCGCCTTTATTTAATGCAGACGATATAAACTTCGCACCATCTAATTCATGACCTTTAATAGCAATAAAAGCATCACCGAATTTTACTTCTCTACTATCTAATACAAGATTATTAATCAAGATCGAAGCTGATTTCACACCGATTAAGGCCAAACAGTCTTTAATATCAACCACGATTAGCTCCTACTTTAGTTGCGGCAACAGTATTTAAATCAGGTGCAACATTTAAAATACGTAAAGCACCAGACATAATTTCAGTGAATGCAGGACCTGTTGTCGTTGCACCATAATATTCATCACCACCTGGTTCATTAACCATTACAACAACCGATAACCTAGGATCTGATACAGGGCCAACACCAGCAAAATAATTAACATATTCATCACCGTAGCCACCTGCTACCGCTTTTTTAGAAGTTCCTGTTTTTGCAGCCACGCGATATCCATCAAGTTTAACATTGGGTGCTGTACCACCTCTTTCAAAAACACTCTCCATCATTTCAAGCACAGCATTGACATTTTTTTGTTCTAAAATTCGTTCACCATACATAGGCGTATCTTGTTTTAAAATTGTCAGTGGGCGAGATATACCCCCAGAGCCTAAAGTGGCATAAAAACGTGATAATTGAGCTGTACTAATAGCAAGTGCATATCCAAAAGATAAAGTTGCTATTTCAAAATCAGACCATCGACGTCTAGGAGAAAATAATCCACTACTTTCACCTATCATAGTTGTGCCAGTATCTTCACCAAAACCTACTTTTTCATATAAACCGACTACAAAGTTTTTTGGCACTTCTTTTGTCACTTTAGCAACACCCATGTTGCTAGATTTTTGAATAATCTGTCTTAAACTCATCTTGCCATAATTACGTGTATCTTTAACAACACTACCACCCACTCTCATATAACCAGGGTAAGTATTTATAATGCTATCTTCTTTGATAGAGCCATATTCCAAACCAGCTAAAATAGCCAAAGGCTTTACCGTTGAGCCCGGTTCAAATAAATCTGTAATAGCACGGTTTCTTCGTTTATGAGGTAATGCATTTTTTAGGTTATTTGGGTTATACGAAGGACTATTGACCATAGCCAATATTTCTCCAGTTTTAACATCTACAACCATAGCTGAACCTGAAGTTGCTTTAAAAGATAATACAGCTGATTTGAGCGCTTTATAGGCAATAGCTTGAATTCGCTGATCAATACTCAGATGAATAGATTCGGGTTCTACTCGCTCTCTTTCATCTAAAATTTCAATCTCACGCCCTTGGGCGTCTTTACGATATGTTCTTCGTCCATCAGTACCTGTTAAAGCATTATCGTAGAGTTTTTCCATACCTTCGATGCCTTTACCATCAATATTGGTAAAACCAAGTACGTGGGCTGTTACTTCTCCTGCAGGGTAATATCGTTTTGATTCATCTATTAAATGAATTCCAGGTAATTTTAATCGTTTGATATATTCAGCGACAGCGGGGGTAATTTGACGTTGTAAATAAATAAAGCGTTTTGTGGGATCTCCTACCAAACGATAATCTATTTTAGCTTGTTTAACTCTTAAAACATCAGCTAACTCTTTCCAACGCTCGTCTTCTTTGTAATGCGCTTTTACACGCTTCGATAATAAGTCGTCATTTTCAGCTAACAACTTAGTATCTTCACCTTGTTTTTTAGCCGCTTTTAATACTTTTTTAACTAATCCTTCATTCAACCTTTTTGGGTCAACATAAACACTGACAACGGGCACACTCACCGCGAGTTCTTTACCCATTCGATCAAATATCATACCTCTTTGAACATGTAATTTTTTAACTCGTAAAGTTCTTTTATTACTTTCGCTTACAGCCATGTCAGGCTTAATAATTTGGATATAGGCAGCACGAGCGGCTAACCCGACAAAAACAATAGATATGCAAAAACAGACGATAATAAATCGACCACGATGATAATTTGATTTTATTTTTTTTCTTTGCACATTTCTCATGGCAAGATCACTACCTGTTCATCTTTGCTTTGTGGCCTTTTCATACCTAATTTAGATTTAGCTATTTCTTCAATACGTACATGCTGAGCATAAAATTCTTGCTCTACAAGTAAGTAACGCCATTGTAAATCTAAATCATCCCGTTGTTGTAATAATTTATCTTGTGAAATCAACTTTTGCCTAGAGGCATAAGTTACCTGCACAACCGATAGTGCAGAAATAAAAATGAGAAAAAGTAATAAACATACTATTTTCTCTTTAAAAAAACCTTTCAATATTTCAATGAAAAGGTTGGGCTGTCTAGTGTTATTTTTTATAACACTACTTTTTGTATTCATTCCAATCTCTGAGCTACTCTAAGTACTGAACTCCTAGCTCTATAATTAATTTCAAGCTCTTCTTTACTTGGTTTAATCGCTTTTCCAATTGCCTTTAACGTCAAATCTAGTTTTAACTGTTCATCTGTTAGAGGTAACCCTCTTGGTACTGGTTTACCTTTACTTTGACGTTTAATAAACTGCTTAACAATACGGTCTTCTAATGAGTGGAATGAAATAACCACTAAACGACCACCTGGTTTTAATACATCTAACGATGCATTAAGTGCAGTTTCAATTTCTTCTAACTCACTATTAATGTAAATTCGAATTGCTTGAAAAGTACGGGTTGCAGGATGTTTATGTTTATCTTTAACTGGCACAGCTTCATCAATTAATTTAGCTAGTTGTGCAGTGCTTGTTATTGGTGTTTCATCTCTTGTTTCTAAAATTTTATGCGCAATACGACGACCAAACTTCTCTTCACCATATTTTTTAATTACAAAAACAATATCTTCAAGCTCTGCTTCCGCCAACCATTGTGCTGCGCTACGACCCTTAGTTGGGTCCATTCGCATATCCAAAGGTCCATCTTTCATAAAACTAAAGCCACGCTCAGCATCATCTAATTGAGGGGAAGATACGCCTATATCCAATAATATCCCATCAACTTTACCTAAGAGACCTGCATTTTCAGCAACTAACTTTATTTCTGAAAAAGTATTATGTGCAATTGAAAAGCGCGCATCATCTTTATATTGCTCAGCAGATGCGATTGCTTGAGGATCTCTATCAATGGCTTGTAATTGGCCATTATCATCTAATCTTTCAAGAATTTGACCAGAGTGTCCACCACGACCAAAAGTCCCATCAATATAAATACCATCGGGTTTAATCGCCAGCGCTTCCATTGTTTCTTCAAGTAATACCGATATATGTTCTTGTGTTGCTGTCGATTTTTCCACTTTTTTTGGTATTCCTATTTGCAAATGCAATATTTAGTTTTAGTTAAAAAGAAAAGTCTTTCAAACCATCTGAGAGCTCAAAATCACCCGCTTGTTCTTGTTCTATATCTAACTTCATTTGTTCATGCCAAGTATGTTCATCCCACAACTCAAATTTATTGAGTTGACCCACTAGCATAATTTTTTTACTTAACCCAGCATGTTCTCTTAAAGGTGATGAAAGTAAAATTCGTCCATTTTTATCTATCTGACAATCCATTGCGTTGCCAAGTAATACCCTTTGAACCCGGCGCTCACTTGCATTCATATTTGATAATTTAAGTAATCGCGCTTCTATCACTTGCCATTCAGACAGAGAATAAAGCAATAAACATCTTTGTTGTAAATCAACAGTACATACCATGTGACCTTCATTATCAGCATGCAGCATCGCGCGATACTTGGTTGGAATTGCCAAGCGCCCTTTGCTATCTAAGCTAACTGAATGTGCTCCACGGAACATAAAATGGACCTTTTTATTATTTTTTAGTCTTAAAAGACCACTTTTACCCACAATTTACCACGAACAACGATTTTAGGACTTGACAAGCATATTTGTCAAGCAATCTTAGAAGTTAAATCTTAGCGTTAGACCAGAAAAAATAAGGGCTAAAACAAAGCGATTGAATTTTAGGAGAAAATAATAAAAAGATTAATAAATGACGTGTTAAATAAAGAAAACCCTCTCTAATGCTGATTTTATATACTTTTAGCTATTAATTTAATTTATATAGAGTATTTTGACTAGAGTAAAATAAACTATACTAATAAACAGAATTTATTACTCAAAAAAATAGGTATGTCATGCTTAAACATTCTCTTTCTGGATTAGCGCTTTGCTTATTCAGTACAACTACTTTTGCAAATTGGAATTTAGACAACGAATTATCACGCGTGAGTTTTGTTTCAGTGAAAAAAAATACCATAGGTGAAAGTCACTATTTTAAAAAACTTAACGCTTCTATCAATGATGTAGGTCTATTTAATCTAGAGATTAACTTAGCAAGTGTAGAAACTTTAATTCCTATTCGTAATGAAAGAATGCAAAAGTTTTTATTTAATACAGAGCTCTTTCCTAAGCTTAATCTAACATCTGATCTGTCTAACCAACTTAAGAGTCTTAAAAAAGGTCAAAGCACAATTCTAAAAACCCAGGCCGATTTAGCACTAAATGGTATCAATAAATTAATCACGCTAGAAGTTTTAGCGACACAACAGGAAAATGGCGATATTGTTGTTGCTTCTTTTATGCCTGTGATCATAAAACCATCTGACTATAACTTGACTACGGGTTTAGATAAATTACAAAAATTAGCAAAACTACCCTCTATAACCCATTCTGTACCGGTCTCTTTTGTACTAACACTTAAAAAAGTTAATTAATGAATTTAAGTGAATTAAGCAAGTTACTAGAGGCAGGTATACCTCCTCTAGAGACTTGGGATCCAGAGTTTTGTGGTGAAATCCCCATTGAAATAAAAAAAGATGGGGCTTGGTATTATATGAATAGCCTAATCACTCGAGAGTCTATGGTTAAGTTATTTGCAAAAGTATTAATACAAGAATCTGGTGAGTATTATCTAAAAACACCTGTAGAAAAAATCAAAATTCAAGTTGAAGATGCACCATTTTTAATAACAGACTGGAATTGGCAAAAAAGTGATAATGGTGATGTATTATGCTGTATCGATAATTTAGGACGAGCATATCTTTTATGTCAAAATCATCCCTTAATTTTAAAAACGAATGATTTAGAAAATGATAAAGGTACACTATTACCTTACTTAGTCTTAAACCATGGTTTAATAGCTAAAATCAGTAGAAATGTATATTATCAATGGGCTGAATTAGCCAAACAAATTGATGATAAATTCTATATAAACTCCGCTAACAAGATGTATTTATTAGGTTAAATTACAACATTGCATGTTATCTATAAAAAAAGGCTATTACGAACTCATTTAGTCTTTTTTATCTTGACCTTATCTCATAAAAATGGAATCATACTGAGCAAATATTAACCATAATAATTATAACAATGGTTCGGGTCAGTGGAAGATTCAACAATAGCGTTAAATAAGGTTATTAAATATAACCAACGCCTTAAAAAATTACTTAAAAAGTATCAGCATTTTCATAATATGCAGGATGCACTTATTCAGTTATCTGAACAAGCTAGCACAGTGTCAGAATTGACACTTCTATACCCCGCTATACATCAAATATTATCAGCCTACTTACCCAGCAAAAACTTCTATGTTGTTTTAATAAACGATGAAACTAAGAAATTAGAACTAAACTATTTTATTGATGAAAAAGATGGTATTACAGTTCCTCTTACTGAGGATAATCACTTTGATCAAGGCTTGACAGGTTACGTATTTAAAACTGGAAAAACCCAGTATTACACTAGAAAATCGATTGTTAGAGATACTAAACTTAAAAAATTTAAGCTTCAAGGTTCTCCTTGTGAACATTGGCTAGGCATTCCCATATATAAAGATGAGACTATAGTCGGCGTTATGGTGACTCAATCTTATTATGCAGAAAAAGTATATTCAGAAGCTCAAATTGAGTTAGTAGAAATCATATCTCTTTATCTTTCAACTGCGATTGAACGTGTAAAACAAAGAGAATATTTAGAAAGTGAAGTGAAGTACAGAACATCAGAATTAACAAATACAAATAATACACTTCAAATAGAAATTGAACATAGAAAAAAAGCATTAAAACAACAACAAATTTTATTTGAAATTTCAGAACTTGCAACACAAAGTAAAAATTTAGATGACTTTTATTTTCAAATACATCAAATCATTAAATCGATTACTTATGCTGAAAACCTTTACATATGTCTATACGACCAAAAAGACAATAAACTCTCATTTCCTTACTGGGTTGATAGCATTATGGGGAACTATCATGAAAGGAGCTTTTCTCAGGGATACTCAGAATATGTGATCAGTCAAGGAAGTACTCAACTTTTAAATCGTACTAAAGCAAATGAATTAATTGATCAAGGCATTATCAAACGAACTTCAAAAAATACACAAGCCACATCATGGCTAGGTGCGCCACTTATTTCTGAAAATGGTGTCATTGGGATTATTGCTTGTCAGTCTTATGGTAATACATACTCCTTTACAGCTGACGATGTCGATTTAATCAATTTTGTTTCACAACAAATTGCCAATGTACTTCAAAAACACTTAACGATGGCCGAGTTAGAGCAAAGCCATGATCAGCTAGAACAACGCGTCACTCTAAAAACACAAGAATTACAACGTAGTAATCATTTTTTACAATTACAGATAGAAGAACGAAAAAAAATAGAATTACAGCTATATCACGATGCGCATCACGACCCATTAACCGGTTTAGCTAATCGCAGTTTATTTATGTCACGACTTGAACAAACACTCAATCAGCATTTAAGACATCCACAACCCGGTTTTGCCGTTTTATTTATCGATTTAGATAATTTCAAAGAAGTAAACGATAACTTAGGACATCAGGTAGGGGATTCATTTTTAATTCACATTGCAAGTACCTTAGGTCTATGCATTAGAGAGCATGATTTATTAGCACGTTTAGGTGGAGATGAATTTGTAATTTTACTCACACATATATATCAGCGCCACGAAGCCCAAGAAGTCGCTGAACGAATCATAGATTCATTGTCTCGCCCGTTCCAAGAAAATAACAATGTGATTAGCTCTGGCGCTAGTATAGGTATCACTTGTAGTGATCAAGGTTACCAACATACAGATGAAATCATGAAAAATGCAGATTCTGCTATGTATCAGTCAAAAAACAGTGGTCGTGGTAGATACGCCTTTTATAAAAGCTACAACTGTAAAAATAATCTACAAGAGCTCACCCGATTGAACTCGTTTGATGTGAATGAAGTTTATTTTAAAGCGAATGCCATTATAGATCTTAACACTGAAAACCACATCGCTTGCATGATAGATAGGTTTTGGTTTCATCCCACACTTGGAAAAGTCAAGTTTGATCAAATTAAAAAGTATATTCCTAAAGAAATTGATTATCATAAAATTGAAATTTCGTTATTACCTAAGATCAGTGACTTTATTCAATGTAAACATGCAATTTTAGTCAGTTGTAGCATTGAACTTTTAAACGATAAACATTTTAATGAATTATTAATTCAACTTAAAAATTTAAATATTCTTAGCCAATTATGCCTATTATTTACTGAAACTGATTTACGTCATATCAGTAACGATCAAAAAAATAATATTGTTGAATTAAAACATTTAGGCATAAAGATTGGATTAGATGATTATGGACATACACGATGTGATCTAAGTATTTTAACGCAATACCAGTTTGATTTTATTTTACTTAGTTCATTAATGTGTAAAAAAATAATAAAAGACGAAGGGCATCAACTGCAATTACAAGGTGTTTTAGCTGTTGCAAATCTGACTCAGGCCTCAGTTATAGCCAAAGGCCCAAGTATTTTAAATTATCAAAAATCATTAAAAAAATATGGTATTTCCCTCTACTCAAGCCAGTATGAATACATTCATCACAAAGCGAATAATAAAGAAATACAGTATTCATAAATTATTTTTTAAGCATCGCTCTAAGTCCAGCAACTTTAGATTGACCTTTTTCCATTCGTTCAGCTTGGCTGCTAGGCTGTTTTCTAGATTCATAGGCCAAATCATCTTGTGGTAACTCTTGTACAAATCGGCTTAATTCAGTTGTTGAAGTTTCACCATATTGACGGCGAATTTTTGCATAGGTAAAGATCAATTCTTTTTGTGCTCTGGTGATCCCCACGTACGCTAAACGTCTTTCTTCTTCAATGTTTTCTTCATCAATACTCACTTGGTGTGGCAGTAAACCTTCTTCCATGCCAACCATAAATACATATGGATATTCCAAACCTTTTGAAGCATGTAAAGTGAGCAATTGCACTGCATCGCTCTCTTCTTCATCTTCATTTCGCTCCATCATATCTCTTAGCGTTAACTTAGTAACTACTTCTGGTAAGGTCATAGGCGGGTTTTCATCATTACCTACTAACATATCTGTGATCCATTTATATAACTCAGATACATTCTTCATTCTCATCTCCGCAGCTTTACCACTGGGCGATGATTCATATAAATAATCTTCATAATCTATTTGATGGATCATGGTTTTAACCGCTTCTAAGGTATCTCCTCGTACAGCATTGTCTGATAGCTCTACGACCCAGCGACCAAAGCCTTGCAAGGCATTAAAACCACGCCCCGTTAAACGATTTGTTAATTCATGATCAAAACATGCTTCAAATAAACTAATATGCTTTTCATTGGCTAACGTACCTAGTTTCTCAAGTGTCACAGTGCCTATTTCACGCCTTGGTGTATTCACAATTCGTAAAAAGGCATTATCATCATCTTGATTAACCAATAATCTTAAATAAGCCATGATGTCTTTAATTTCTGATCTTGCAAAAAATGACATTCCACCACTAATTTTATACGGTATTCTATTAGCCATTAAACCTTTTTCAAATATTCGAGCTTGGTGATTACCGCGATATAAGATGGCATAATCTTTATAGTTGGTACGTTGCATAAACTTATGTGAAATGATTTCTGCCACAACACGCTCAGCTTCATGCTCTTCATCTCGAGTGCCTATCACTTTTATTTGATCACCATAAGGTAATTCACTAAATAACTTTTTATCAAAAACATGCGGATTATTATCAATTAAAATATTGGCCGATTTTAATATGCGCTGAAAGCTACGATAATTTTGTTCCAGTTTAATTAATCTAAGTGAAGGAAAATCTTTACTCAACAAAACTAAATTTTGCGGTTTAGCACCACGCCAAGAGTAGATCGATTGATCATCATCACCTACCACAGTAAAACGCGAACGTTCACCTACTAAGTATTTTACTAACTGATATTGGCTTGTATTTGTATCTTGGTACTCATCCACTAATAAATAACGAAACCTATTTTGCCAACGTAAAGTCACCTCGGGAAACTTCGCAAGTAATAAAGTTGGGATCATAATCAAGTCATCAAAATCCAATGCATTATATGCGCGCAATTGAATTTGATAACGTTCATAAAGTTGTGCAAACAATACCTTTTGAGGCTCTCTGGCTTCCGCAATTGCTTGCTTTGGAATGATAAGTTCATTCTTCCAATTAGATATTTGCATTTTTAGAGCACTTAATTGATCTTTATCTTTTTTAAGCTCTTTTTCTGTTAAATCATTTAATAATTGCGAGGTGTCTTGATCATCCAATAAAGAAAAACCCGGTTTATACCCCAAAGTTTTTATTTCTTTTTTTATAATCTCTAAACCTAATGTATGAAAGGTTGAGATCCATACTCCTTTTGATTCTTTTTTTCCTAAAGACTGTTTTAGCCTCTCTTTCATTTCTTTAGCGGCTTTATTAGTAAACGTTACAGCTGCAATATTTCGTGCTTTGTAGTCACACTTTTGAATCAAATAAGCAATTTTATTAATAATTACACGCGTTTTACCTGAGCCCGCACCGGCTAAAACTAAGCAGGGTCCACTTATATATTTTACAGCTTCATCTTGCTTTGGATTCATTTGCATAGTGAACAAAATTCCTGAAATATGGTCTAAAAAGAAATTAAAAAGATATGAAAAAATTAGAATCGGGATTTTACCAAATTAACTATTAAATTACTGCTCTGATGCGTACCATATAGAAAAATATGTATTGGCTAGATTAGCTAACTAAAATAATTGAAGGTTCAAGCACATGATAAACCCTAAAAAAATTGAAGAAATTGCCAAACAAATTACTGAAAATATGCCTCAAGGTGTTAAAAACATAGCTGAAACGGTAGAAAATAAGACGAAGCAAGTTTTACAAAATAAGTTATCACAAATGGATTTTGTTTCTCGTGAAGAGTTTGATATACAAACACAAGTACTTATTCGTACCAGAGAAAAATTAACTTCACTAGAAGATAAAGTAACGCAACTTGAAGCTTTGCTATCTGAAAAAAAATAAATTATCCCCAGGTTCCCATTGGAGTTACTTGGGTATATGCGGGTTAAATAAAAAATTTAACCCGCTAAACAATAAATCAGAAATAAAAATCGATAGTTAAATACCAAGCATCAAAATCACCTTCATGAATCATCATATCTCTATCGATCCAACCATCTTGCGTTAAGTACTCTAAATATATCCAGCCAGGACCATAGTCATAACTTACTCCAGGTGCATAAGCAGTTATAGTATCCGTATTATTGCCTAATGTATTAGGCTCAGCCCAAGTTGCATCAAATATGAAATTCCATTCATTCATTTGATAGCTAAATTCAAAACCATATCGGGTATTTTCAATAATATTAGCTAAGTTTGATTGGGAAGCGTAGGCCTGTGGTAACTCTCGTTCACCCTCTATATATTCAGCCTTAATATAAAAATCATCAAACTTTCCGTGATAATACAAACTCCAAGCTTGATGATCTCCAGTCAAGTCGTTTTCTGATGATATTAAATCCTGTAATTTACCGCTTTGCGCAGATAAGCCAAGTATATGTTGCTCAGTCATAGGAATTTTAGCATCGGCTACAAAGGTTTTTACTTTACGATAAGTCGTACTGCTGCCCCAGTGTTTATTATCATCAGTTGAATCAGTTGATGTTTCGCCCCAATCATCCGCATGAAAATAGGCTAGTTGATAATCAAACAATTGTGTTTTTGCCATTAGCTTTAAACCCACATCCATTTGATCACCATAAGCAGCTTGAAACATATCTCCAGGCCAAAAATTGGCAGTTTTCCATGCAAAAGGAACCTGAGACTTACCAATTATTAATTTATAATCTTCAGATAAGTCAAAGCCAACCCAAGCCTTATGCAATGTATAATTATCTCCAGAAGCATTATTTTCAGCATCAGTAAATGCACCATTACCAATTCGAAATTCAGCTGAATAAGTCCAGTTTCCTTGTCCTTTTTTGGCCTCACCATCGATATATAAAATTAAAGCTTCATCTGAAATATCTCCGACTGTATTTTTATCTCTTTCATTATCTTCAATATAACGATAGTTAAACCAAACCCCACCTGAAATTGCTGGTGAAGCATAGCTATACCCACTTAAGAGTAAAGTTAAAACAAATAAAATAGAGTATTTAATCATTTTCAATTCCTCTAGAACTAATTAGTGCAAGTGTAGTTACAGCTTCTTAATAGATCTAATTATGATTAACGCTAAGTTGCTGATTTCTTATCTTGAACCTATATTTATTCACAATAATTAATTTTTTTGAGTACTTTTATGACCATTTCTCAAAAGCTGATTGCAGCTTTTATTACAACAATTACATTACCTTTATTAGTTATTTCAATTTTGATGGTAAGCCAAACTCGTAATCAAGCTTATGAAAATATGCAAGATGCCAATACCAGAGAAGTGTCTCAAATAGATAACGCTATAAATTTATTTTTTGGTGAAATTGAAAAAAATGTCAATTATTTATCTCATCACTCATATGTGACATCTGGGAATTCAAATATAAAAAATTATTTAAATAATACTAGCGCCACTACCATGGACCCAACCAACAATAACCTTATTGAAGCCAATATATATCAATTATTTACTGAATTTGGTGAGTCTCATGATGGTATTTCTTATATTTACATGGGAAATTTAGAGGGCGGATATACCCAATGGCCTAACGGTAGCGTTGGTGCAAATTACGATCCTAGGCCTAGACCTTGGTTTAAAACAGGTATGAAAGAAAATGGCAATACAGTGAGGACAAAAGCATATTATTGGGAACCCGATGATGCAGTTATTGTATCCACAGTAAAAGCGATACAATCTAACAATGGAGAAATATTTGGTGTAACAGGTATGGATGTTAGCCTTAAAGGGTTAACTGAAATGGTCTCAAAAATTAAACTTGGCGAAACCGGATACCTTATGTTAATTGAAGATACAGGCACAATACTTGTTGATCCTAAACATACAAAAAATAACTTTAAGCCTCTGAATCAAGTTAACAATGGTCTATATCAGCCATTATCAAAAATCAGTAGCGGTCAAATTGAAATAGAAATTGATAACGAAACTTATCTCGCAAATATTTACACATCTCAAAAACTAGGTTGGAAATTTATTGGCTTGCTTAAAACCAGTGAAGTATTAGCATCAGCAAATAAAATGGCTACAATCATAATTGTAATAAGTTTAATATTAATTTGTATATTTTCAATTTGCGCCATTTATTTAGCTCGCTTTATTTCAAAACCAATTATTGAGGTTACAGATGGATTAGAGCTGATCTCTCAAGGTGGTGGCGATTTAACGCAAAGACTAACCATTCGCACAAAAGATGAAACAGGAAAGCTCGCAAATAGCTTTAATCTATTTTTAACTTCTATTGCTAATTTAGTGAAAGAAATAAATGAAAACTCCCAGAATGTAAATGGCTCTGCAGATCAGTCATCTAACTTATCCCATACCTTACATGACTCAATTCAATTACAACAACAAGCGCTGGAGCAAGCGGCTACAGCTGTCAATGAAATGGCTGCTACAGCAAATGAAGTGGCCTCTAGCTGCGCCAATGCAGCAGATTCAGCCAATGCCTCGAAACAAGCTGCTGATGATGGTCAAAAAATCATTGAAAAATCTGTAGCAAGTGTCAGTTCTTTAAGTGAAACCATTAGAAGTGCAGCCAATGATATTCAGCATTTAGATGTAGAAAGCAAAAATATCACTTCAATATTAGACGTTATTAGAGGCATAGCAGATCAAACCAATTTACTTGCGCTTAACGCGGCGATTGAAGCAGCAAGAGCAGGTGAACAAGGCCGAGGATTTTCAGTAGTTGCAGATGAAGTAAGAGCCCTTTCTCAACGTACATCAGAGTCAACAGAAGAAATATCAGTACAACTCGGTAAGTTACGAAATATGACTCAAAATGTTTCTAAAGAGATGAATGACAGTTTAGAAAAATCAGATGAAACCGTAAACTTAACGACAGCAGCCAAAGATACATTTGTGAGCATAACTAAATCCGTTGATATGATAAGCAATATGAATACACAAATCGCGACAGCTGCAGAAGAGCAGCAACATGTTGCTGAAGATATAAGCCGTAATGTGGTAGAAATAAAAAATGTTGCCGATGAAGTCGCCGATGTTGCAACTACTGCAAATGCGAATGCTGAACATTTATCTGGTTTATCTTCAAATTTAACAGCATTGGTAGGTAAGTTTAAAACTTAGTTATTTATGCGAGATTCAATAAATCCATTAAGCTTAAATTCAGATAGAGAATGACATAATAGCCACATCTTCTAAAGCACACTTTAGATACCCTATTCCCTTGTAGCATTTGTTGTTACTTTAAGCCAACCTCCCAAGGTTGGCTTTTTTTATTAAAAAAATAAAAACTAGCGTTCAAAAACTTCTTTTGTGGCTTGTTGGTAAATACTTAATAGCTCTTTACCATTAGTTGTACAAGAATTTAGGTCGCTTAAATGACCATCTTTTAAACCATAAATCCAACCGTGAACTGACAACTCTTGCCCTCTGTCCCATGCACTTTGTACAATTGAAGTTTGACTTACATTTTTAACTTGTTCAATGACATTTAATTCGCATAAAGTATCTAAACGCTTCTCATAATTTTCAATCGCGTTTAATTGCTCTGTATGCTTTTCTTTTACATCAACAACGTGCCTTAACCAATTATCAATTAATCCAAGTCTTGCGCCATCTAATGCGGCCTTAATACCACCACATGCATAATGACCAACAACCATAATATGCTTAACCTTTAATACTTCAACTGCATATTGCATTACTGATAAACAGTTATGATCTGTATGAACAACAACATTGGCTACATTTCTATGTACAAACAATTCACCTGGTAATAAACCTACAATTTCATTTGCAGGTACTCGAGAATCTGAACACCCAATCCATAAATATTCTGGATTTTGTTGCATTGAAAGTACTTTAAAAAACTCTGGATCATCTTGAGTTGTTTGACATGCCCAGTGTCGGTTATTATCAAATAAATTTTTTAAACTTTTCATTTTATCCCCTATAATGCAAATTTTTATGTGCTTGAATTAATATATTTCTAGGAGTCACCTGTTTATCGCAAAACTCATGTACAGTGACATGATAGTCATGTTTTTGTAGATATAAGGCACGATCTAAAATCAACCAAATTTCTATTGGTCTTCGAAACAAATGACGCACTAACTCTATTTTTTCTGTTATTTTTTTTCTTGATTTACCTTTTTGATAATAATTTTCGTAATTAATATCAGTAGGTAAATCTAAAGATTTTTTTTCTGCTGCCCAGACACAAAATGCTTCAAAACTTGTTGAAAACATGCTTTTACTTACCGATGGCACACTAATATATTTATTTATACCAGTCACATCTCGCATTAGCTGATCAAAACCTAAACGCCACTCTACCTCAAGGGTACGCTTTTGCGTGATCCGATCAGCTGCAGTAACCGTTTCTTGTAGTGCGAGCTTTAAATCATCGTTAGATAAATTCAACTCGCTCTCTAAAGCTTCATGACTCATCGCTTTATAATGATCTGAATCTTGCATTAAATGATAACAGCATGGTGAAAGAGAGAGTTTTTGTGTATTAGATGAAACCGCTTGCCTCATCAAGGTTTGGTGCAGTTGACCACATGCATGTAAGGCTACAACATGTTGCTTTTTCTGAATCTGATCAGATAAATCATCTTTTAAAACATCTGCTTGAATAAAATCGATATTCATATCATATTTTTTAGCAAGCAATGCACCTTGCTCACACAAATGTGGCTGAATCTCAACACTATGTACTTTTTGAGTTCCTTTAAAAGCGAGCATTCTGCCCAAGTGCCCTTTACCAGCACACCATTCAAGTACTGGAAGCTCAGTTTCATCCACAGCTGCAACAAATGACTTTAACTGTGCCAATTTTCGACCTTTAATGCCCGCCTCTAACCAAAATGGAAACTCAACTTCCTTAGTTACCATAGAGAAAATTTCAGTTAAGTTTTTTAATTGGGGTAATTGAGGGATCACATCAGAAAAGTAGTCATAAGATAAGTCTGGGTTTTGCTCTAATTCTAAAAGTTTTTCAGAGGTCAAATCAGTGAGTTTATCTAATAATTCAGGCCATGGTAGTTCATTTTGAGAAAAGGCTAATAACTGCCAATAGTCACGAGTGTTCACTAATATTTGATCTAATTTCTGAAACTGTGCAAGGTAATTCATAAAACGACATAAGAAAAAACGATGACTAATTATAGCAGTGATAGCAAGTATAAGATCACTTTTTAAGAATTAAAGATTTCATAAAACCAAGGTAAATATTTCAATAATTTACAATTAACACCCATCTCTATTTATTAAAAAAGAATACCATTCACATTTTATCTAGAGGAAAAATTGACTTAATGATAAATTTACCGATATTGAATTCAAGGTTTAACAATATTTTATGTATTTATCTTTTATAGACATTTTTGATTTGTTTTTCAGATTTGCCATTATTGGCCAATTTTTTTTAGTCTCGATAATTTACCTAAAACAAAATATAACCTTTAAATCCCTACTCGTTATTACGCTAATAATATGTTCAAGTGCTTATTTATTATTAACACCACAGATACCTAATCACCATTATGGTTATTTTAGAGGTGTATTATTATTTTTTACCGATCTGATGCCCTATGTTTTATGGTTTTATACTTGTTCTTTATTAAATGATGCGTTCCAACCGAAAGCCTGGCCTCTAGTTATAAAAGTATTTTTAATTACAGCCCTGCTATGGTTAATATACTTTTTTGTTTATTTACAAGGAAATGGGGATTTTCATCAAATAAATCATGCTTTAGAAGTCGTAGTATTAATACATATTCTCTATCTGGTTTTAAAGGATCTGAATGATGATCTTATTGATGAACGTCGAAAGATTCGCGTATTTATTGTTTTACTTATTACTTTTTATGGCTCAATTTTAGTTGCCTTTGAATTAACTAAAAGTCCTTTTGTACACACATCTTTATTTAGCTTAATAAATTCAAGTTTAATATTTATAGGCACTAATATCTTTTATTTATTTTTCTTTAAAAAAAGGCAAACACAGCAAAAAATTCAAAATACTGTTGATATAAAACCAATGAGAGTTGAAAGCAATCAAGTAAAAACACCCAGTATATTTCAGGCTGATTTAAATAAATTAACGCAGTTTATCGATGCTGAAGATTTCACCGAGACAAACTTAACAATCAAACAGTTATCAATTAATCTCACTATTCCTGAGCATCAGTTAAGAGAATTAATAAACCAACAGCTAGGTTTTAAAAACTTTTCATCCTTTTTAAACAGTCATCGCATTCCTGCTGCGTGTATCGCGTTTCAAGATTTAAACAATATGCGAAAGCCTATTTTAAGTATTGCTTTAGAACTTGGTTATGGCTCTATAGGACCCTTTAATCGCGCCTTTAAAGACATCATGGGAAAAACACCTACTGAATATAGAAAACAATGTATTGATACCAATTCAAAGTAAATAGGCAAATCAAAACTGAAGTTATCATCGTCATTTTAAAAATGACGAGTGTTTTTCAAAGTAGATAAGGCCTTTTAACATCTGAAATGCCATGCTCCAACAGTAAATAAACAAGAAGGTTATATTATTTGCTTAGTGTCAGTACTGGGTATTACGATATTGTAGAGTGCATGCTCTCGAACAATAAAGCCCATTACAAATTTACAACAGGCTAAATACTAGGCTAACCTTTTGATAGCGTTTTAAGTTCATCTAGCATTCTTTCATCTCCCATTGTATTTTGAAGAATCAGTTTAACTTTCTGATCCATTGTATTTTCATAAAGAAACAATAAACTTTGGGCTATTTCCTTTTGTTTTTTAGGATTGGAACCTGATTGAAAGTACTGCGACATTAATCCCTCAGCTGCAAGGCTTTTTACATAGTCATTAGGATCTTGCTCAAGTATTTTGGTAAAAGACTGAGATAGCCTTTCATCTACTACAGGTGTTCTGGAAACTAACTCAATAGCTTGTAAGCGCAGTTTTTCATCTTCCATGTTGTATGTCATATCTAAAACAGCTTCAACAGCTTGGTAATCATATTGTTCCAAGCTTTTTTTGTTAAGTATATACATATTCATCTGTAACTGGCTTATAGCAGCCAAACGTTCGGCAGCCGATAAATTATCATTTAATACTTTTTGCTTTAGTTCATTACTAACTTGAGTTGCAAACTCAGAGTCTGTTTTGATTCGTAAATCATAGTCTTCGGGAAGCGATTCAAAATAGCTGTAAATAGGATCTTTTGCATGCATAACATCTATTTCTTGCTGTTTGTGCTTTTCAATTAGTGAAAAAACCATATCTTCAAGTTTATGCGAAGACTGCTCTGATATTTGACCTGTTTCTTGTAAAGATAATAATTTAATATGTGCTTCTAAATTAGTGATACGTGACTTTAACTCGGAAACTACTTCATCATTTACTTGTGATTGGCTAATAATATGAGTACTTGGTGCTGAGTGAGCTGGTGCCTTTATGTTACTTATTACAGATTGAGTTTGAATAAGGCTAAAGCCAGAGGTAAGTAACGCCAATGCAGAGAAAATAAGTGAAATATTGCGTTTAATATCGGGCATAAGTAATGAAGGCCTATAATAAAAAAACAGAATTCTACGGCATCAAAAATTAATTACTGTAAAAAAGTGTTTAATACCTTGGAAAAGCAGGTCTGTAAAAGCTCACACTAAGTATGATAGTGTGAGCTCTAAAGATTAAACTTTATTATTCGCAGCTAAAAATCTTTGATAACAAGGATTATCTGTCTCTTCCTGATAAGCATAAGCTAACTTATCTAAATGTTGCTTAAATTCTGCCATATCTTGTTCAGTGACTTCAAACGCAGCCAATACATTACCAATAGCAGACCCATGGTTACGATAATGGAATAAGCTGATGTTCCAATTAGCACCGAGTGTATCTAAAAAGCGCTCTAAAGCACCCGGATGCTCAGGAAACTCAAACCTAAATAACCTTTCTATTAATGGACTACAAGGCTTACCACCAACCATATAACGAATATGTAATTTAGCTAATTCGTTATCAGATAAGTCAATAAAGTTATATTCTTGAGATGTTAATTGCGACTTCAGTTCATCAAGTTCTTGCTGGCCATTCCTAAGGCCTATACCAACATAAATTTCAGCTTCTGTTGTATTTGCATAACGGTAGTTAAACTCTGTAATAGTTCTGCCATCAAGTGCTTGGCAAAACTTTTTGAAACTGCCCTTTTCTTCGCCTATTGTAACGGCTAAAAGTGCTTCATTTTTTTCACCCAATGCAGTACGTTCGGCAACATAACGCAAGCGATCAAAGTTTAAATTTGCACCCGAGAGCACAGCCGCTAGATTAAGTCCTTTAACACCCGTATCCTGACACCACTTTTTAAGACCCGCTAATGCTAAGCCGCCGGATGGCTCAGCCACCGCACGTGTAGATACAAAGATGTCTTGCATTGCTGCACAAATTTCATCACTTGATACTGTAATGACTTTGTCACAAAACTGCTGTGCTAATCTAAAAGTTTCAGTACCAATAATTTTAACCGCAACACCATCTGCAAAGCTGCCTACACGATCTAGTTCTACCGGTTTACCTGCTTTAAATGCCGCTTGTAAGCATGCACTTTCTTGAAACTCGACACCTATCACCTGAATTTCAGGATTAAGTGACTTTATATAAACCGCCATTCCCGCAAGTAAACCACCGCCGCCAACAGGAATAAATACCGCATCTAAATCAGGTAATTGCTGCATGAGTTCACGTGCAATGGTTCCTTGACCAACAATCACATCAGGATCATCAAACGGAGGTACAAATATCGCATTCTCTTTAACAGCTAACGCTTTTGCATAGGTATTTGCGGCATCAAAATGATGCCCATGCAAAATAACTTCACCACCTAAACTTTTTACGGCATTAACTTTAATTTCTGGCGTTGTATCTGGCATTACAATGATTGCAGTATGGCCTAAATGACTGGCACTTAATGCAACACCTTGGGCATGGTTACCAGCTGAAGCGGTGACTACTTTTGAATTAGCAGGTAATTTCTTTAGCTTATGAAAAGCACCACGTAACTTAAATGAATAAACAGGTTGCTGATCTTCACGTTTTAGCCAAATTTTATTTTCTAGTTTTTTTTCAAGGCTGGTAACTGGACTGACATCAGTTAATTTAGCTAATGGTGCCATATTGGCTTGGATGATAGCTCTGAAATAATCTAACTCTTTACTGACCATTTTTTATTCCTACTATTTGAGTGGCGTTTGCCACTCAAACCTAAGTTATTTATCTCGATAACTATAAAAGTGAATCTAATTTAGCGATATCTCTTATTGCACCTTTATCAGCACTGGTTACTAATAATGCATATGCTTTTAATGCAGGGCTTACAATACGATTTCTATCTATTGGCTTATAAGCATCTTTGCCTCTGGCATCTTGTTTTTCACGACGCGCGGCCAATTCAGCATCAGAAAGATCTAACTTTACGCCACGATTAGGAATATCTATCACAATAGAATCACCATTTTCAACTAATGCAATCGCACCACCGGCAGCCGCTTCTGGTGAAGCATGACCAATAGATAAACCAGATGTTCCACCAGAGAAGCGACCATCAGTGATCAAAGCACACTGCTCAGCAAGTCCCATAGATTTTAAATAGCTGGTTGGGTAAAGCATTTCTTGCATACCCGGTCCACCTTTTGGACCTTCGTAGCGAATTACAACAACATCACCCGCTATCACTTCTTTGTTTAAAATAGCTTCAACTGCAGAATCTTGACACTCATAAACTTTTGCAGGGCCCGTAAATGTCAGCATGTCATCAACAACACCTGCACTTTTTACTATACAGCCATCTTCAGCTAAATTACCGTAAAGGGCACATAAACCACCATCAAGTCTAAATGCATGTTCAACACTTCTGATACAGCCATTAGCACGGTCATTATCAAGCTCAGGCCAACGACATTCTTGACTCATGCCTTTAGTTGTACGGATACCTGCGGGGCCAGCTTTATAGAATTTTTGTGCTTTTAAATTATCAGGGTTTGTTGCATCCCATTTATTGATCAAATCACCAATACTGCCACCAGCAACATGCTCACACGATAAATCAAGTAAACCAGCTTTACCAAGTTCATTTAAGATTGCCATAATGCCACCAGCACGATGCACATCTTCAATATGATATTCAGGTGTAGCGGGTGCAACCTTACATAAATAAGGTGTTTTTAAAGATAACTCGTTGATATGTGTCATATCAAAATCAACACCGGCTTCTTGAGCAGCGGCTAATAAATGTAAAACCGTATTAGATGAACCACCCATCGCAATATCAAGTGTCATTGCATTTTCAAACGCGGCACGATTAGCGATATTACGCGGTAATACCGCTTCATTATCTTTTTGATAATATTCACGACATAAATCAACAATACGTGCTGAAGCATCAAGGTATAATTGCTTACGGTCTTTATGCGTTGCTAAAGTAGTCCCATTACCTGGTAATGCTAAGCCTAAACCTTCTAATAAACAGTTCATTGAATTTGCAGTAAACATACCAGAACAAGAACCACATGTAGGACACGCTGAACGTTCAACTTGTTCAGATTGCTCATCACTCACATTAGGATCTGCAGCTTGAACCATGGCATCAACTAAATCTAATTTCACATCAATTGATGCTAGCTTAGTTTTACCGGCTTCCATAGGACCACCAGATACAAAAATCACAGGGATATTCAATCTAAATGCAGCAAGCATCATACCTGGTGTGATTTTGTCACAGTTTGAAATACATACCATGGCATCAGCACAATGGGCATTTACCATGTATTCAACTGAATCAGCAATTAAATCTC
>Ga0209396_1001734_pt1 | contig 23722 bp, 23 predicted proteins | sample GOMGulsemesocosm_6_FD_184638 | JGI IMG/M metagenome (GOLD analysis project Ga0209396, IMG submission 184638) | Methane-oxidizing microbial communities from mesocosms in the Gulf of Mexico - GOM8C Gulf of Mexico (SPAdes) (version 2) | ecosystem: Environmental > Aquatic > Marine > Cold seeps... | reverse complement strand
AGTATTGCTCAAAATTAAGATCCCACATTGCTTCAATGCTGGTAAAGTCCAACTCAAAATGACAAATAAGCTGCTTAATCACCTTGCGGCGAATAAAGTCATCCTCATTAAGACTCACCCCTTTCCCTAACGCATGTTCTTGGCTGTCGATATCGCTGTAATAAACCTTAATGTCTTTTTGGTTTTGGGCATAACAGTTACCAATTTGGCTAATTGCCGAAACCCCTAAACCTAATAAGTCACATTCTTGTTGGGTAGTGTAACCTTGGAAGTTGCGGTGCAGCTCACCGTTGTTTTGCAATATCGCTAATTCATCATCTGGCTTGGCAAAATGATCCATGCCTATGTATTGATAACCTGCGGCGACTAGCTGATTAATGGTATTTTCTAAAATTTGCAGCTTTTGACGAGGGGTAGGCATGTCTTCGTCTTTTAACTTACGCTGGGCAGCAAATATCGCCGGCATATGTGCATAGTTAAATACCGACAAACGATCTGGTGACAACTCAATCACTCGTTCGATGGTTTTTGTGAAGCTCTCTGCTGTTTGATGTGGCAAACCATAAATTAAATCAATGCTGGTCGAAACAAAACCGAGCTCGCGGGCCCGCTCGATCATCGCAAAAATAAACTCTTCGGATTGTTCACGATTAACCGCTTTTTGCACGTCTTTGTTAAAGTCTTGCACGCCAAGACTAATGCGGTTAAAACCCTCTTGGCGTAAATGGTCTAAGGTGTCTAATTCAATTTCACGCGGATCTATTTCAATACTAAATTCACCTTGATCGGCAAAGTTAAATTCACTTTTTAATAATCCGACCAAGTCTGATATTTGTTGTTTATTTAAAAATGTTGGGGTGCCGCCGCCCCAGTGCATTTGAGTGACCACCTGATGTTTGAACAATTTTGCGCGTTGTTTTATTTCGCGCGCTAAGTATTCTAAATACTGATCAGCTTTATGGCGATGACGAGTAATAATTTTATTACAGCCACAGTAGTAACACAGCATGTGGCAAAACGGGATATGGATATATAACGACAGCTTATCACTGGTGCTGCCCTCTATTGCCGAGACTAAGTTGTTTGAAGTAAAGCTGTCGTCGAACTCTAACGCAGTTGGGTATGAGGTATAACGCGGGCCGCTATAATTGTATTTTTCAATTAGCGCCTGATCCCATTGAATGGTCTTTTGCATCGAGTGTTCTCCAGCGAACTTAACAAATTAATGCGATATTATTGTCCAGATCGCGCCAACAAACTTTGATCGATAGCAAGTAAAAGCCTTAGTTGCTGGCTTGTTTGTTGATCATTGGCTTATTTCGTTGCACTATTTAATTAATGAATCATTAAGGTTGGTCGCATGACATTGGCAAAAGCTAAATCTAAAGCTAAAACAAAGGCAGATAAACAACAAAAACATCAGGCAATTATCGATGTCGCCGCGGCATTATTCCAACAGGAACAACACCTACCCACAGTGGCGACTATTGCCAAAAAAAGCGGTCAGGCCAAGGGCACTATTTATTTGTATTTTTCGAGCAAAGAAGCCATTTTTTTGACCTTGCTGCAACAAAACTACCAACAATGGTTCCATCATATTGAACAAACCCTAACGGGCTCTCATCAGTTATCCGATTTAGTGAATTGCTTTGCACGGCCAGCCAGTGATGAGGTGTTTTTAAACTTGGCCTCTTTGTCGTCTAACACACTGGAACCTGCGGTTGATAACGAATTTATCGGCCAATACCGCCAGTGGTTTAAAGACGAATTTAACAATATAGCGACCCTGCTTAATAAACAATACCCAGTGTTATCAATACCTTTGGCGCTTAGCTTACTGACCAATAGTCATGCATTAATGTTGGGACTGTGGCAACAAACTCGTCACCAGCCCGAACAATTTACAGCAGAGGTAACACCAGCACTGGCGCGGCTATGGAAGGGCTATTTTACTGGTTAATTTATTGAACATTGGTCACTTACCTGCCCTGATTTATCTATTGGCATAACAGTGTTTTTTGCTTATCTGTCCCCCCCTTGACTCAGGTCAAATTTTGATCTTACTATTTTTTTTATTTGTGGCATGATACGAGGCTAATACGCAAAGTCATTGGAATTGCAGTGCAGCCGTCAAGTATGGAATAGCTTGAGCTTATGTTTTATAAGTGACTGTTATTCAATACGTAGACAATAATACTGCTATTTCTATGATGAAGTGTATATAAGCCGAAGCGTTTTTGACCTAAGTTTCCACTGCGGAAATAAGGTGCTAACGCCGTGATCATCGAATCGCCAGGGTAGTTAATAGAAATATGACTGCCTCCCACATTTGGAAAGGTATGAATATGCAGTTAAGTGACTCCTTTGGTCGCAAGTTTTACTATTTGCGATTATCTATTACCGATGTATGCAATTTTAAGTGCGAATACTGTCTGCCCGACGGTTATAAACACACCCAAAAGAATTGTTTTATTTCGCTCGATGAAATTCGCCGCACCGTGACAGCTTTCGCAGCAGTCGGAACTCAAAAAGTTCGGATCACCGGTGGTGAACCCGCGTTACGCAAAGATTTAACCCAGATTATTGAAGCCATTGCCGCGATCCCGCAAATCAAAAAAATTGCCATGACCACTAATGGTTATAATTTGGCGAAAAAAGCCCAAGAGTGGTATGACGCTGGCCTTAATCAAATTAACATTAGTGTCGACAGCCTTAATGCCAATTCTTTTAATAAAATCACTGGGGTTAACCGCTTTGATGACGTAATGCGCGGCATCGACAAGGCATTGGAAGTTGGTTTTGATAAGATCAAAATTAATTCGGTCCTGATCAAGAATTTTAATGATCACGAATTAGGGCTGTTTTTGAATTTTATTAAAGAGCGCCCCGTAGAAATGCGTTTTATTGAATTAATGGAATGTGGCGATACCAATAGCTTTTATAAGCAGCATCACTACTCAGGTGAGCACATCAAAAAGCATCTTGAGGCGAACGATTGGCAGCTCAACAAAAATGCCAAAGACGCTGGCCCAGCACAGGTCTATAGCCATAAGGATTACCAAGGACAATTGGGTTTAATCATGCCTTATTCGCAAGATTTTTGTGCAACTTGCAACCGATTACGAGTTAGCTCGTTGGGTAAAATGCATTTATGTTTGTTTGGTGATTTTGGCATTGATATTCGCGATTTATTGCAGCGCGACGACCAATGTCAGCAGCTGATTAGTCGATTGCATGGGGCGGTTGCAACCAAAGATGTTAGCCACTATCTTCATCAAGGCAATACGGGGCAAACTCCCCATTTAGCCTCGATTGGCGGTTAAGCCCAGCCAAGCTGAGATAGATCAAGGTAAATAATTTGAATTACGGCAAACTACCCAGCATAGCAACCGCAGCAGCGGTCATTGTAATTAACAGGTTTGGGGTAATTCAAATGGACAACAATAATCAATCAACTAAACAAGAATTAAACTTGGTGCCACTGGTCGCTATTTTTGCGCCCCTTGCCACTATGATGGTCGTTGCAATGACCTGCCTACACGGTTTAATTCATGGTTAGTGCGGTTACATTATTATTGGTTAACACAATTAATAGTGCTTTAAGGTGTAGTAAGTGGTGACACAAAAGGTTTCATTATCACGGCGCAATTTATTGCGAGGCAAGTTTAACGCCGCCCAAGGCAAAACAGCAGCAACGGCCGTTCGTTTGCCATGGAGCATTAGCGAGCAGCAATTTACTGACCACTGTAGCCGCTGCAATGATTGTATTAGCGCCTGCCCAGAGAATATCATCGTTAAGGGCAGCGGCGGCTTTCCTGAAATTAATTTTGCCCTTGGTGAATGTACTTTTTGCCAAGATTGCGTTGTTAGTTGCAGCGCGCCGTTATTTACCGATCCGACGACAACAAGCCCTTGGGCATACAAAGCGGTGATTAGTGATAAATGCTTGGCTCAACAAAATGTTCAGTGCCAAAGCTGTCAAGATGGCTGCGAGCCTTATGCTATTGCTTTTGCCCCCCGCCTAGGCAGCGTATCACACCCCAAAATTGATCTAACCGATTGCACCGGCTGCGGTGGCTGTGTCAGCATTTGCCCAACCAACGCTATTAGCATTACGTTAATAGACGAGCCGCTGTGATGACTGCAAGTTCTAAAATAGCAGGCTTAGTACTGGCCGGCGGTAAGTCGAGCCGAATGGGCCAAGACAAGGCCTTATTACAGCTCAATAATGAAACCTTGCTCGCACGTAACAGCCGTATTTTAAGCCAAGCGGGTTGTGATCAGGTATTTATTAGTGGCGACAGCCAAGGTAATCGTCAGCAACAAAATGCTATTGCTGACAAGGTTAACGATTTAGGTCCTGTCGGCGGCATATTAAGTGTGATAGAGCTGCTACTTGCCGACAATTATCAATGGTTGGTGATCGTCGCTGTCGACATGCCTAACCTAACTCCCAGCTTGCTTGATCCTTTATTTAATCAATTGCATGCGGGTTATGGCCGCTACTTTGCCGACAGTTTATTTCCGATGATCATTAAGATTGATCATCATGTCGCCCGCACGATAACTCAACAGTTAGCCACCAATGATAAAAAATCACGATCTGTCTATCGACTGATCAACAATCTGGCCCTTGAGCAAATAACCATAGATCAGACTCAAGCCGATAAATTTATTAATGTTAATACACCTGAGCAATGGCAAGATTGTCTATTAAGGCAAACACCAGCTCACCCTAACCGAGGTTAATATGGGACATCTAGCAACAAAAGAATTTAAACCACTTAATATTGCCGTACTAACAGTGTCTGACACCCGAGATGAAAGCACCGATACCTCGGGCAAGTTTCTGGCCGATTCGTTAGTCGCAGCTGGTCACACTCTAAGTGACAAACAAATTGTTATTGATGATGTTTATAAAATTAGAGCCGTTATCTCGCAATGGGTCGCCAATGATGAAGTTCAGGTAATTATTTCAACCGGCGGTACTGGTTTTACTAAGCGCGATCGCACCCCTGAAGCAATTAAGGTATTGTTTGATCGCGCCATAGAAGGTTTTGGTGAGTTATTTCGTCATATTTCATATACCGAGATTGGCACATCAACCGTGCAGTCACGCGCTTTTGGTGGCTTTGCCAATGGTACTGGTATTTTTTGTTTACCCGGTTCAACAGGTGCTTGTCGTACTGGTTGGCAGGGAATATTGCTAGAACAACTTGATATTCGCCACGCTCCGTGTAATTTCGCTGCCCACGTTAAGCAGGTATAACCATGGCTAATTTAACCCATATAAATGCCCACGGCGAAGCGCACATGGTTGATGTTACCGCCAAAGAAGTAACCGAACGTGAAGCGCGCGCTCAGGCAATCATTAAGATGTCCGATCAAACTTTAGCAATGATTATTAAGGGCGATCACCATAAAGGCGATGTATTTGCAACCGCACGTTTAGCGGGTATTATGGCAGCGAAGAAAACCTCTGATATTATTCCCTTGTGTCACCCGCTGATGTTAACTAAGGTAGAGGTCGATTTAATCGCCGAGCCAGAGTTTAATCAAGTTAGAATTCTAACGCGCTGTAAACTTTCAGGAAAAACTGGGGTTGAGATGGAAGCGTTAACCGCAGCGACGGCCGCGGCGTTGACCATTTATGATATGTGTAAAGCAATTCAAAAAGATATGGTGATCGAGCAGGTAAAACTGTTAACCAAGACGGGCGGCAAGTCAGGCAACTGGCAGTGTGAAGATTAAAGTAGGAATAACTATGCTAAAAATTGTATTTTTTGCCCAAACCCGCGAACTGGTTGGTTGCGATGGTATTGAGCTAGAGTTTAGCTCGAAGCTTAGCAATATCGAAAACATTCGCAGTCAATTAGCAGCTACCGCTGACAAGTGGGACTTGGCATTGCAACGCGACAAGTTACTGGTCGCGGTCAATCAAGAAATGAGCAGCTGGGATGTCGTGGTAAAAGACGGTGACGAAGTCGCCTTTTTTCCTCCGGTTACGGGCGGTTAACTGATGATCAGTGTGCAAACTCAAGATTTTGACATCGCGGCACTTTATCGCCAATTAAACGATGATCAACTTAACCCCAACGGTTATGGCGCTATCGTTACTTTTGTTGGCAAGGTCCGTGATTTTAATCAGCAGCAACACGTTGGTGCAATGTCTTTAGAGCATTATCCCGGCATGACTGAAAAGTCATTGTTGGCGATTATCGAGCAAGCAAAATCACGCTGGCCAATTGGTGAACCTATTATTATTCACCGCGTTGGCGACCTGCTACCCGGTGATCAAATTGTTTATATTGGCGTAACCAGTGCTCATAGAAAAGCAGCGTTTGAAGCCTGTGAGTTCTTGATCGATTATTTAAAAATAAAGGCACCGTTCTGGAAAAAAGAACAAACTGACCAAGGATTGGTTTGGGTTGATGCCCGCGAAACAGATCAAAACGCAGCGACTCGTTGGACACAGGAAGTCGATTGATGGTCAGAAGCCCTTCGCTGATAAAATGCCTGTTTATGTTTTTTTTGCTGGCAACCTCGAGCGTTAATTCTGCTGAACTACGGTTGGCGGTTGCTGCTAATTTCAAGAGCACCATTGATCAAATCGTTAAAGATTTTGAACAACAAAGCCCCCATAAGGTCACGGTAATAGTGGCCTCATCTGGCACTTTGTTTAGTCAGATATCTCATGGCGCGCCTTATGATTTATTTTTGTCAGCCGACAGTGAGCGACCACAAAGGTTAGTTAAAGCACAATTGGCATTGGCTGATTCTTTGTTTACTTATGCCCTTGGCCAATTGGCATTTTGGGCACCCGCCCAGTATTTACCACAACAGCACAGTGTTGAGTCCTTCATAACCTCACAGCAAGGTAAGTTAGCCATCGCAAACCCCAGACTTGCACCATATGGTAAGTCTGCATACGAATTTATCTCAAAGCAGCAATTGTTAGATCAAGTAAAACGCAAGCTTATTCGTGGTAACAATGTGGTGCAAACCTTTCAGTTTGTTGAATCAGGCAATGCACAATCTGGCATAGTGTCGTATGCACAATTAATTAATGCCGGAGTAACCACTCACTTTAGTTTGTTGCCAGTTAGTCAGTATCCTAAGATTATTCAGCAAGGTGTTATTCTTAGTCGCAGTAACAACATTGCAGTGGCACGTCAGTTAATTAGTTTTATAAAAACACATAGCGCGAATACTATTTTGAACGCTGGCTATTTACTTGAGCCTGTTGATGTCAGCTGATTTAACCGCCCTACTGCTAACCCTTAAACTGGCTTTTTTAACCACGGTATTCTTATTGGTGATCGGGCCTTTTATTGCGTGGTGGCTCGCTAAAAGTAAGTCTCGGTTACGGCCTTTTTTTGAAGCCTTAGTCGCTTTACCCTTAGTATTACCGCCCACCGTATTAGGCTTTTATTTGCTGTTGGCCTTTTCTCCTAATTACCTGCCCGGCGCGATTTGGCAATCGGCTACTGGCACTACCCTCGCCTTTAGTTTTACTGGCTTATTTATTGGCTCAATTATTTATTCGCTGCCTTTTGTGGTGCAGCCACTGCAAGCGGGGTTTGTCACCCTTGGCAACAAGGAGCTTGAAGCTGCCACTACCTTGGGCATGTCAAAATGGCGCCGTTTTCGTTATGTTGTGCTGCCAATGACCAAACGCAGTTTTTTGCTGGCTGCCGTGATGGGTTTTGCCCATACGCTCGGTGAGTTTGGCGTGGTATTGATGATCGGGGGTAATATTCCCGGCGAAACTCAAGTATTAGCGATTGCCCTGTTTGAGCACGTTGAAGCCTTAGAATATCAACAAGCGCACCAAATGGCGGCCGGTTTATTGATTAGTTCGTTGGTGATGTTATTGCTGATTTACACTCTGTTACAGCAAAAGGATAAAACCTAGTGTCTTTACAGATTGATATAAGCCATCACCATCAACATTTCGATCTTAATTTAAAATGTCAATTTCCTGCGACTGGCATTAGTGGTGTATTTGGTCATTCAGGATCTGGTAAAACCACTCTATTACGTTGCATTGCCGGACTTGAAACCGAGGTTAGCGGCCAAATTAATTTTCACGGCCAGCAATGGCTTGGCGCAAAACGTCCGGTTATTGCAGAGCAACGCAAGGTTGGTTTGGTCTTTCAGGACAGTCGCCTATTCCCTCATTTAACGGTTTATCAAAACCTGACGTTAGCGCAAGCCCAAGTTAGAAAGCCAATCCATGATATTAAGCAGCTGTGTGACGATTTTGGCATAACGGCGTTATTAACCAAAGCTGCGCACTCGCTGTCTTCGGGTCAGCAGCAACGAGTCGCGATTATTCGTAGCCTAGTCGCACAACCGCAGTTGTTATTGCTTGACGAGCCCTTGTCGGCGCTTGATATGCACGCTAAAGAACAATTGATGGTGTTAATTAAAGCGTTTAGCGAAAAACATAACTTACCAATGATCTATGTTAGCCACAGTGCCCGAGAAATATCGCAGCTATGTGATCAGTTATTGATGTTAAAACATGGCGAGATGATCGATTTTGGCCCAGCGCAACCATTATTAAAAGCGCATGGTTATTTAGGCCAACGCGGTTTGATAAGTCAAATCAATCACCAAACCAATACCGTGACTATTGAGTTATCAAGTGAAGAACTGGCCAACCTGAGTGAACAGACCGAAGTATATTTACTTAAACATCGATAGCGATGGAAACACTGCGGGAAAAACGATGGATACATTACGAGGATGACGGTGGAAACACTGCGGGCATGACGATGGAAGTATTGCGAGGAAATAACTGACGCCGGTAGCCGCTCGGTGAAATGCCAACCTGTTGTTTGAAGTAACGCCCCATGTGACTCTGATTTGAAAATCCACATAACAAAGCTATTTCGGCCAAACCCAGCTGACTAGTTGCCAGTTGTTGTTTAACGCGCTCTACCCTAACTTGGGTTAAATATTGCTGTGGGGTTTGCGCCATGCTTTGTTTGAACATCCGACAAAAATGATATTCGCTCAATTGCGCTAGCTCGGCTAATTCTTGTAAATAAATCTGACGCTGATAGTTGGCCTGAATAAAATCACAGATAAGCTGGGTAACCCGCGGTGCCAAACCGCCTTTTACCAAACGAACCTGTTTGGTTATGGCTGTATTTTGCAACAAGGTTACCAAAATGGTGTCAGTAACCTGCTCCATCATTAATTGACTATCGGCGGTATGCCAATTGATGCTCGACATAGTATGACGCACCATCGCCTCTAGTCCCGGATGTTCGCTAAAGGTTAATTCTGGTAATTGTACTAACCGTGGATCAAGATCAAAGACCCGCAATGCCAATTGTTTGAGGTGATTATCGTCAAAATAAAGATGCATAAACTGCTGAGGTTCGCCAAGCTGCCACCGACTTTCACTGCCCTTGGGCATTAAACAAAAACGACCTGGAGCACCATATTCCGATTGAATGTCGGTGCGGTGGGTTTGAAAACCACCTTCAAGGTACATGCTTAAGGTATGTTGCTGCTCGTTGATATAAAACAATCGATCTTGGGCGTTCTGATAATGCGCCCAGCGTAAGCCCTTCGTTAACGATCGCTCTCGAAAACAAAGTTTATTAGATAAGTCAAAACTGACATGTTTAGCAGGCTTGTTCATTACGTCAGCCTAACGATAAATAACCAACAGCTCAACCTAATCGCCCTGATATTGGCATAGTAACCGCAATATTGTGTTAATTAGCCAAAGATCGTGACAGCCGAGCCCTGCCTTTTACCTGATAATAACCAAATTACTTTACCCGCTTTTTGGAGACTGATATGTCTGCACTTTTATATTTATTGATGATTTTTGTTTGGGGTTTCTCGTGGATTGCAATTAAGTCGCAACAAGGAGAGGTCGCGATGGAGGTGTCTATTTTTTATCGTTTTGCGATTGCCGCCGCTTTGATGTTTATCATTGGCAAATTATTTAATAAGTTACAAACAACCAAAGTATCTCATCACGGTTTTTTCGCCTTACAAGGCTTGTGCCTGTTTTGTTGTAATTTTATTGCCTTTTATAGTGCTACCGCTTATATCGCCAGTGGTTTAGTTGCCGTAGTCATGGCGACAGCGCCAATTTTTAATGCGATTCATGGCCGATTATTTTATAAAACGCCAACTAGCGCTAATTTTTGGCTCGGGGCAATTGTCGGACTCAGTGGTTTGTCATTATTATTTGCCACTGATTTGATGGCGACCCAATGGTCACAAGATGTCTTAATCGGTTTGCTGTATGCACTGGCGGGTACTTGGTGTTTCTCTATGGGTAATATGATTAGTGTTCGCAATAGTAAGCAATCAATTGGACCCTATACGGCGACTAGTTATGCAATGCTTTATGGTTGCATTGCTTTGCTTGGCCTTATCGCGATTAAAGGGCTGAGTTTTGAATTTGATGCCAGCTTACAATATGTCGGCGGTTTGATTTATTTAGCCGCGCCAGCCTCGGTTATCGGTTTTACGGTTTATTTGATATTGGTCGATCGACTCGGTGCTAATAATGCCGCTTATTTGTTGGTGATCACGCCAATTATTGCCTTGTCAGTATCATCGATATACGAAGGGTATATGTGGACCACTAATTCGAGCTTAGGTTTGTTACTGGTGATTGCTGGCAATGTGCTAATTCAACGTAAAAAGCCCTTTTTAGCCACTTTGATGCCAAATAGGCATCAGACTAACTATTAGTAACATAAAGCAGCTCAGTCAGCGCTAAGGCTGAGCAGTTTATTTTGTAAAATAGAAACTGGTCAGGGTTAAATCGTCTGGCCATGTTCGGTCATATTTGGTGTTAATTGTCGCTAACAAATTATCGAAACCTGAATGAGTATTTCCTCTGAAAAGCTCAATGATTTTCTCTTCGTCGAGCAGGTTGCCTTTAAGATCTGGTGATTCAGTTAAAGCATCACTATAAAGCAATAAAGTATCGCCAGGTGCAAACGCGATGGAATGGGTTTGGTAACGGATATCAGCAATGGTACCAAATAAAAAACCACTGCCATCAATCATTTCTGCTGTGCCATTTTCACGAAAAACTAGCGGTGCAGGGCAGCTTGCTGTGGCATAGGTCAAACTGTGCGCCCGGGTATCAATAATACCGTAAAACACGGTGCAAAATTGGCCGGTCGGCAGCAATGCAGCTAACTCAGTATTTAGTTGAGATAAAAACTCACCAGGATCTTGGCATTGGTCGTAAAATTGTTGCATTAAGGTATGTAATCTAAAGGTATTTAATGCCGCATTAATGCCGTGACCTGAGAAATCAATCAGATAAACAATAAGTTGATGATCAGACAGTTGATGGATCCCCCAAAAATCACCACCAAGTTCTGAGCACGTTAGTTCATGATGTCTAATATCAATTTGGTAACGACTTTTAACCTTGTTGAGCACCGTGGCCGAAGGGATTAATATTTGCTGTGTTTGAGAGGCCATTTCGAGTTCTTCATTAACTCGAGTGTGAAATTGAGCCAATTGCGCATGCCATCGGGTTCGCTCAAGGTGAGAAAATATTCGAGAAATAAACTCAGCCTGATCGATGGGTTTTGCGACATAATCACAAGCCCCAGCGGCAAAAATTTGTTGCTTGTCTTCACTGCGAGTACGGCCAGTTTGGGCAATAATGGGAATATGCTTAAGCGCAGGGTTTGAGCTAATTTTTTTACAAAACTCTATACCGTTCATTTGCGGCATTTCTATATCAAGAATGATCAAGTCGGGTTGGTTATTTTGGATTTTTTTTAATCCTTCAACGCCGTTAACTGCTTCGTCAACATGGATAAAACCTGTTGTCTCTAATATATGCCTTAATACTAAACGTTCAAACCTATTATCTTCAATAATCAATAGCTTACTTGTGTTAGTAAATTGTTCTCTGGTGACAGTTTCCATTGCCATAACATTTGGCATGCCAGTATTCTTCCTTGCACTGCAATAATAATTATCTAAGTTACAAGGAACTGTACAAAAGTAAAGCAATTGCTTGATTAAATGCCTGTGATTACAGCTTAGCTAGTGTCCATCTAGAAATTGCGAAGCAGGACACTGGTTATGTGGCACAGGGATGTGCCAATATTTTTCAACTTGCTGAAAATTAAAGTGAAGCGAAACCACGTTTTACGGTAGTGACTCCAGCAACAGACAAGGATGTCTGTTGCTGGACGATAACTAGCTAGCTTTTTTTATCAAACCTTTCTTTTTCATAAAGATAAGCAGTAATGATATGGCCGCTGGTGTAATACCAGAAATGCGTGACGCCATGCCAACAGTCGCAGGACGAGCCTGAGTTAATTTAGCAATTACTTCGTTCGACAGTCCTGAAATTTGATCAAAAGGTAAATCAACCGGCAGTAGGGTGTTTTCATGGCTTTGCTGTTTTTTAACTTCTTCAAGCTGACGAGTAATGTAACCCGCATATTTAATTTGTGTTTGCACCTGATAAGCCGCTGCGGGGCTACTTAAACCGGGGCCACAACCATCAATAGTCATCAACGTATCGTAATCCATCTCAGGACGACGCAGCAGATCTTCTAAACTCGCTTCACGACTCATTGCTGATTTTAGCGTTTGGTTAAGTTGATCGGCCTGAGTACTTTTAGCTTGTATCCAGTGCGTGCGTAGACGTTGCTTTTCGAGTTCAACGGCTTCGGCTTTTTCACTGAATAACTGCCAGCGATGATCGTCAACCAAGCCCATGTTGCGACCTATTTCGGTTAAACGTAAATCAGCGTTATCTTCACGTAGCAACAAGCGGTATTCTGCACGGCTAGTAAACATACGGTAAGGTTCGGTGGTGCCTAATGTTGACAGATCATCAATTAACACGCCCATATAAGCTTGATCGCGACGCGGTGACCACGACTCTAAGCCCTGAGATTGACGCGCGGCATTCATGCCAGCAATAAGGCCCTGAGCACCAGCTTCTTCATAACCTGTTGTGCCATTGATTTGACCGGCAAAAAACAAACCATTAATAAATTTGTTTTCTAGACTAGGTTTTAGATCGCGCGGATCAAAGTAATCATATTCGATTGCGTAACCTGGGCGAGTAATAAAGGCGTTTTCAAACCCTTTCATCGATTGCACAAGCTGTATTTGAACATCAAAAGGCAAACTTGTTGAAATACCGTTCGGGTAAATCTCGTTGGTGGTTAAACCTTCAGGTTCGATAAAAATTTGGTGTGAGTTTTTATCAGCAAAACGAGTCACTTTATCTTCAATAGAAGGGCAGTAACGTGGCCCCGTACCTTCGATAACCCCAGTAAACATTGGGCTGCGATCTAAACCGTTACGAATAATGTCGTGAGTTTGTTCGTTAGTATGGGTGATATGACATGGAATTTGCTGCGGGTGATCTTCAACACTGCCAATATACGAGAATGTTGGTAGGGGTGTATCACCTGGCTGTGGTTCTAATTGCGAGAAATCTATTGATCGGGCATCAATACGTGGTGGAGTACCTGTTTTTAAGCGATCAACGCGTAATGGTAATTCACGTAATCGGTCAGCTAAACGAATTGATGCAGGATCTCCTGCACGGCCACCAGTATGGTTTTCTAAACCAATGTGAATGCGACCACCTAGGAATGTGCCAACGGTTAATACCACGCTAGCAGCTTTAAATTTAACACCCATTTGGGTGACAACTCCGCAGACTTGATTGTTTTCAACGATCAAATCGTCACACGATTGTTGGAAAATCATTAAGTTTGGCTGATTTTCTAATTTGCTGCGGATGGCTGCTTTGTAAAGCGCGCGGTCAGTTTGGGCACGGGTTGCTCGAACTGCTGGCCCTTTACTTGAATTTAAGGTTCTAAATTGGATGCCTGACAAGTCGGTTGCTTGCGCCATGTAACCACCCAAAGCGTCGATTTCTTTAACCAAATGCCCTTTGCCAATACCGCCGATAGCTGGATTGCACGACATCAAACCTAGTGTATCGATGTTTTGAGTCAACAAGAGAGTTTTTTGCCCCATCCGTGCGGCTGCCAAAGCTGCTTCGGTACCAGCATGACCACCACCAATCACAATGACATCAAATTGTTTACTAAATAACATTACTCACCACACGACTCTCAAAAAGGGGAGCATATTCTAACATTGTCAGCCGCGATCTAAAACGATCATTTCATCGCTAGAGATCACATAATATATATAGATCTTTTTAAAGATCTTTATTATCTCTTATTATTAATGATCAGGGTGAGCTGTTAGTAACCGATCTAAGATCTTGATCAATAGGATCTATATGCAGATCAAAACCCGTTAAGAGATCAGGATCTTAACTGGGTAAAAGCTGTGAATAAAAACGCGATTTATCCACAGGTGGTTTGCAGTTAAAACTTATACAGAGGATAATTTTTTTTAAACGGTGGATATAAAGTAGTTATCCACAGTTTAATTGGCTTAAAAAAACAGCGCTAGCTCAAAAAGTAAGCTCAAAAGAGCAGATCAAGCTTGATCTGGATCGTGATCGGGTAGTTGATCGGGGACTGGTATATTGTAAGAAATGAGATCTGAATCGCTAAAAAATGGCGATCCTCGACCTTGGTGATTGAGGATCAGAGGTTGTTTAGAGCTTGTTTAGATCTTATTTAGCCATAAATTTAACCAGCGTTCGGCATTATCTTCTGGTAATTCTGGCTCTAAAATGTCGATCATATTAAGTGGGTAAATTCTTGTTGCACCTAGGCTTTCTAGTAGGGCATCTATCGTGATGCCAGCGTTGCAAAAGGTATCATAACTAGTGTCACCTAACCCGCACACAGAGAAGTTTATGTTAGATAAATCAGGAGTTTGTGATTTTAATTGCTCAACGAATGGTTCTATATTGTCAGGAAAGTCACCGGCACCATGGGTTGAAGTACAGACAATCCATAATTGAGGCTCACTAAGATCGTATTGAGAAACTTCAGGATCTAAAGCGATAGAAACTTGATGATCATTGGTTAGCATTGACTCTAATTGATCTGCGATATATTCGCTGGCTCCCAGCATTGATCCTACGATTATTGATATATTACTCATGGTGTTACCTGATTATTAAGTGGATTATGATTGCCCATTACTGCTCTTAGGCAAAACTGCTGGCATTGTTGAATTAGTTTTATTCGCTCGAAAGTTGGCATTGCTTGATCTTGCCATTGCATTGGTGTGAGCAGTGATTCGATAAGAATACCGACAATAGCATTGGCTGTCATTGTTATATCTTGATTGCAAAAGGTTTTTTGTTCTATTCCTCGATATATTATTTCACTAAATATGGTGCTGAATTCTGATTTATACTGCTGGCGTTGTTGTGATATAAGCGGTGATATTGGCTCAGCAAATAGGGCATATGCTAGTTTGTCGGCCATTAATGCTTTGGCAAAAAACTGGTCTAACGCGGTATTTAATTGGGTGAGGGCATCTGGCGATTGGTTTATTAATTGAGGATCAAGCACGAGATCCGTTGATGATAATTCACTATATACTTGCAGTAATAGTTGATCCTTTGAATTAAAGTGCTTATAAACGGATCCTACGGCTAAGCCTGATCTTGTAGCAACTTTCACTATGCTTAGTGCCGTAAATCCTTGGTTAGAGACGATAGTTAACGCTGCATCTAATAACTTTCTACGTTGCAGCGCCATGTGTGCTCGAGTTTTATCGGTCGGGCGGTAGGCCATAGATATGCTCACTCACGGGCTAAAGATGTTAAGTTACCGCTATTAGCTGCAAATATAAAGCGAATTGTAATTCATTATTTGATCTTGGTTGTTTTGTGTTTATTTGTTAATAGGATCTTCGCTTAATAAGGCTTGGTATTTAGTGGCCAGCACCATGTTTGGCTGTTGCTTTAGTAATTGTTGTAAAAACGCGATCGCTTGTTGTTTTTTGTTGGCTGCCAATAGCCGTTCAATTTGTTGCAGCTGAGATTGTGACAAGGTTAATACATCGCTCGTTAATTGTTGCGTTGACTGCTTAGCTGCTAAGGTTACAGCGCTTGCTGATGGCATTGCTGCGGGGGCTTCTTTAACTTGCTGCGGTGCCATTGAATGTTGCGTGCGTTTCATTTTTTGCAAGGCCGCTGGTTGTTCGCTTAATTCAAGATCACTCGCGCTACTTTCTAGTATCGGCACTGGCTCGAAATCTGGGATGATCGGTGGTTGAGATAACTGATAATATTGCGGAAAGTTTAGATACAACATACCCACTAATCCAATGCTGGCAGCGACACTGTAAGGTATAAATCGTGAGCGTGTTGGTTGCTTATACGTTGTTAAACGTAATTGCTGTTTGGCTTGCTCTAGTATTTTAAAATCGAGTGCCACTGGTGGTTGTTCAGTCGCTTGTTGCTGATATAAGGAGCTAACTAGCGCTTCTTCTGCTGCTAGCTCGTTGTCGCCTTGATTGCTCATGATAGGCTCCTTAAACATTGCGCTAAACTTGCTACGGCGTATCTTAATCGACTTTTTGTGGCTTCGATGCTAGCATCAACTACTTGCGCAATATCTGCCATTGTCAGCCCTGTTTCTTGTTTTATTAAAAAAGCTTCAAGTTGTACGGCTGGCAATTTGGCCAAGCAGTTATCAAACTGCTGTCGTTGTTTTTGTGCCAATAAATTGTGCTCAGGTGAGGCGTTGGGTCGTTGATCTACCGCTTCATCTTGCTCTGTAATCATGGTCTTTGTTACTAAACTTAAGTGTTTATGGTGATCGACCAACAAATTATGGGCGATGCGATAAAACCACGTGGTAAATAGGGCGGTTTCACGGTAGTTATGCTGTGATTTTATCACCCGACTCCAAAGCTCTTGCAGTAGGTCTTCCGCTTGTTGATGATTATTGCATTGCCTGCGAAAGTAGCGATAACTTGCTGCTTTATGTCGTTGATACAGCAAGTTAAAAGCTTGATGACTGCCATGGCAATATTTAATCATTAGTTGCGCATCACTTAAGTTATCTATGGTCCTAATCCTTGTCGATGACGATTATATTCGTTTGATTAAGCACAGCCGCTGTCCTAACTAATTGAATAAATTCATGACGATAACCGTAGTTATCATGTCCTTTGTTCTGATTAGCTAAGTCTACAATATTTTGATAACTATAGTTATTTAGATACTTAGCATCTTGTAGGCGTTGACCAAAAGCGGCCACTGCACTGGCAAATTTAAAATCACTAGTGGCTGGCTGTGTTAATGAATCTAGCCCAACAATTTTTGTTATCAACTTACTATGCGCGGAATTAGGCTGTTTGTAACGTAATTTGATCATGGCGACTTCAGATGATACTGACTGTTTCTTACTTACTTGCTGATAACGCAGCGGATCTATTTGCTTGTTGTTAGCGTTAGTCATGGTTAGTTCGTAAATGGCTGTAACGTCGTGGCCCGCACCAATATCACCAGCGTCTACTTGATCATTATTGAAATCTTCTCGCGCTAGCAGGCGATTTTCATAACCGAGCAGGCGATATTGGGCCACTTGATCCGGATTAAACTCGACCTGAATTTTAACGTCTTTGGCTATGATCTGCAGGGTTGAGCTAAGTTGATCAACTAAGACTTTGCGCGCTTCATTAATATTGTCGATATACGCATAATTGCCATTACCAATGTCGGCTAATTGTTCCATTAAATGTTCATTGTAATTGCCTTGACCAAAACCTAAGGTCGTTAAGCCAATTCCTGATTTTCGCATGGTTGCAATAAGTGATTTTAAGCTGTCGATATTGGTGGTGCCGACATTGAAGTCGCCATCTGTGGCGAGAATAATTCGATTAATGCCACCTTTGATAAACGATTGTTGTGCCAGTTGATACGCCAGTTCTATGCCCTGACTGCCATGGGTTGAGCCGCCAGCTCTAAGTTGCTTTAACGCCCTATTAATAGCCTGTTGGTTATTACCTGGTGTTGGTTTTAATACCTGACCTGCTGCTCCTGCGTACACCACAATTGATACCCGATCATTTTTATCGAGTTGTGAGGTCAGCATCATTAAAGATTGCTTTAATAAGGGCAGTTTGTTGGCTTGATTCATCGAGCCTGATACGTCGAGCAAAAATACCAAATTGGCATTGCCCAATTGATTGTTGGCTATTTGATAACCTTTTAGGCCAATTTTAAGTAATTTTCGGTCGCTATTCCAAGGGGCGTTCATCATTTCGGTGTTGATTGAAAAGGGTTGTTTGGTTGTTGTTGGCACCGGATATTGGTAATCAAAATAGTTGATCATTTCTTCTAAACGAACGGCATCTCGTGGTGGCAGGTTACCGTAATTGAGCATACGACGGACATTGCTGTAACTGCCGGTATCGACATCAACTGAAAAAGTCGAAACTGGCTGTTCGCTGACCAGTTGCAGTGGGTTATTTGCCAGTTGTTGGTAGTTTTCATTATTGCTTTCAATAGGGTAAGGCTGATGGATTGGTCGTTGTGGCAAGTGTAACCCGTTACTAGGCTGCACCATAAATCGCTGTTTTTGTTTGGCGATGCTGGTATGCATTGGCTGACTCTCGTTTATTGCATCGAGAATAACTTCTGATGCTTTAGTCGGCTTGGCGATTGGCAGTGGGTGCTTTTCTTGTTCGGCGGTTTCTTGTGTGCTTGATTGGCCACTACAGCCTAATAATGAAAGTAGTAAAGTAACGGCGATTGATGGTGCGATAATTGACTGTGTTTGGTAATTTTTAATGATCATAATAACAATCCTTGGTAGTTAATTACCTCTATAAACGAGGCTAAAACAAAAAAGGGTTATTTATTTTAAATTTTTTGGATTGCGGCTTAATAATTTTTAACGCAGGGCTGCTTTAAAGCTGCTCTGGGCTGTTTGCCTACCAGTATTATTTTTGCGCACAAGACTCCAAGGCATGTTCAAAGGTGTGATGGTACTCACGCTTAGCTCACTGGTGGTTGGTTATTTAGGCAATCTGCTGGGGCCAACTAGTGCGAAGTTGTATACTTGCGCCACATTTTGTCCAGCCATTAGTCCTAGTCTTTAGCGCTGTGGTCGTTTTGATATAAAACATCTGGATACCCTTTCTGCTCCTGCCTGAGCTACCTTTGTTGAGACCATAATGAAAGAAGTAAAATTTCGTTGGATAGATGGATTTTTAATCCACATGACGCTAAAAACAAAATTCGCTATTTTGTCGATTATACCTATCGTGTTATTGGTGGCGTTAACGCTAATAAGCAATAATAGCTATGAACAAATAATTAGCCAAAATATGCACAACCAGTCACAACAACACCAGCAAAAAATCAGTGATATTGTCGCCAAGGCCAAGCTGTATATAGAGCCGCAACAGCAGCAGCGTTTTTTGTCAGAGGTTAAGTCATTAACATTTGTGCAGCCGCGTTCTAACAGTGATATTAGCGATTACCAGCAATGGGTTTATGGCGGTTTAGCATTGGCTATTTTTATTATTTTATTGGCAGGTTATTATATTTCGACTTTCGTTGGTGGTGCGCTTTATACGACCGTAATAGCACTAAAAAGAGCGGCCGATGGTGATTTAACTCATCGATTAAACTTTTTTGAAGTTAATGATGAATTTAGTACTTTGGCGATAAGTGTCGATGCCTTGGTTGAGCGTCAGCATAATTTAGTGCAACAAATGTCTAAGGCGAGCAGTGAGATCCGTCAGGGCGTTGACTCATTTAGAGCGACTGCTGAAACAGGGCAGTCGCTTGCGGCAAGCCAAAGTAGTCACCTTGATTCTCTAGCGGTTGCAATGGAGCAAATGACGGCAACGGTTAAAGAAGTGGCCATTAATGCTGAATCTTCCACCGCTGAAATTCAGGCGTCAAATAATCAGGTTACTACGGGTTCTAAAGGAGTAGAAACTACCGTTGAAGCAATCAATGTGCTGTCAGGTGAAATTGACCATGCTTCAGATGCCGTTAATACCCTAAATGACAATGCCAGTAAAATTGATGAGGTTGTTTCGAGCATTAATGCTATTTCGCAACAAACTAACTTGTTGGCGCTTAATGCAGCCATTGAAGCGGCTCGCGCCGGTGAGCAAGGGCGTGGTTTTGCGGTAGTGGCTGATGAAGTTAGAACTTTAGCGGGTAGAACTCAAGCCGCAACCGTTGAAATAAAAGCGATGATTGAAGACTTGCAAGCTGGCACTAATAATTTAACTCAGGTGATGCAGCGTACTGTAGCACTGGCCAATGACGGTAAAAAACACGTTATGATGACCGGTAAAGATTTATCGAATATTTCTGAGCACAGTATTAAGGTTCTTGAATTAAGCACCTTAATTGCAACGTCAGCAGAAGAGCAGTCATTAGTGGCAAACGAAATTGGCGCTAATTTATTAGAGGTTCGCGCGCAGTCTCATGATGTTGAAAATTCGGCTAATCATTCGGTATTGAGTTGTGATGATTTGCATCAAACCGCAGAGCAGCTAGATAAGCTATTGATTGGTCTTAAGATTTAGCTGCTGGTAAAGTTTGCAATATGCTGCATAAACCCATTAGTAACTCTGATTATTAATGGGTTTATTGCTATTACTTACCGATACAAAATGAAGTGAAAATTCGACTTAATAAATCGTCAGAGCTAAATTCACCGGTAATTTCACTGAGATAGTTCTGGGCAATTCTTAATTCTTCAGCCAGTAGCTCTCCGGCGTTAAATTCGATTAACTGATCCTTACCTATATCAATGTGTCCCGTGGCATGGTCAAGTGCCTCTATGTGCCTGCGACGCGCCATAAAGCTACCTTCTGTTACACTTTGATAACCCATACATTCTTTGAGATGTGTCTTTAGCTCATTAACGCCAGCGCCAGTTTTAGCTGAGATATTAAATATTGGATAGTTGTTGGCCGTTGAGCCGCCTGTATTGTCGCCGCTAAGATCGGATTTGTTTCGGATCACTGATAAACCAACACCCGCTGGGATCTTATCAATAAATTCAGGCCATATTTTGTGTGGATCGCTGTGCTCGGTTTCGGTGCCGTCGACCATAAATAGAATGCGGTCGGCTTGATTAATTTCTTGCCAAGCACGTTGAATGCCGATTTGTTCTATTTTATCGGGGCTTTCTCGCAAGCCAGCTGTATCAATAATATGCAGCGGCATGCCGTCAATATGAATATGTTCACGCAGCACATCACGGGTGGTACCAGCAATGTCGGTAACAATAGCCAGCTCTTGTCCTGACAGGGCATTTAGCAGCGATGATTTACCAGCGTTGGGGCGACCAGCAATAACAACTCGCATGCCTTCACGTAATAAACTGCCTTGGCGTGCCTGAGTGCGGACGCTTGCAAGGTGTTCAATAATTAGGTTTAAGTCTTTTAATACTTTGCCGTCAGAGAGAAAATCGATTTCTTCTTCTGGAAAGTCAATCGCGGCTTCGACGTAAATGCGTAATCTAATTAAGCTTTCTACTAAATTATTAATGTGGTTTGAAAATTCGCCTTTCATCGATTGCACAGCTGATTTAGCCGCTTGTTCCGAGGTTGCATCAATCAGATCGGCAATGGCTTCTGCTTGAGCCAAATCCATTTTGTCGTTCATAAAGGCACGTTCAGAAAACTCACCAGGGCGAGCAGTACGAATGCCGTCTATTTGCAAGATCCGTTTAATTAACATGTCGATAATTACTGGGCCGCCATGGCCTTGAAGCTCTAAAACATCTTCACCGGTAAACGAGTTAGGATTATTAAAAAACAGGGCGATGCCCTGATCTAATTCGGTGCCATCTTTATTCAAAAAAGCACAATAGTCGGCATATCTAGGTTTAGGTACTTTGCCAAGTATTTGCTCGGCTACTTGCTGGGCCAATGGGCCAGAGATCCGGACAATGCCAACGCCACCGCGCCCAGGAGGGGTAGCTTGGGCAACTATGGTGTCTGTTTCAAAGCTCGACATTTGATTGATGGTCATAATGGATTCTTGGTAAATTTAATTGGCGAGATTTTAGCATACCCAAGGAGAGAGTTTCTAATATTGGCTAGATTGCACTAAAAATAGGACATAAAAAAACCTGCACGAGGGCAGGTTTTTTTAATTATCGAGCAATGTTAATCTATTTCAGACCTTTTTTCTCAAGGTTTTTGTAGATAATGCTTTGCTGGATTAGGGTCACGATATTACTGGTTACCCAGTAAAGTACTAAACCTGATGGGAACCATAGGAAGAACACAGTGAAAATTACAGGCATAAACTGCATCATTTTTTGCTGCATTGGATCCGTTGACATTGATGGTTGCATCTTGCTCATTAAGAACATGCTGGCACCCATTAATAATGGCAATACATAATAAGGATCAAGTGCTGACAAATCGTCAATCCACAACATAAATGGTGCATGGCGTAGTTCAACCGACTCTTGCAACATCCAGAATAGACCAAGGAAAATTGGCATTTGCAGTATTAGCGGCAAACAACCACCTAATGGATTGACCTTTTCTTTTTTATACAGCTCCATGGTTGCTTGACCCATCTTCTGACGGTCATCACCAAAGCGTTCTTTTAGTTCAGCCATCTTTGGCTGAAGCTGACGCATTTTTGCCATTGAAGTGTACTGAGCTTTTGTCAGCGGGTACATGATGCCACGAACTGAGAAAGTCAGTAGGATGATCGCGAAACCCCAGTTGCCCACTAAACCATAAAAGAAAGTGATCAACATATGCAGTGGTTGTGCTAACCACCATAAGAAGCCGTAATCAACCGTTAGGTCAAGATTAGGCGCTGCAACTTCAAGACGATCTTGTAATTTAGGGCCTGTATAAAGTGCAGCCGTAATTTCGCCAGTGCTATTTGCGGCAACTGTGATCGATTCTGATTTAAAGCCAATGGCACCGTGGTCACCAATGATTCGGCTATACAATACGTTTTCTGATTCGCCATTTGGGATCCATGCGGTAACAAAATAATGCTGCAGCATCGCTACCCAACCACCTGTGGTGATTTCTTTTAATTTAGCGTCTTCCATGTCGCCAAAATCATATTTGCTGTACTTTTCTTCTTGGGTTGAAAATGCGCCACCACGATACAATTGCATCATCATGCTGCTTTCTTCAGTTGGCTTGTCGATGCTTTGCTTTAACTGTGCATACATCTGAAGCTGAATGTTTTGCTCGCTGTTGTTACTGATGCGGTATTTAACCGACACTTGGTAACTGTTACGGCTAAAACCAAAGACTTTTTCAAAGCTAACGCCTTGGTCATTGGTGTAAGTTAAGACCACGTCAAAAGCATCTTGACCGTCAGCTAATAGGTAGCTGTCTTGACTAACTAGATATTGTGGACGACCGTCTTTGCTAGAATCTGGACCGTTAGCACCAATTAAGCCACTTTGTGCGACAAATGAGTAATTAGGCAATTGTTCTAATAATCGTAGATTATCAGGTGAGTCCATTTCAACGGGGTAGGCCATTAATGTTGATTCTACAATGTCACCACCAAGTGTATCGATAGCAATTTCAAGTAAATCAGTCACAACAGTAATTGTTTTGCGTTGCGTTTGGGCGTTAGGCTGTGATTGCGCCAATACAGTACTGCTAGCAGGAATATCCGCGTCAACGGTATTTACTGTTTGTTCGATAGATTGTGGCTGTTGCGGCGCGTTATCTATTTGCCATTGTTGGTACAGCAAAAAAGATACGAAGAGTAAGCCCGCAATTAGCAAATTACGTTGTGATTCCATAAGGCGTTAATTTCTTTTGTTGT
>Ga0209396_1001733_pt1 | contig 23726 bp, 20 predicted proteins | sample GOMGulsemesocosm_6_FD_184638 | JGI IMG/M metagenome (GOLD analysis project Ga0209396, IMG submission 184638) | Methane-oxidizing microbial communities from mesocosms in the Gulf of Mexico - GOM8C Gulf of Mexico (SPAdes) (version 2) | ecosystem: Environmental > Aquatic > Marine > Cold seeps... | reverse complement strand
CGTTTGGGTCGATATTAAACATTCCAGTGCCCTGGTTAAAAATCGCAGCTGCCGCGTTAATATCAATTTGTTGATCAATTGCGATACTAATTAGGCGCTCGCCTAGTTCTTTTGCTTGATTCTTATCGTATATATACAGCGTTGCATGATTGACACCATCACTGACAATTAAATCATATCCCCCTGGGACTTGCTCTGTTGTAATCTGATACCGCTTAGTCATAGTAATTTTTCACCCCAAGATCAAAAAAGCCTCGCTAATTATATTAACGAGGCTTAAATTTTAACGACTTATGACAACCTAGCCTTCAGGACGCATATGTGGAAACAGTAGTACATCACGAATTGATGGTGAATCTGTATATAGCATGACCAAACGATCGATACCGATACCTTCGCCTGCTGTTGGCGGTAAACCATATTCTAGCGCAGTGATGTAATCACCATCGTAGAACATCGCTTCGTCATCACCTGAATCTTTTTGAGCGACTTGCTCTAAGAAACGTTGATCTTGGTCTTCTGAATCATTAAGTTCAGAGAAACCGTTCGCTATTTCACGGCCGCCCACGAAGAACTCAAAACGATCCGTAATAAACGGGTTGTCATCATTACGGCGTGCCAGTGGTGACACTTCCGCAGGGTATTCGGTAATAAACGTCGGCTGCATTAACTGATGTTCACCAGTCTCTTCGAATATTTCGATTTGAATTTTACCAAGACCCCAGCTGTCTTTAACTTGAATGCCTAAGTCTTTAGCGATTTTAGTCGCTTGTTCCATGTCATTCACTTGTTCAACAGTCGTGCCCGGTGTGTATTTTAAAATAGCTTCTACAACTGTTAAGCGATCAAAGGCTTTACCAAAGTCGAAATCATTACCTTGGTAATGTATTTCAGTCGTGCCTTTAACGCTAAGCGCTAATTCACGAAGCATATCTTCAGTTAAGTCCATTAACATGTTGAAGTCAGCGTAACCCCAGTAGAACTCAAGCATGGTAAATTCAGGGTTATGTCTTGTAGACAAACCTTCATTACGGAAACTACGGTTAATTTCAAATACGTTTTCAAAACCACCAACAACTAAACGCTTAAGATTAAGTTCTGGTGCAATACGTAAGTACATGTCCATGTCTAACGCATTATGATACGTCTTAAATGGACGTGCTGTTGCGCCACCAGGAATAACTTGCATCATAGGAGTTTCAACTTCCATGAAATTCTTTTGAGTTAAGTAGTTACGAATGAAGGCAACAACCTTTGAACGTGTCTTGAATACTTCGCGTGATTTCTCATTAGCGATTAAATCAAGGTAACGTTGACGGTAGCAAGTCTCTTGATCCGATAGGCCATGAAATTTGTCTGGCAATGGACGTAATGCTTTAGTCAATAAACGCACTTCATTACAACGAATAGATAATTCACCGGTTTTCGTTTTAAATAATGTACCTGTGGCGGCAATAATATCGCCTAAGTCCCATTTTTTAAATTGCGTGTTATAAAAACCTTCAGCTAACAAATCACGTGCTACGTAGACTTGAATACGAGAACCCATATCTTGGATTGTCGCGAATGCCGCTTTACCCATAATACGACGAGTCATCATTCGACCAGCAACAGCAACTTCAACGTTTAACGCTTCTAACTCTTCTTTATCTGTATCACCATAAGCAATATGCAGATCGTCTGAAATATCCTTACGACGAAAATCGTTAGGGAACGCTTGGCCAGCTTCACGCATAGCATTTAGTTTTTCACGGCGCTGTGCCACTAGTTCGTTAATGTCTACAACTTCGTTGTCTACGCTGTTTTCGTCACTCATGGTAAGTGGATTCCTGTTATTAACACATTTAATTTGGGTTGATTAACAATCATGTCATTAATCAATTAACTGTTTTTCTATTACTGCTACAAGCCTTGTTTAAGGCTTGCCTCTATAAATTTATCAAGGGCACCGTCTAACACGGCCCCTGTATTAGAGCTTTCAATGCCAGTACGAAGATCTTTGATGCGTGAGGCATCTAATACGTATGAGCGAATTTGACTACCCCACCCTATATCAGCTTTTCCATCTTCTAAGACTTGCTTATCTTCATTCTGTTTATCAATTTCAAGCTCATATAATTTTGCTTTAAGCTGCTTCATCGCTGCCGCACGATTCTTGTGCTGCGAACGATCGGCCTGACATTGCACAACCGTATTGGTTGGTAAATGCGTAATACGTATCGCCGAATCAGTTTTATTAACGTGCTGTCCACCCGCACCCGATGCGCGATAAGTATCTATACGTAAATCAGCTGGATTAATATCAATTTCAATGTCATCGTCAATTTCAGGATAAACAAATGCAGAGCAAAAAGACGTATGTCGACGTGAACTTGAATCAAATGGTGACTTACGAACTAATCGATGTACGCCACTTTCTGTACGTAACCAACCATGAGCATATTCTCCAGCAAACTTTATTGTGGCGCCTTTTATGCCAGCAACGTCTCCTGCGGTAACTTCAACAAGTTCGACTTTAAAACCTTTTGCTTCGCCCCACCGTAAATACATGCGCAACACCATTTCAGCCCAATCTTGAGCTTCAGTGCCGCCGGAACCTGATTGAATATCCATGTAACAATCATTAGCGTCATTTTTGCCACTAAACATGCGGCGAAACTCTAGTTTTTCCAACAATATTTCTAAGTCATCGAGTTCAGCTTGTGCTTCATCAAAAGTTTCTTGGTCATCTGCTTCAATAGCAAGTTCGAGCAACCCTTCAACATCTTCTAAACCTGTTTCCATCGAATCGATGGTATTAACCACCGCTTCTAAATTTGAACGCTCTTTACCTAATGCTTGAGCACGCTCTGGTTCATTCCATACGGCTGAATCTTCTAGTTCACGAGTAACCTCAGTTAAACGCTCACAGTTATGATCGTAATCTAGGTAATCTCGTAGCACATTTGAGCGCCCACGAAGATCTTCAACTTTGTTTTTTATTGGATTGACTTCGAACATTTAGGTAATTTCACCGCTATTATTGAAAATAATGCTAAAAAAAGCCGCTTATTCTAACGAATAATTAACTAAATATATAGCGTTAACCCCACAAATATTGGTTAAAGCAGCAGCAATTTAGCCTACTGATTATGCGGGTTCTTTATAAGTTTAATGATAGCTCTGCTGCTGTCCTAACTAATTAGCTTAAAAAACCAAATTAACTTAATTTTTAGGCTGGCTTTATTTTAAACAAACCGCTAGAATCCCACGCAATTAAAAATCATTATCATTTGTATTATTATGTATTATATTGAAGCTGCTTTTTGCCTAGTATGGCTTGGTGCTTTATGCACCTATTTAGCCAGCACATCTCAACAACTTTTACCCTCATCGTTGCCTAAAAAACGATGCTGGAGTTTGCTCGCTATATCAATTGCCATTAGTAGTTATTTATTAAGCATTGAATATGCTGTCGTGACCTCAATACTACTTAGCTTAGCTTTATTAATGGTGTTGTGGCTTTGTCTAATTTTTATAGCAGGTCACTGGCGACTTAAACTTATTCCAGTGTCCTTAGTTGGTGCTATCAGCTTGCTATGTATTGCCCAATTTGGAGGTGCTTAATGTGGTCTAAAACTTTTATTGCTATTGTGGGCGGTTGCCTGCTTTCTATTTCGTTAATGCTTAATCTTAATTTTATGATCCCCTTTAAAATTGATACCCGATTATTTATTGGCTTATTATTTTCATTTCCAATGTGGGTTGCTCTTATGGTGTGGTGTTATGCCAGCGAGACCTTCAAACAAGCCTTTAAACGTTGCACTCTGCTGTTTATTCCTTCCGCGATGTTTAATGCATTATTTCTACTAAATTAAGAAAATTATGAATAAAGAATCTATCAAACGATTAACACTCGCACACGGCTGGCTCGGTTTAGTCTTCTCGGGACTACTTTTTATCATTTTCTTTGCAGGATCTATTGCCCTATTTCGACAAGAAATTACTTTGTGGTCGATGCAGCCACACTTTCCAGTGACAAGTGGTGAAAACATTGGTGTCAATAAGGTCTTGAAAACAGCATTAGCTGATAGAGATTACGATGCCAATGAGCATATTACACTTATTCTTCCGTCGACTGACTCTCATTATTACAAAGCCTATGTGGATATAAAAGATCGTGAAAAAGAGCCACATTATGATGAACTATTAATAGACCCTGTCACAGGTAAAATAGTTAGCGAAGGGTATAAATTTGATCTTGCAGATTTCATTTATCGTCTACATTATAATCTCAACATTCCATCGGGGAAATATGTACTTGGTTTTGTCACCTTATTTTTTCTTTTCGCCTTAATTTCAGGCATTTTCATTCACGCTAGAAAATTAGTAAGTAACTTTTTTCAATACCGCGGCGAAAAACACAAGCGTAGTCAATTGCTTGATATGCACAATGTTGTCGGAGTAATCAGCCTTCCTTTTACTATTATGTACGCTATTAGTGGGCTGATTTTCAACCTTGTCATTATTTATCAAGTTGCCTTTGCATTAACTGTGTATAAGGGAGACGGTGAAGCCTTGCTTAAGGATGCAGGATTTACGGTTATTGCGCCTGAATGGCTAGACAAACCAGTTGATCATGTCGATATTGATAAGTTAATTGCCAAGGTATCAGACGAATATCAAGTAGCACCACGTATGTTAACTATTTATAACTACGGCGATGAAAGTGCAGTCATTCAATTGCGATCCCAAGATACTTCCGAATTAACAACTACGTATAACGTGGCGTATTCCCTGGTTGATGAACGTGTCATTATGAAATCTGATAACGACCACCCAAATTCATTAACGATTGGCACCGGAGTGCTTCGTAAATTACATTACGGTAATTACGCATCAATCGACTTGCGCTTTATCTATCTCCTGTTAGGTTTTGGTGTCTGTGGCTTAATAATAACAGGTAATTTATTGTGGCTTGAGAAACGAGAAAAAATGCGTAATTTTTCTGCTCGTACTTTATCAATAGCACGCTACTTTACCGTATTAAGTTCAGCTGGAATCATTGTCTCAACGAGTATTGCTTTTCTTTGTGAACGATTGATGCCGGTAACTTGGCTAGACCGTGTAGAGCTTCTTGCACAAACGTTTTGGCTATCCCTTGCCGCCTTGGCTATTATTTATGTATTACCAAAAGTAAGAGCAAACTATCGACAAGCATTAGCCGTTTCACTTTACGTGAGTGCGGCAATGTTATTACTAACCTTATTAGTCAGTTTAAGTGCATTAAGTCAGCCGTTAATTGATTTGTTTATGGTTGGGAGTTACGCAGTATTTGCCGTGGACTTATCGCTTTTCATCAGCGCGTTGTTACTAACTAAAGTTGGGCATATCATCATGAAAAAATCATCTCAAGTAGCCGTAAAAGCCCAAGAAGACTTGATACCAACAATGAACAAATAAAGCTTCTCCATAAATAAACTATCCAACGCAGGTTATTATGCCAATGAAATGTGTTGGATCTCTCTCTTCGCTCTAGTTATGAGTGTTTAACTTTATCTTCTTCAACTGGTTTACCAATAGCCCTTAAGGCTTTAGCTTGTGGTTTTGTAATAGGATAAATATGCTTGATATAACATTTTGATTTAGGATAGCTTGCTATGGCAATAGCATCAAAATTAATACTCAAACGAGAAGGAACCGCCTGATGCATAATCAAGGATTGTGCATATTCTAAATCAAAACACTGCCCCTTAGTCTGTAACAAAAACTGTCTCTTATGAGAGGTCGATAATAACAAAAATTTATTCGTCAGTGATTGCCAATTACGCATGCTAAACGTACTTATATGTTTGACGGAGCCTAGTTTATTATCAGTCACATACGTTTGATATGCTACATCCTTCTCTTTACGTGATAACGTATCTGTAGCAGTACATGCACTTATTATGAGTACGCTAGCTATCAAGATGCCTATCTTTTTCATTGTATTCTCCTGTCATTATGTCGGTATTTACTTTATCAGAGATATTTCGTCTTGTACGAATAGTTGCTCAAAAGTAGCAGACAATAATGCGTGTTCCTGGTGACCGAAATATAATTGATGCAGCTCAATATACTGAGCTTCAATTTGCGGCAGATTGAATGCCTTATTCATAACATCAATTATTTGCTTACCCTCTTTGGAATTCGAACATGCTAAATAGCCCATTGCAGGTTTTTTATTCCCTACTATCTCTAATGATCTAAGCTTCACACCTTTGGTTATTCCAGCGACATTTTCAAACCCTTTAACTGAACTGGTATATTCTAAAAAACCTTCAATACGTCTTTTTATTAACATACCTGTTAACCTTTGCGTTGAATTCCTTTGACCGCTAAAATATAAATAACCTTGGTTTTTAAGCAAGTTTTTATCAAGAAATGCCCCATATGAATGTCCTTTAATAGCGCCTATTTTTAGATTCTCATTCCCTGTCAGTTGTTCAAAAGAGAATGGATTGGTCAATGGAGAGTTTGACAAGGTTATTAACCTAATTGGGGGATAAATAGAAATTGGGCGCTTTGTAAACAATAAAAATGCTTCTCGCTGAGGTGTTTTTATTAAATTAAACATGCAATAGTTTAATGGCTTTTTAACCATCTGAAATGCTCGTGAATGCGTGGCAATTACGTGCTTAATCGTGATTGCTGTTTTAGATTCTTTTTGTAAAAGTCTTAAAACTTGAAAGCCAATGGCTTGTTCATTCTCCCCTAATAAATCATTATCTGAAATCAATACCATTTCAACGGGCTTTACTGATGTCGCCATCGTAAGCTGTATAATGCATAGATTAACAATGAGAACACAACAACTCTTTATTAACATTTAATAGCCCAATTAAAACGATATTCCTACGCTAAAAGAACAATGATATTACAGAGTACTGACAACATATCCTCTTAAAAGCAGGTGCGATAACGGCAACTATCACACCTGACTCCAATTACAGCGGACTAATATATTCAACCATCAGTTGTAATGTTTGCTTATTTCTAAACTCATTAATATCAAGCTTAAATGCAACATTAGCCCATTGTATATTTGGATTTGGCCAAATTTGTAAATCTACGTTAAACGCTATTGCATCGACCACCAACGCACTATTTTCTGGTTCGAGGACAAGCTTTAGGTGTTTTTCACCGACAAGGCGTTGCTGCACTATTCTAAACTTACCATCAAAACAGGGTTCTGCAAAGCCTTGCCCCCAAGGCCCAGCATTGCGCAATTGGCTTGCCATATCCAAGTTAAATTCATTGGTTTGCAATTCTCCATCTGAGAGGATTTTCCCACTCAATTGTTCAGGGGTAAGTGCTGTAGCAGCTTGTTCTTCAAATAACGTCGCAAACTTTTGATAATCATCTGATTTAATCGACAAACCTGCCGCCATGGCATGACCACCAAATTTTAGAATTAAACCCGGCGACAATGTATTAATTCGCTCCAATAAATCCCTTAAATGAAGTCCTTCAATTGAACGTCCTGAGCCTTTTAATTCTCCATCTCCAGCATCAGCAAAGACAATGACCGGGCGATGAAATTTCTCTTTGATACGTGACGCAACAATACCACTAACACCCTGATGCCAATCAGGGTGAAATAGTGCAAAAGCAAAAGGAATTTCGCTGCCTTGAGTAGAAAATGGTAATTGATCGATTATTTTAAGAGCTTCTTGTTGCATGCCCGCTTCAATTTGCCTGCGGTCCTTGTTAAAACCATCAAGTTCAGAGGCAATTTCTTGCGCTCGTTGATAGTCATTAGTAATCAAACATTCGATCCCCAATGACATATCATCCAACCGTCCTGCAGCATTCAAACGAGGTCCAATCGCAAAGCCCATATCACTAGCTACAACGCGGGAAATATTACGTTTAGCGATCTCAAGTAATGCAATAATTCCTGGGCGGGTTCGTCCTGCCTTAATACGCGCTAAGCCCTGTTCAACTAGGATTCTATTGTTGTTATCCAATACGACCACATCAGCAACCGTGCCCAAGGCTACAATGTCTAAAACCTCAGCTAAATTAGGTTCTGGCAATGACACTTTTGTAAAATAGTCTTGCTGTCTCATATATGCTCTAAGAGCCAACATCACGTAAAATGCAACGCCAACACCGGCTAAATTTTTACTTTCAAATGTACAATCAGGTTGATTAGGATTAACAATGGCCGCGGCGGCTGGCAATTGCTCTCCGGCCAAATGATGATCGGTGACAATGACAGGTATGCCCAAAGCGTTGGCACGTTCAACCCCATCAATGGATGAAATGCCATTATCGACAGTCATTATTATTTGAGTGCCTTGGCTATGTGCAATATCGACAATAGGCGTTGATAATCCATAGCCAAAATCAAATCTATTGGGCACTATATAATCCACATGTTTTGCCCCAAACTTACGTAAGGTCATCAATGAGAGCGCGGTTGATGTGGCACCATCAGCATCAAAGTCCCCAACAATGGTGATGTGTTTATCATTAATTATCGCATCAAATAATAACTGCGCCGCCTTGTCTGCATCCTTTAATGTATTGGGATTCAATAGGTTTTTTAATTGATATTCCAAATCTTTCGCCGCAGTGACACCACGACTGGCGTAAATTCGTTGCAATAATGGGTGATCAATAAAATTTAGGGGGGAATGCGCGCTAACATCACGTCGTTCAATGGTGGGAATCATAATCTAACCTGTGGCATAAAAAAGCCAGCACACCATAACATGGTGACTGGCTCAGTGTTAATTATCACACTAACAAAAAGTAGAATTGGTATTATTGACTAAAGGTATTTTTGATCATCTCTAGTAGTCGTTCACTATCAACTCCCATACAGACATTAGTCACAGGTTTATTATTCCAAAAATCTAAAGCAAATTTTTGCTCAGGTTGAGCGGTAATGGTTTGCCCTATGCCCACACCATCAACGGCCACTCTAACCACTCGAGGTTCTGTTGTAAAAATATCAGGCTCGACGGCATAAACAATCGTTGAAGCATCATGGACATAACAACCTTCAATACCAAATGTCTTTTTGTAGAACTCAAAATAAAACTGAGTCGCTTGATACAAGAAGTCCCCGCTTTCGCCACAATTATCACGAATAAATGCAAGTAACTCATTATCCATTAACACTTGATGGGTAACATCGAGCCCAACCATGGTGACAGACCAGCCAGCACCGAACACAAGATCAGCGGCATGAGGGTCGTTAATAATATTAGCTTCAGCGACAGGCGTAACATTACCTTTTTCTTCAGCCGCGCCGCCCATTAATATGACTTCATCAACCAAATCGATAATACTTGGATCAAGTTCTATCGCTTTCGCTAAGTTACCTAACGGCCCTAATGCCACTAAAGAGACTTGATTAGGATATTGATGAACCATATCGACAATAAGTTGCGCCGCACTGCGGTCATCGGCTTTACGTGTGGATGCAGGCCAATCTATATTACCAAAACCATCGCTGCCATGAACAAAGTCAGGATGTGCTAAAGCTGGTGCTTTTAGTGGTTTAGCTACACCTTGTGCAACAGGGATACTGCTGCCAGCTAAATCGAGTAAAGTCAGTGCATTTTTTGTGGCTAAATCTACAGCGACATTACCAAAAGTGGTTGTTAAAGCGATAACATCTAGTTTAAGCGTATTTAGGGCTAGTAAAATGGCCATTGCATCATCAATGCCGGGATCTGTATCAATAATAATTTTACGCGTCATGACTAACTTGCTCCATGAATTTTGTGACTTGAGAAAGGGTAGGAATAGCACTGCTCGCGCCAGCTTGAGTTACGCAAAGCGCAGAGGCGGCGCAAGCTTGGCGTAATACTTGTTCTATCGTTAATGAAGATTGCATACCGGCAAGGCAATAGCCAATAAATGTATCACCCGCCGCTGTAGTATCTATTGCGTCAACTTTAAAGGCGGGTACTTCAATCACGTCATTTTGATAAATATGGCGAACACCTTGTCGGCCCAAAGTTAATATAATTTTGAGTTGGGGATAACGGCTCTGTAGTTGCTCCTGTGCTAGGTCAACCGACGCTACACCGCATAAGTCCATCGCTTCAACTTCATTAACGATGAGCAAATCAACATCTTCAATAAGGGGTTTTACGACGTCAGCATTCATAGGTGCGGGGTTAAAAGCAACACCAAGACCATAATGCCTTGCACGCTTAATGATCAACTCAATATTATTGGTTTCATTTTGAAGTAACACCCAATCATCAACGCTTGCTTGTGACAACACAGTTTCTATATGTTCAGCGCTAATTTGGTGATTTGCACCTGCAAATAACACAATGGCATTTTCAGCCTCATGATTGACCTGAATAATAGCGTGTCCAGTCGGTATCTCCCCTTGGCAGATGAGTGAAGTATCTACGTCACTATTAGCTAAGGTTTTTAATAGGCTTTCATCGCTGCTATGAATAGAACCAACATGCTTAACCTTGCAATTAGCACGGCCTAACGCAATCGATTGATTAGCACCTTTCCCCCCTAACACTTGTTGATAAGCGTCAGACGTCATGGTTTCTCCGGGACGTACAAAATGAGGGACGCGATATACGTGGTCAATATTAATTGAACCAAAATTATAAACTATCATGTTAATCCTTGATTTATACCAATTCCATTTAATAGCTGATCACTTGTACTTGCTAAAATCAACCATTACAGCGTTGCTCTCAATCCCAAAAGCAAGCTATTACTCGGCAATGTGCTCCTGCATTGCTCTAATGTCCATATCCCTGTGGAAATCACTCGAGCGCCTTGTACTAGTTAATTATTTCTTCGCACAACAAGATCACATAATTAATGGAAATGGTATTAGCCTTTAACATCAATCAATCGGATGAATAATAAAGTCTAATAAGATGAATAATAAATGTTATTTGAGCATAACATGTCATTTAGATTAACAAATTGGAAGGGAATGAAACCTTGAGCAGGCTCTCAAAACACGTTTATAAAAATCACTAAACATGCTTTGAAAGTCCAACGAGTGTACTAAATAATAAATCTATTTAATATATCATGTTGTTTCTGAGTGACTTCGCGTTGTTCACCCATAGCCGTATTAGTCGTTTGCGCGTTATCAACTACTTTCTGAGATAAATCTTTGATGTTAGTAGTATTGCGATTAACTTCTTCTGCCACCAAGCTTTGCTCTTCGGCCGCTGACGCTATTTGTAAATTCATTTCTGTGATTTGATTAATAGCGGCGCTGATGCTCGATAATGCTTCATTCGCTGACTGTGCTTTTTCAACACATAGCGTCGCCTCTCTTTGTGATTGAGACATTACATTTGCTACTGACAAAGAACCTTGTTGTAATACTTCAATCATATTTTTAATTTCAGAGGTCGACTCTTGCGTACGCTGCGCTAAATTTCTTACTTCGTCAGCAACAACCGCAAAGCCACGCCCCTGCTCACCAGCGCGTGCCGCTTCAATGGCCGCATTAAGTGCTAATAAGTTAGTTTGCTCAGCAATGCCATTAATTACAGATAGAATAGTTTCAATTGACGCTGTTGATTCTTCTAACTGCTTTACTTCGCTGACAGCATCTTCAATATGATTGGATAACTGTAAAATTGATTGAGAAGTATCACTCACAATAGAAGCACCTTGCTGGGTGGCAAGATCAGCCTCTGACGCAGATTCTGCCGCTTGCTTGGCATAACCAGACACCTCAAGTGCCGTTGACGACATTTCGTTCATTGCTGTTGCCAATTGCTCAAGTTCAGACAACTGTTGATGCATTGCACTCACGGCTTCTTCGGCGCCCTGACTTGTTTGATGGGCACTGTGAGAAATGTCAGTTGCTAACGATTTACAATCACCGATGAGCGATTGTAAATTCACTGAAAACGCATTAAATCCATGGGCTAATGCGACAAATTCTGCATCACCGGTGGTTGATAAACGCTGCGTTAAATCACCATCGCCACTGGCAATATCTTGCATCGCTGTAGAAATATCATCTAATGGACGCATTAATCGTTTGATGAGCGCTAACATAGCGATTATGCCAAATATCAATGCAAATAAGGAATACCAAAAAGCTTGATTACGCAAACTAGCGGTTACGGCATTCGCTTGTTCTTTATCAAGAGCGACACCAAGATACCAATCCACACCTTTCACTTTGGTGAATTTAGTCATCCACGTTTTATCTTTGATTGTAATATCTTTAAACTCGGTGTTTTTAAAGTCTAAAGATTTTCCAAAATATTCGGAGGCTTGTTTACCGTTATAGGCAACATCAGGGTGAGAAATGATTTGACCATCACTACTGATTAAAAATGCATAGCCCGAATCCATAATAGCCACACGATTTAATATATCCCCTAACGTAGATAAACTAACATCTAAAAACATCGCGCCATGAAAACGCCCATTTTTAGTCATCGGCACGCCCATTGACACGACAATTTCTTTAGTAACACTATCAGGGTATGGCGCCGTATATACTAGCTCATTTGCATTTTTTGCGTCGATGTACCATGGTCTTGTTCGGGAGTCGTAATCTGAAGCAGCAATCCAATTGGGGTCATTATCGACAATCCGACCGTCAGACTCAAAACCAACACCTGCCAGAATGAAGGCGTCCTTGACGGCAGATTTTGTAAAAACACGATCTATGTTTTCAGGCGTAATTTCATCTTCAATTAAATCCATGATGTAGCCACCGAGGATTTTTTTACCGTGCATAATGCCACTAATGTTTTCGGCGAGATCATGACCAATTTCATCAATACTTTCATGCGTCATAGTATCGACGCTCTCTTTCACTTCTAAATACTGATTTACTGATAGTATACTTAGTGATAGCAACAAAATAACCGATGTTGCACCCACTAATTTTAATTTAAATTGCATACGATTATCCTTAATAATTGTAAACTATATAATAACTTCACTTACCTACCAATTCATCGAAAAATTATATTTAAAACCAACACTCAATGATGTCTCATCTTTGGTCATATCAAACGATTTATTTAAAACTTCGGCGTGAACCTGAAAAGTATCTGACATTTTATGTTCAAAAGTCAGGTTGTAACCACTATAAGATAAATTATTTTCACCTATGGTGTCATCATCTAAATCAAAATACCCTGCTTTTACTTTATTATTCTCTGATACTTGGTAAGCCAGTGATATGTCTAATGTTGTTTGATTTGTTTCCCCTCCTCCAAACAAATCAAGCTCTCTTTGCTGCCAAGCACTAGCAAAATAGAAACCATTTCCAAAACTATTGGCTATCGAAAGTGCAACAGTTTCTGACGTATTACCAACACTTGTAGGGGCATTAACTAATGGTAAATCCTGAGATAAATACGTTACCGCAATATGAAGCGCATTATGGTCATAACTCAAACCTACATTCACCATGTCTTCATTATTGTTGCCATCATCACCATTAAATTGAACACTCCCTAATAACGAAATTTTTTGCCACTGTTTTTTATAACTCACTAAATTATTAACAAAGAACGGACTGAAATTATCATATGCAAATGGTGCATTGGCATGATTAAATATATCGACATATTCAGCAATTAATAAATATTGAACCGGGCGCTGCTTACCTATAGCAACACGTCCGTAAGGACTATCAAATCCAACATATGCACGACGTGATTTGCCAAAGTTACCATTATCAGCGATATCAATGGACCATTCACCGTGACCAATACCTGTCCAGCCGTGACCTAAGTCATGTTCAAAATAAAATCCGGCATGGGATAAAAAATCAGTAACATCGGTTGTCGATTCATCTTGTTTTGACTGTGTCAAACTCGGTCGTAGGGTGGCATAGAACTTACCAGACGAATGGCTTTCTGCTTTCTGAATTTGATGTTTTTCAAGCGCCGCAAGACGTTTTTTTAAGGCTTCTATCTCTGAAGTATCGGCCAACACAGCACTACTTAGTAGACAATATGTTCCGGTACAGATAAGTAGTTTATGGAAAGTATTCATATATTCACCCCTAATTATTATAGATGAGTCATTGTATTTAATAATTACAACATAGACGTAAAAGCAATAACATAGATAATATTGAAATATGCCTGTTGCAACAAACTTCCGTGAACTTTATGCTTTTTATTTGAACAACTTGTTTAATACTCTTTATTTCCTCATTATTTACTAATCTACACTTAAATTTAAAGATGGCACAACTTAGTTATCAAATATTTAACATTTGACTTACAAGTTGAGAGGCGGTGCGTAGATAAATCTTTGCATTGCTGTGTACTAATAAACAATCTAAGAGAAGTACTCATGAATTATCACAAAAACAAATTGAGCAATTTCAAATCAGGAAGTTTTACCAAGAGCAGTATAGCGGTTGCCATCATGGCCACATTTAGTCTATCGGCCCAAGCGTTTACTGGTTCATCAGATGTTGATGACCTAGAAAAACAAGTGTCAGTCTTAACAAAGCAAGTTGCTAAACTCAGCAAAGCAGTCACCGTAAAAACAAAGGGTGGCGGATTAGCTGTCGAAAATAAAGCCGGAAACAAAAGCTTTGAAATGGGCGGTCGTTTTCAGCTCGATTTAAACGTTTTTGATGGTGCATTTAACGCTAACAATGATGGTAAAACTGGCAGTGATTTATTTCCACGACGTGTGCGTACTTACGTCGAAGGACAAAGTGATGCGTGGGATTACAAACTTCTTTTAGATTTTTCAGAAAACACCGGTGAAATCACCATGGCGCGTTTGCGCTATAAAGGTTTTGAAAATGGTCCAACCGTTAAATTAGGTAAAATTCGTGAAGACATCAGTTTAGAAGCACTAACGAGTTCTAAGCACATTACAGGTATCTCTCGTCCGATGGTTGCTAATGCTATGTCTCCATATTTCAAATTTGGCGCGTCGGCTTATCAATACTTCAAAGAAAGTGGCGTTCGTTACGCTATTGGCGCTTACAAGGGCGGAAGTTTTGGCAGCAATGGTAAAGATGAAAACGACAACTTAGCGCTTTCATACACAGGTCGTTTAACTTGGTCACCTGTTCACACAAAAGACGAAACTTTGCATTTTGGTATGTGGGCTTCAAAGCGTGATTTTGGCGGCGCGACAATGAGTAATAAAGTAGCACGCGGCGAAGTGAGACAAACTAACGTACGTTTAGCTGATTACGCGGCTGGCGGTTCTAAATATGATGTTGATAGTCTAGATCAAGTAGGTATTGAATTTGCCAGTGTTAACGGTCCGCTATCGTTTCAAGCAGAATATGCGAAACGTGATGTGAATGCAGTCAACAACATGAATGACTCAACACAAACGGGTTACTACGTAACAGCGAGTTATTTCTTAACAGGCGAAAGCCGAGTATACAAAAAGCGTGGTGTGTTTAACTCTCCTAAACCACTATCGACTGACGGTGCTTGGGAAGTTTTCGCGCGTATGAGTAACTACGATACGGTAGATAACAATCAAGGTACAAAAGCTGAAGTGATGACTCTTGGTGTTAATTACTACCTCAACAAAAAGATCAAAATCATGGCTAACTATTTGTCTAGTGATGTAGAAGGTCCAGGAACACAAGCGTTGGTCGGTCAATATACCGATGGTGATGCAATCACTGCCCGTATTCAATACTTATTTTAAGACCAATTAATGATGCTCTTGCTCATTTTAGCAAGAGCAACGACTACTCAAATTTTGGAGCATTCTATGAAAATTAAAACGTTACTATCTGCCTTTACTGCGGCAGCTCTATCAATGGCTAGTGCACAATCATTTGCCGTTACAGACAATGATACAAGTAAAATACATTTCTTAATTCCAGGTGGCCCAGGTGGCGGCTGGGACGGTACAGCCCGTGGTACTGGTGATGCATTACTAAAAGCTAAGCTAATTGATCACGCATCTTTTCAAAATATGTCTGGCGGCGGCGGCGGTAAAGCAATTGCCTATATGATTGAGACTTCGGCTAAGCAAAAAAATACATTAATGGTTAACTCAACGCCTATCGTTATACGCTCGTTAACTGGCGTATTCCCACAGTCGTTTCGTGATTTAAAACCCGTTGCAGGAACAATTGCCGATTTTGGTGCATTTGTTGTGCGTGCTGATTCTAAATACACCAATTGGCAAGGCGTTGTTGCTGACTTTAAGTCGAACCCACGTAAAGTAAAGTTTGCTGGCGGTTCAACCCGTGGTAGCACCGATCATTTAGCGGCGGCACTAGCGATTAAAGTGGCTGGCGGTAACCCTAAACGTTTATCTTACATCGCCTATGATGCAGGTGGAAAAGCAATGGCTGGACTACTATCAGGTGAAACAGCATTGTTATCAACCGGACTTAGTGAAGCCATCACTATGGCCGATAGTGGTGAAGTACGTATTCTTGCTATCACGTCTGGTAAGCGCGTCAGTGCTGCGCCAAACGTACCGACTCTAAAAGAAATGGGTTATGACGTTGAATTTGCTAACTGGCGTGGATTTTTCGCCGCGCCAAGCATGCCAGAAAGTAAAGTAAAAGCCTATGCAAAATTGTTGGGTGATTTGGGTCAAACACCCGCATGGAAAGATGTAAGAGACCGTAATGGTTGGGTTGATTTATATAACCCTGATACTGAATTTTATAACTTCCTAGAAAAACAAGAAATCGTTTTAGGTGAATTAATGCGTGAACTTGGTTTCTTAAAATAAAACGTACAGTTAAACGCTTTCACACCAACACCACTCATTAATGTGACCAACTTATCGCCTGAATAAATGGATTAGCGCGAAGTTATTTATGCCTATTGTAATTTTAACTATAGACATGAATAACTGACCACTCATTCGTTTAACAGCAGAGTTATGTCTAATGAGTTTGTGCTGTTGGTATAACCACTGAGCAAGCTTCCACTTCATGGTAAGCAAGGCAAAATATGAATATTACAGCAGACAAAATAGGCGCATTAGTCTTTTTTATTTTTAGCGTTTGTTATGGCTATTATGCCTTTCAAATTCCTCTTTACCCTGGAGAAGAACTGGAAGTCTTCTCATCACAGACAATGCCAAAAGTTTATGCTTTTACGGCTATTGTCATCTCTTCGCTAGCGCTTATTTTAGGCACTATCGATAGTAAAAAAAGTGGTTTGAATGTAACAGCCCCATCAGACGAAAAATTTGATCGTGTTGGTTGGTTAAGAATCGCATCACTTATTGGTTTGATGGTTTTTTATGGTACTACGCTGGAGCTACTAGGGTTTATCACATCAACCATTATATTTTTGATTTTAGGTTATCTCATTATGGGAGAACGAAAAGTTAAACATATTATATTAGCTTCCGTGCCTGTCGTTATCGTTTTTTGGGCGATCATGACACAAGCCTTAGGCATCTATTTAACTAACGGCAGCTTGTGGAGCTAAAATTATGACTGAAGGTATTTTATTAGGTTTAGCAACCGCATTTACAATGAAAAACATTATGTTTGTGATCTTTGGTTGTTTTGTTGGCACCTTTATTGGGATGCTTCCAGGACTTGGACCAATCACAGCCATCGCACTTATGATCCCCATTACCTACGGGATTGACCCATCATCAGGAATGATCCTAATGGCGGGTGTTTACTATGGCGCAATTTTTGGTGGCTCAACATCTTCTATCCTCATTAATGCACCGGGGGTTGCTGGCACGGTTGCCACCTCCTTTGATGGTTATCCGATGGCCCAAAAAGGGCAAGCAGGTAAGGCACTGGCGTTAGCCGCTTATGCATCATTTAGTGGTGGCACAATAGCCGCTATATTTTTACTGATTGCAGCACCCATGTTGTCAAAAGTATCATTGAGTTTTCAATCACCGGACTATTTCGCCCTGCTTCTTTTGGGACTAACTGCCGTGGCTGCATTCTCAAGTAAAGGCAATTTTCTAAAATCTATCATGATGACACTATTTGGCTTGATGCTCTCGACGGTTGGCACCGATCAAGCTTCTGGTATCGAACGATTTACTTTTGGACAAATTGATTTACTCGATGGCATAAGTTTTTTACTGATTGCAATGTCAATGTTTGCACTCTCTGAAGCATTGTTATCCATTGTCGGTAAAAAAGCACCCGACGAAGGGGGCACACCATCATCAAACATGGGTAGCTTGAAGCTGACCAAAGAAGAGATAAAAGAAGTTGCTCCTACAGTGGCTCGCTCATCGGTACTTGGTTTCTTTGTCGGTGTTCTACCGGGTGCAGGTGCGACTATCGCGTCGTTTTTAGCTTACGGATTAGAAAGAAACTTGGCTAGTGCTAAAGAGAAACTGAAATTTGGTAAAGGTAGCTTACGTGGCTTAGCCGCACCAGAAACAGCAAATAACGCAGCCTGTAGTGGTTCGTTCGTTCCACTATTAACTTTAGGTATCCCGGGATCAGGCACAACCGCGGTTATGCTTGGCGCCTTAATGGCCTATGGCATTCAACCGGGTCCTCGATTATTTATTGATAACCCCGAAGTTTTTTGGTCAGTCATTGTATCTATGTACTTAGGTAATTTTGTATTGCTATTCATTAACTTACCTTTAATTCCTTACATCGCACGTTCCCTTGATTTACCTAAGCAACTACTGACTGTTTTGATATTGTTTTTCTCGCTCATCGGTGTGTATTTAGTGTCATTTAATGCATTTGATATCTTTATGATGGCGGGATTTGCGGTTATTGCTATTGGCTTACGATTACTTAACTTTAGTATGTCGCCGCTTATTTTAGGCTTTATTTTAGGGGGTATGCTTGAGCAAAACTTAAGACGATCTATGATGTTATACGACGGTGAAATCTCGTTCTTATGGGAAAGACCAATCACGTTATCAATCATGTGTTTAACAGCGTTAGTGTTATTAATGCCATTGGTTTCAGCGATTAAATCGCATAAAGCAAAAAAATTAACCAATGAACAGCCATCAACACTAGCCGAGTAAAAAGGCTCCTATCAACAAAACTAACATTATTTTTGTGTTAGTTTTGTTGTACCATTAATCTAATATACCTCATGCTAGTAAAATCTATAAACATAGCGTAATGAGCACCAATATCAATAGATACAATGAGTTACACCCTCGCAAACTTAGCCACGACCATGTTGGATAAACTATGCCACTTTTAAAACAGTTTTTAAAACCAGGTTTACACAATCGAATCGCTTTATATTCATTATTACTGTTTGTTATTCAAATTGTTTGCGTAGCTAGCTTTAGCATTTATTATTTACAAAAAAACCTAGAACAAGAAATTGGCCGTAAAGCATTAGCCGTTTCACGCGCTTTATCCACTAGCGAAATAATACGGTTAGGCTTAGTGATTAATGATAGTAAAATGGTGCAGGCCTACGTCGAGAAAATTCGTCAGTTGGTTGATGCTAAATTTATTGTGGTCGGTAATACTGACGGTATTCGTTTATCCCATCCTGATATCAGTAAAATAGGTAAGAAGATGGTAGGCGGTGACAATGGCGACGCACTTACAAAGGGACTGTCTTACGTATCAACTGCTACGGGGAGTTTAGGGGTGTCCGTACGCGGAAAAAGCCCTGTTTTATCTAAGCATAATAATATTATCGGTTTAGTATCTGTGGGCTATCTTAAAAAGGATATTACAGAATCGGTCGGTAATTTAAAGACTAAATTCATCATTATTTTTGGGGTTTTACTACTCGCAGGGATCTTCCAAACAACCTATATAGCAAGGCGATATCGTAATGAAATTTTCGGGTTAGAACCTGAGGAGATAGCACGAACTTACAGCGAACGCCAAGCCGTATTAGAATCTATTTTAGAGGCTATCGTCGTCGCTGATGCCCAAGGACAAATCACTGGCGCGAACCCTGTAGCCGAGAAAATACTAGGGATCGAAGAGGAGGTGTTGCTCACCATGAATCTTAGCGACATCTTCCCCGGGTATGATTTTTTATTTAACGATAATTCTCAGCCATCTTGGCGAGATATGGAAATTACCGCAAATAAACAGCCATTATTAATGAATAAAACACAGCTGCTCATTAACAAAACTGATAATGGTGTTGTGCTATCTTTCCAATTAAAGGATGACTTAATCACTTTAAGTAAAAAGCTCTCGCAAGTGGAGCAATTTTCTACCATGTTAAATGTACAATCTCATGAATATTCAAATAAATTAAATACCATTGGCGGCTTAATTCAAATTGGTTCAATAGATGAAGCGTTAGAACTTATCTCTAGTGAAAGTTCGGGTTATCAAGAACTCATCGAGTTTTTACTGCGAACAATTCCTGACCCTATAATTGCCGGTCTCATTTTAGGTAAATATAACGTAGCCAAAGAAAAGAATATTAGCTTTATTATTGATGACGATAGTAGCCTCGATGAAATTCCATCTCACCTGCCACGTGAGAAACTAGTAACGATTTTAGGTAACCTTATCGATAATGCATTCGACGCCAGTATAAAGGCTGATAATGAACAAGCGGTTGTATCTTTGGCTATTACACATGCAGGTAATGATATTATCTTTGAGATAGAAGATAATGGCGGAGGCATCAGCGAAAAAAATCTGGCGCATATTTTCTCATTGGGAAGTACCAGCAAATCAGAACTTGGCCACGGCATTGGCATGTATTTAGTAAAGAATGCATTGGATTATGTAGGCGGCTACTTATCGGTTACCGAATGCCAACCCAGCGGTACATTAATGACAGTGTACATTCCAAAAATTCCACCACCTTTAGCAGAGTAGGTCGTTGATATGACAAAATTAAATGTATTAGTAATTGAAGACGACCAACGTATCGCAACCATTGTTGCCAATACGATTAACAAACGAGAAGAGTACGAAGTGGTCGGCATAGCCTCTAATAGCGGAGATGCCATTGAATTTCTAGCCAACTTTGCCCCAAACCTCGTTTTTCTAGATATTAGCTTAAATGAAAGTAGTGGGTTAGAGGTTATGAAGTATCTTAGGCAACATAGAACCGACGATAATATTCACGTTGTTATGTTAACAGCGGCCAAGGATGTTGAAGTCATTCAGACATCAATGGCGCATGGGGTCTTTGATTATATTCTTAAACCCATTTCATTTAGTCGCTTAAATTTAACACTGCAGCGCTTTGCACAGTACAGTGAAAAAGTAGCTAACTCAGCTTCTTTAGAGCAAGCCGATCTTGATTTATGCTTTGGCAATCAAACTGATGAGCCCTCCCAGCTAAACAAAGTCCCTAAGGGTATAGATCCAATTACCTTAGACAAAGTACGCACGGTGATGAGAGAGGATATTAATATCGCCTTTACCGCTGACGCGATGGCAGATCGTATTGGTACTAGCCGAACAACAGCCAGACGATACCTTGAGTTTTTGTTAGGTAGCAATGAAGTCAGAGCGGATATTCAATATGGTACCGTTGGACGCCCTGAACGACGTTATCTTTGTGCCAAATATTAGTCATCCAATATTCAACTATTGTCGTGCGCGCTCATTGTTACCAAGGTATGATGAGTGCAAAATTTTGAGTGAGACCGCCATGACAAAACTAGACTTTTCTGCCTTCAACAAAAGTGCATCAAATTCATTCCACCAGCAACGTAATCAAATCAAAAAAGTATTACGCGGTGATACCGTTTTATGTGAGCTGTGTAATAAACCATTAGCTTTAATCGCTAGTGACAAAGAGCACGCCCAAATTGGCTGCGTAAAAAAATGTACACTCATCAACATGGATTTAGAATAGACATGAACTATCATCTTAAGTTTAGGATTATTGTCGCGGCATTAATGTCACTATTTATGGCGAGTATCATGAGTGGTTGCATTATGGCAACGCAATTCTCGCCTTTGGAAGCCGCTTTTTATACGGAATGGCGTGACGCCTTTTTGTTTGCTTGGCCCATCGCATTTCCAACCGCGTTTTTAATGTCTCCCCTTGCGCAAACCATTGCCTCAAAAGTGCTGCCTGCAAATAAAAAGTCCTAAACAACTTGCACAGCGCTCGTATATTAGGTGTAATCGAAACTCATTAATTTAAAGTGATTACACCATTGAAAAAGTCCTCCGATTATTTGTTATGGCTGCTCCTGTTTGGTGTAGTAATCGCTATTGGATACCAATGGAATTGGAGTGATTTACTAACTTCACCATCATCCTCTCAATCTCCAATTATGAACGTTGAGAATCCTCGGTCCCCTAGCGCAGCATCTACGTCAGATACAACACCATTTTTAGCCATAAAATTATCAACCCAGCAATTAATCATTACACAACAACGCCAATACACCATTACGCTTAAAGCAACTTCTAATACCACCCTGCCTTTGTTTTGGCGATACCAACCTATCAAGGGCCTTTCTGTTTCATTGAAAAATAATAATCTCATACTGACCATTGATGACATAAAATTTAAACAGTCACCGCTACTGCTTAGCTTTTATAATGGCGAGGTAAGTGTGGATAAAACCGTCACATTAATTAACCGACGACAAATTATAAAAGAGAATTCAGACGCTTACACAGCGCCTTTAGCTCAAAATGAAATAATCACCAGTCAGCTCACTGGTATCATCGAATTTGATCGCCTGTCATTCATAGAGTCAACTGATGAAAGCATCACTTCTTATCATTTTGATCCTGATTATCCACAGCAGCATCCGCTACGCTTCATGCGACTTAATCTACGTAACGCAGATAATAATATTGTGGCGCAAACATATACTGATGCTTTAGGACACTATCAATTTGACATAAATTCATATGCGCACTCGGCTGATTATTACCTTGAAGTCGTCTCACAAATGCAAACGATTTCCCCTGCTGGTACTCAATCTTATGCTCAAGTTATCAATCAAGGTAAGGCCTATTCTGGACGCACAACTTACCGCCGGCTATATCATGCAACATCTCCTATTTTTAACTTACTCAGTGGTGATAACCAGCAAGACTTACGCATCAAAACAGGATGGCATTCAACGCTTCGAGAGTTTGAACCTCAATACAGTGCTGCCCAGCCATTTGCCATGCTTGATACATTAGCCAAAGGTATTTTATACCTCCATCATAACGATATTGAACTGCCCTCATCACAAGAAATGCTGACGGTTCATTGGAGTCAAGATCCCGATATCATTGAAGAATCAACAGGCTATTATGATAGTGCCAACAACATTATTTATATCAGTGGACATAACGCGCTAGACACCCAACAAAAACCTGTTAGCACGATCTCAGAATGGAATGAGCACACTATTTTGCATGAGTTTGGTCATTTCTATTTGAAAAAAGTTGTAGGCAGGGATGATACTCAAGCGGGAAGCCACACGGCATTTGGTTTCGGCTCTTTACCTCTCTCCTTATCAGAAGGATTAGCCAATGCATTAGCCAAGTCAGCCTTAGAAGATTGGCAATATAAGCGAGTTAATGCTGACATTGATAAAAAGCGCGAAGTGATTAACGCACAAGCTATAGCAAGAAATGATACTGACAATGCTCAACGCCGCTTAACCAATCAACAGGGTGAAATCTACCAACGTCCTTACATTGATTTTTCTCCGTTCATCGAAGAAACGGTTAGTTACTTTATTTTGTCAATCATTGACCCTAAAGCGCAATATAGTGCGCGTACAACTAAACTACATAATGAAATTGGTATGAAGGGTTTGCATCAAGCCTTAGTGTCGAGTGTTAATAACTCAAGCTTGCTCACTGTCTATAGCCTTGCACAGGCACTAAAGCAACAAAA
>Ga0209396_1001730_pt1 | contig 23740 bp, 19 predicted proteins | sample GOMGulsemesocosm_6_FD_184638 | JGI IMG/M metagenome (GOLD analysis project Ga0209396, IMG submission 184638) | Methane-oxidizing microbial communities from mesocosms in the Gulf of Mexico - GOM8C Gulf of Mexico (SPAdes) (version 2) | ecosystem: Environmental > Aquatic > Marine > Cold seeps... | reverse complement strand
CTATCCACGAGGGCGGCGGTCGCGTGTTTGCCATCATTGATGAGCGTGCCAGCCAGGCGCAGCGTGAGTGCCTGCTAAAAATTCTGACCGGCCAGGAAACCGAGCCTGGCGCAACCATCTGGAATGTCTTTGCGGCCACCATCGATGAATTGCTCGAACCTGCTTTTCAAACCATCGATATGGAAATTGACATAGCCGCACGCACCAGCCGTATCCGCGTCAATGAACTGGTGAGTTCAGCGGGTACCCCGATTCTCAATCCGGTGACAGGCATCGAACACCGAGCGCAGATACACTTGCCACAGGGCTTCGAGTACAGCGTTGCGGAGATGGCCAGCGGCACCACCAAGACCCTCGGACCCATTCAGATATCGCTGACCGATAGCTATGGGCAGTTCAATGAAATACATCTGAATAACTACGGCCTCGTCGCTTAGCTGAGGCAAGTATGGTGAGTATTCAGTTGAGTCGAATCGAGCGCTGGCTGCACTGTGAACGCACAATAGTGGCGCTGGGACTCGCCTTGCTCACTCTGCTGGCTTGGCTCTACCTCCTGCGCGGGGCGGGCACGGGCATGAGTGTTTGGGCCATGACCAGCTGGCAACTGCCTGCTTTGTTGTCATTAACGCCGCAGTCGATCAGTTGGGATGTCTATTACGCCCTGCTGATGCTCACCATGTGGTGGGTCATGATGATTGCCATGATGCTGCCAAGCGCCGCACCGATGATTCTTCTCTATGCTCGTGTGCTGCGCCACAATCGTGATTTTTACACCCGCAGTAACGACTCCTTTAAGTGGCTGTTGCTCGAGCGCACTGGCTGTTTTGTGCTGGGCTACCTGTTGGCCTGGCTGCTGTTCAGTGTGTTGGCTGCGGCAATCCAGTGGGGACTTGAGCAATCAGGGCTGTTGCACAGCATGATGATGTGGAGCTCCAGCCGTGTCTGCTCTGGGGTACTTCTACTGCTGGCTGGCGTTTATCAATTATCTTCAATGAAAACTCAGTGCCTACAGCAGTGCCGTGCTCCAGCTGAATTTATTGCCCGCTACAGCGCTGATGGCCCACTGCGGATGGGCTGGCGCCACGGGGTGTTTTGCGTCGGTTGCTGCTGGGCCTTAATGACGCTGCTGTTTGTCGGCGGCGCAATGAACCTTTTGTGGATCGTCGGCCTATCGCTGTTGGTTCTGCTGGAGAAGCTGTTGCCAACTGGCCACCTATACAGCCGACTCACAGGGGGCGTGTTGTTAGCGGCTGGGGTTGGGCTGTTGGTTTTTCTCTAGTTTATTGAGGCTCAGCGGGAAACTGTATCAGGAAGCCGGTGGCGTCCTGTGCCTCAGAGAGGCGCCGACTAAAGATAACGCTGCCGGTGGCAAGCATCGTTATGAGCGTCTGGGCAGTACTCTGCGTTAGTTTACTTTTGAGTTATCAATCCGACAAAGTTGCAGGGTTTGGTGCGACTGTCGAGTTGTGGTTCGATGATCTCTTCCCAACCCGTTTTACAGGCGTTGTTAGAACCGGGCAGGCAAAAAATCAGGGTGCGGTTGGCAAGCCCGCCCAGGGCGCGAGACTGCACGGTTGAGCTGCCAATTTGTTTTAGCGAGACATGACGAAACAGCTCACCAAAGCCATCGATGGTCTTGTCGAATAGTGGGGCGACGGCTTCGGGGGTGGAATCTCTCCCATGGAAGCCGGTGCCGCCGGTGATGATGATGCCATGGATGCCTTCATCGGCAATCCATTGGGAGATCTGGGCGCGAATTTTATAGATGCAGTCGATCACGATGCTGCTGGCAGCAAACACGTGGCCAGCGCTCTTTAACGCGTCTCTTAATAAGTGTCCGGAGGTATCGGTTTCGGCTGTGCGAGTATCGGACACAGTGAGTACGGCAAGGTTTAAGGCTTTAAATTCGGTGGAAGGTTTTACGCTCATATACTTCTCTTTCTTAATCTGAGTCTTTAAGGGGTAGCGCGAGGCTACAGAATTCGGCGATAAAGCGGCCGACCGTTTCAATGTCGTTTAGGGGCAGCAGTGGGCCATTGCACAGGTAATCGCTCGGCTTCACATCAGTGCTGTCGGAGGCGATGGCGACAATCGGTTGGGCCTCTTGGGGCAATACTTCGGTATTATTTTCGGGGCGCACAACCTGAATTTTAGGCTGGTCACCCATCTTAAAGCCTTCGACCAGTATCAGGTCGACGGGTTGTAAATGTTTCAGCAGGTCTTCAAGCTCGGGTTCTCCCTCGTCGCGCAGCTCGTGCATGAGTGCCCAGCGCCCTTGGCTGGCGATCAGCACCTCATGGGCGCCGGCCTCACGGTGTTTGAAACTGTCGCTGCCAGTTTTGTCTATGTCAAAGTGACAGTGGGCGTGTTTGATGGTGGAAACCTTGAGGCCCTGCTCGCCAAACCAACTGACGAGCTCGCTCACCAGTGTGGTTTTACCACTGTTTTTCCAGCCGGTGATGCCAAAGACTTTCATGAGGCATCACCAGCAGGTAGAGGGAAGCCAAATACTTTCATGTGCTATTACCTTGGCTGCAAAAAAAGTGATCGTCGGTTCTCATTTGAAAATACTCAGCGTTCGCCACGTTTGAATAAACTAAAAAATTCGTAGGAAGGGTCCTCGGCTCCGGGCACTCCAATGTGTGCCCCATCAATGAACGCGTGTTTGAGATTGACGATGGATTCTTCGTGGACGTTGACCCAATCGGCTACGATGGCGCGGTGTGAGAATTTCCACTGATTGTCGCGCTTTTCATACTTGTCGAAATAGCGGCCGCCAATGAGTAGATCAAACAGCCCGTTTGGGCCCTCGGCCTGGTGGAATGCGAGTATATAGACTTCGCCCTCGGCCTGGTCGCCGTTGAGTTTAATATTATGGGTGGTGACATTGTGGTGCAGGATGCGCATGGAGGACTGAATTTCAGGCAGCTTGTCGATGAACTCCATTGCTGGGCCGCAAAAGTGGGAGCCGTGATCATCGATGGCATCGGTATGGTAGAGGCTGCGCATCTTGTCGTGATCGTGGCGATCGGCTGCGTTGCAGTAGGCCTGAACCAGTTCGCGAATGTCTTCTTTATCGAGCAGTTGCTGCAGTCGTTGTTCTAATCCAAGCGGCATTATCCGTTCCCTTGTTTCTGCTCAAACTGCCGAAGTGTTTTAACCGCCGGTGGCGTTCATGAATCGCACTATCTGTTCTGCGCCTTCGTCATAGAAATGGTGGCGCTCTGGCTTATTCGCCATGGCATTGACGATGGTTTGCTTGAGCTTTTCGCGGTCGCCTGGGTTGGCGCGCATGACGGCTTTTAAGTCCACCGAGTTCTCGTTGCCGAGACACAGCAATAGGCGGCCTTCAGCGGTGACGCGCACCCGGTTACAGCTGGCGCAGAAGTTGTCGCTGTGCGGCGAAATAAAACCAACGCGGGTCTTAAAGTGGCGCTCGCCTGCATCGCTAGCGGCTGCGCCTTTACTTGAAATAGTCCAATAGCGAGCGGGGCCGCCGCTGCGGGCATCGCTGCTGATCAGCTCAAAGCGCTTGGCTAAGCGCTGGCGGATATCGGCGCTGGTGCAGAGCAGTTCTTTGCGGCCGTGCTCGGTGATCTGACCCAGTGGCATCTCCTCGATAAAGGTGATGTCGAGGTCGCGCTCAAGGGCGAACTGCACAAGCTCACAGACCTGATCGGCGTTGCGGTTCTGCATCACCACCGCATTGAGTTTAATACGTTCAAAGCCGGCGGCGCGGGCGGCGTCGATACCTTTGACCACCTTGTCGAGCTCTCCGGTGCGGGTCAGCTCTTTAAATTGCGCCGCATCGAGGGTGTCGAGGCTGATGTTGAGGCGTTTAACCCCGGCCTCCTTTAACGCTTGAGCGATGCTAATCGACGCCTCAACTTGCGCCTCGCTGTTAGGGCTGGGCTCGGATCTAGTGCGGTTGTAATGGGAAGCCAGCTGCGAGCCATTGGTGGTGATGGTCAGCTCATCGAGGCTGTCTATGTGCCCTAGCTGCTGTACCAGCTGCATGACGTTGCGGCGCACTAAGGGTTCGCCGCCGGTGAGGCGAATTTTAGTGACGCCCAGCTCGGCAAAGGCGTGACCTAGCTCGGTCATTTCTTCCAGTGTTAACACCTGCGCGCGCGGTAGGAAGGTCATGTCCTCGGCCATGCAGTAGACACAGCGAAAATCACAGCGATCGGTCACAGAAAGGCGCAGATAATTAATCTGGCGCCCGAAGGCGTCCTCTAGTTGCTGGTCCTGAGTCTGTGCTGGTGTCTCTGGCATGTGAATTACATCTTGGGTTGGTGATGTCTGTAAGTTTAGTCGTTACTGCCTCGCTGTTGGTGCGGCGCGGCCCTGTTTATTACTGTCCCACCTGCGGTGGTGCGGTGCGAGGCACCCAGTCCCACCACTCGTGTTGGCCTTCTTCACTGTCTTTCTGGGTTTGGTGGATATCCCATGTGACCAGAAAATCGGGGTTCTCTACTTTGTTGCCTTGTACCGGGTAGCTGCCCTTCGGTGCTACAAACCAACAGTTGAGGGTCGGCGGCAGAATAAACACCGCGGGCTTTTCGCTGTCTTTCTTGCCGTCCTGCTCACCGGCGGTGAACAGCTCGATGGAGATACCTTCTTCGGCATCGCTCTTGATGACCTTGCCAGCCAGCTGTGACTGCTTCAGCGGCTCGCCTTGCAGGTCGAAGTAGCTCAGGCCAATCAGGCAGGTCTTATTGTGTGTGTCGGTTAACTGCATGGGGAATTCTACCGATAACCTGTAGTTAATTACAGGGTATTAAGTCGGCTCCGTAATAGTTGTACAGGTATATTACCGCGTCGATGGCGGCGTGTAATGTGTAAGGCCGACAGGTCGTACTCTTTTTATCGGTTAGCCTTATCGGGCGCCCGGCATAGCGAGTAAAAAACAGAGGGCGAGATGTTGTGATGGTGGAGGTGGGCAAGCTCGCCGCCATTGATGATCAATGGCGGCGATGGGGTCTAGTGCATGTCCTTGGCTGAAACCACGCCAACCTGAGGCATGTCGGCCAGGCCTATGTCGCGGGCGTGCTCTTCGAAGCCCTTGTTCTTCCAGAAGAAGGCGCCAGGCATGGTGGTGGGGATAACCAATACATAGAAGAGTGCGCGGCCAATGACGCTGGTGGCGATCAGTGTAAGAGCCACCAGAACCCAGCCCAACATCGCCATTACGCCGGTGAAATCAGCGAAGTAAGCGCTGGCGGCAAGGCTGCCAGCCAGTAGTAGCCACCAGAGCCCAACCGAGCATGGCGATTACACCGGTGAAATCTGCGAAGTAAGCGCTTGTTGCCAGACTGGCGGCCAACAGCAAGTTCAGACCCAGCAGCGCGTTGCGCAGTAAATAGGTCTTGCCGAAGGTGGTCTGCTGAATATAGTGCGAGGCCGCGCCTTCGTGCTCAGCCGCGGATAGATCGCGGTTGTGCATGATCAAGCCGAAGCCTTCCAGTGCCATACCGAGGGCCAAGATGGCGCCGCTGACCGCCAGTGGCAGTGCGTAGTCGGTACCGGTAAAGGCAGCCGTGGCGACGATTACAGCGCCACCGAGCAGCGCGCCGAGCGACAGCAGGTTGCCGACAAACGAAGTGCTCACCTGATAGTGGTTCCAGAAGGGGCGCGCTTCGATGCGGTAGCACTTGGCCATGTAGTAGAGGCCGAAGGCCATAAAGGCGACAGCCGCGTAACCGAAGCCGGTGGCCAGCTTGGCGGAGAGCTCCAGGCTGATAAGCGCACTCACATCACCACCGATCAGACTGCTGTAGAGAGTCAGGAAAATCTCATTGCCCGGCAGACTAAACAGCGTGTGCAGACCCAGACCGGTCATAAAGCCGGCCATACCGAGGATTTCGCGGGACATGGGCGAGTGACGCAGGTTGTTAAACGCTCGGTAGAAGCGCAGCGGTTTGCCCAGGTGGGTGGCGGACATCAACATGCCGACACCGCCCAGACCCAGACAGATAATCATCAGTGGCGCGTAGAGGGCGCTGTTGTGGAAATCGCTGAGGAAGCCAATGTTCAGCTGGTCGCCGAGGAAGGCCAGGGTGAAGGCGCCCATCACCGCCTGTATGGCGAGGGTAAAGATCACCAGCGGGTTCTCACGTGAACTCAACTTGCCGAGATTCCAGTGTTTGGCCTTGCCCTTCTTCTGATCGATGACTGGCTTGTAGGTGCCTTTCTCGTCCTTGTGGTACTTAACCGGCGCGTTGTCGGTGCGGGTCATTTCGATCGGCAGGCTGTTGGTCTGCTGGAAGCGTACGTTGGGGTTGGTGATTTCTGGATCTGGGAAACCGGGAATAGAGCACTTGGCCTGCTCGCGGTTTTCCGGGGTGTTTTCGATCACGCCAAAGTCCAGCGCATTGCCGACACAGGCCGACACGCAGGCAGGCTTGAGGCCAACTTCTAAGCGATCCACACACATGTTGCACTTGGAAACCTGGCCTTTAATTGGGTCAAGCTGCGGCGCGTTGTAGGGGCATACCCAGGTGCAGTAACCGCAGCCAAAACAGGTTTCAGGGTCTTGCAGTACAGCGCCGTATTCGGCGTGTTTGGTGTAGGCCTTGGTAGGACAGCCTTTCAAACACACTGGGTTGTCACAGTGGTTACAGGCCATGGAGATGTTCATGCGCTTGTAATCTGGGTAGCTGCCGCCCTCGACATAACCCACCGAGCGGAAAGCCAGGTGACCAGGATTTTCGTTCTTCTCGCTACAGGCCGCTTCACAGGCGTGGCAGCCGATACAGTTATCGGCGGTGAAGAAGAAACCGTGCTGTTTGTTGCGGTTGGGGTTGATGCCAACCTCGGGGTTTTCGTTGATGAACATGGAGCGATTTTCGGGCAGGCCGGTGAGGTCCACCAAATCGATCTTCTGGCCGTAGCGGTTTTCTTCATCGACTTTTTTGTCGCTTAAAAACGCGTAGGGCTGCTCGTCGGTGCGCAGCTCCCAGTGGGAGGCTTTGGCGGCAACCTTTGGGTCGACCACGGGCGTCATCACGCGTGGGTCGAATACTTCAACGGCCGGGTCTTTGACCGGGCTGTCGGTGGTGAAGGTAGCCTGGCCACTGTTTTTGACTGAGCCGGGCGCCGAGCTCGGCGCGTTGGCAACCGATGCATTAGTAGGGCTAAAGCCCTGTGGCAACTCCGTCTCGGCTGTGTTCATTAGATCATCTTTAATACTAAACATATTCTTTTATCCCCAGTGACTTGCGGAGCTGTTAACAGCTCCGCCGATCGCTTTTAAGTAGCCGGTCAATGACTCTCTAGTCGTCAGCTGACGGCTTTCTAATCACCCGCTGAAGGCTCACTAATAAGTACGGCTCTCGCGGTTAAGACGCGCGGCCTCGACCTGGTCAATCTTCTCGATGCGCATGGAGCACTGCTTAAAAGCAGGCTGGCGCGAGTAAGGGTCAAGCAGGCCCAGGGTTAAGCGGTTAACACAGTCGTGGTAGTGGAACGGAATAAACACCGCGTTGCGCGCCACTCTTTGCGTCAGCTGCACCATCACTACGGCGTCGCCGCGGCGTGAGGTCAATCGCACATACTGCATCTGTTCTATGCCCAGTTCGGCGGCGGCGTCTGGGTTCATTTCCATGTAGGGCGTGGGGCTGAACTTGTTGCCGTTGGCGATCTTGCCGGTACGGGTGCGGGTGTGGAAGTGTTGGGGCTGAACTTGTTGCCGTTGGCGATCTTGCCGGTGCGGGTACGGGTGTGGAAGTGCTCTACCACACGTCCCGAGTTGAGCCAGAAGGGGTACTGCTCACAGGGCTGTTCGTTGTTGTCGACAAAGTCCACGCAGATGAGGTTGGCGCGGCCGTTGGGGGTTGGGAAGATGCCGTCTGTGTAGAGGCGCGCGCTGCCCTTGGCCTCGGTGCCAGGTTGTAGTGCGGCGGCGTCCTCCTCGCGGAAAGGCCACTGGATGCCTTTGGCCTCTTCGATCAGGTCGTAGGTCATGCCGGAGATGTCGAGGTTGCGTCGCTTGCCGTTGGTTTTATCCGCACCCTTGGACAGGGTTTTCATTTCCTCAAAAGCGCCTTCCGGCGTCTCGGGGAAGTGAATCTTGTGGCGATCCTCAAAACGCTTGGCCATCTCGTTAAAGATCCAGAAGTCCGGCTTGGAATCGGCCAGCGGTTTGACGGCGTTGCGAATAATGTTAACGCGGCGCTCGGTGTTGGTGTGACAGCCTTCCTTCTCGGCCCAGACGCTGCCGGGGAAATAGACGTGGGAGTACTGATTGGTTTCCACGTCGGCGTAGCAATCCTGAATCACTAGGAAGTCCAGCTTCTCCAGCATCTTGCGGATGCGTGAGGTGTTGGGCATAGAGGTCATAGGATTGGTGGCAACTATCCACATGCCCTTAATCTCACCGGTTTCAATCGCCGGAAAGATATCGGTCTGCGCGAGGCCGCGCTTTTTCGGGAAGAACTCTGGGTCTATGCCCCAGAAGTCGGCGATCTCTTCGCGGTGGCCGGGGTTTTCCAGCAGGCGATAGCCTGGCAGGCCCGAACAGGAAGACCACTCGCGGGTGCCCATAGCGTTACACTGGCCGGTGATCGACAGGCTGGTGCCGCCTGGCTTGCCGATGTTGCCGGTAACCAGATTTAAGTTGTTGATGTTGGCGACGCCATCGCTGCCATGGGTCGACTGGTTGATGCCCATGGTCCAAATGCCCATGGCGCTGTCGGCCTTGGCGTAGATGCGTGCGACCATGCGAATGCGATCTTCATCGATGCCACACTCTTTCTGAGCGTTTTCCGGCGCCCACTTGTCCTGGGTAACCAGCGCTTCGAGCTCGGCCAGATTGTTGGTGTGGGCCTCCAGATAGGCGCGGTCTTCCAAGCCTTCCTTAAAGATCACGTGCAACATGGAGTTGATCAGCACGCAGTCGGTGCCCGGGGTGATTGGCAGGTGAATGTCGGCAAACTGCGCCAACATGGTCACGCGCGGATCAACGACGATCAGCGGGAAGCTGCGCTTCTCTTTGGCTTCCTTTAAGCGCCAGTAGATGATCGGGTGCTGCTCTGGCAGGTTGGAACCAAAGGCCATCAGGCAATCTGTGTGTTCAAAATCGCCGTAGCAACCCGGCGGGCCGTCGGCACCAAAAGAACGCTTGTAGCCAGACACGGCCGAGGCCATACACAGGGTGGTGTTGCCGTCGTAGTTGTTGGTGCCGATCATGCCGCGCGCCAACTTACCCAGGGTGTAGAACTCTTCGGTGAGCAGCTGGCCGCTGGACACAATGGCGAAGCTGTCGCGGCCGTACTTTTCCTGGATCTCTTTAATCTTCGCCGCTGTGGTGTCGAGCGCGTCGTCCCAGCTAGCCGGTTTGAATTCTTCGAAGTGCTTGTCGCGCATCAAAGGCTGGGTGCCGCGACCGGCGGAGTCAAACAACTCGTGTTCGAGCAGGCCTTTAATACACAGCTTGCCGCGGTTCACATCGGCGCCGGCGTGACCACGGCTGGTGATGACCTTGCCCTCGGTGTTGAGACCAATTTCGATGGAACAGCCCGTCGAACAGTAGTTGCAAGTGGCGTACTTCCACTCGGCGACTTTTTTCTCGGGGATGACGATAGGCTTGCGTTTCTTACGGCCAAAAATCATGCGGTTACCTTTATATAAGCTTTTAATTCTCTACAGACGGCGAGTTTGTTGTTGGAAGCCCCGTCGCTCTCTTTATTGAGCGTTGGCAGCAGCTCTGCTGACTCGTCTAAATCTATTGCACGCTTGTGAGTGACTCTTAATAGGTGCTCTTTGTCTGTAACTCTGCAAGAGCTGTTCCAACTGCTTGATTGAAAGTCTTGCGCCATTTTAGTGCGTCAAAAAACCGTTTAAAATCAATGTGTTGTGGTGTTTATTTGATTTGTTGAGAGTGGTTTTCAGTTGCTGAGTGATATCGGTTGCGTGTTTTGAATGGGCCAGCTGCTGGTTTGTGGGTTGTTTTGGTGCGGCTGGGCTCTGAACTGGTGCGCTTTGCTGGGGCTAAAATCCCATTGGCGTAATGTGGATGTTGACATTTTGTGTGTAACCCATTGTTTTATAAGTGAATTATATTTTGTTTTCGTAGTTGGCACTGTTCTGGCATTAGCTTCGTGCAGTTATCAACGATCGCTGTGTTGATTGAATTAATTTGTCGAGGTGCCCCATGGCTGTAACCCACATCAATAAGACTGACGCTTTCAAAGCCCTGTGCGAGAAGACAGCGAAACTGAATAGTCAGGTTGAAGGTGCACAGGGTGAGCAGAAGCAGGTAAAGGCCGGGCGTGTTGCTCTGGTGGGTGCCGGTCCTGGCGACCCGGATCTGTTGACGGTGAAGGCGTTGCGTGAAATCCAGCAGGCCGACTTCATCATGTACGACCGCTTGGTGAGCGAAGAGATTCGCGCGCTCTTCCCAGGTGGTGTACCGGCTATGTATGTGGGTAAAGCCAAGAGCAACCACAGTGTGCCGCAGGAGCAGCTCAACCAGTTACTGGTCGAGAAGGCGCTGCAAGGTTTGAACGTTTGCCGTGTAAAAGGCGGTGACTCGTTTGTCTTCGGTCGCGGCGGCGAAGAGATGATCGAATTGAAAGAAGCCGGTATCGACGTGTGTCTGGTGCCGGGCATTACCGCAGCGGCGGGCGCCACCAGCTACGCTGGCATCCCGCTGACCCACCGCGGCGTCTCCCAGGGCTGTACCTTTATTACCGCTCATGGCAAACCCGTTGAAGGTGGCGAGCCGGAGCTGGATGTCTGCTGGAAGAGTCTGGCCGGTTTGAATCACACCCTGGTGTTTTACATGGGGCTTTCACGCGCGGGCATGATCTCCCGCGAGTTGACCCAGGCAGGATTAAGCGCCAACACTCCGGTCGCCCTGATTGAAAAGGGTTGCTGTAAAGACCAGCGCTTAGTTCGCGGTCAGTTACATGAATTAGTAGAACTTGTTGAACGTGAGCAGGTTCAGTCGCCGGCGCTGATCGTTGTCGGTGAAGTGGTTAATTTAGCGGACCAACTTGATTGGTTTGCTCAGGAGCAGGCTCGCACTGCTCAAACAAACAACATTGAAAATAAGCAGCTGCGTGTTTCACCAGAAAAGCTGTCAGCCTAAAAGTAGAGGATAACCCCATGAGTAAGCCCACTAGTTCCAAACAACGTATTGTTGTTGTCGGTAACGGCATGGTAGGTCACAAGTTTATTGATTCTGTACTGGCGCAAGCTGGTGTTAACGGCGCCGAGGTGATTACATTTTCGGAAGAGCCGCGTCTTGCCTATGACCGCGTTTATCTGAGCAGCTACTTCACCGGCGCCACCGCCGATGACCTGATGCTGACCAGCGCTGAGTACTACACAGAGAACGGTATTAACTTTGTTGTAAACGACAAGGTTGTTGAGCTGAACACCGAAGAAAACTACGTGGTAACGGCTTCCGGTCGCAAAGAAGGCTATGACAAGCTGGTACTGGCCACGGGTTCCTTCCCGTTTGTACCGCCGATTCCAGGCAACGACCAAGAGCACTGTTTGGTGTACCGCACCATTGAAGACCTGGAAGCCATCAGCGCGTCTTCTAAGCAGAGCAAAGTTGGCGTGGTTGTCGGTGGTGGTCTGTTGGGTCTGGAAGCGGCCAGCGCTCTGAAGAACGCCGGTCTTAAAACCCACGTGGTTGAATTCGCACCGCGCCTGATGGCCGTGCAGCTCGACGATGGCGGCGGCAAGCTGCTGCGTCGCAAGATTGAAGATCTGGGTGTTGAAGTGCACACAGAAAAAGCCACCAGCGAAATCGTCGCCGGTGAAGAGTGTCGCTACCGCATGAACTTTGCCGACGGCTCATTCCTCGAAACAGACATGATTTTGTTCTCCGCCGGTATTCGTCCACAGGATGAACTGGCGCGCCAGTTCGATCTGGAAATTGGCGAGCGCGGCGGCATTGTTGTCAACAACAACTGTCAGACCAACGTTGAAAACGTTTACGCCATTGGTGAATGTGCCCTGTGGGAAGGTCGTATCTACGGTCTGGTTGCTCCAGGTTACACCATGGCCAAGGTGGCGGCTTCGCACATCTTTGGTGGTGAAGAGCAGTTTACCGGCGCCGACATGAGCACCAAGCTGAAGCTGATGGGCGTTGATGTAGCCTCCATAGGCGATGCCCACGGCAACACGCCGGGCGCTCAGTCTTACACTTATAACGACGAAGTCGGCCGGGTGTATAAGCGCCTGATCGTATCGGAAGATGGCAAGAAGTTGTTGGGTGCGGTACTGGTCGGCGACGTTGAAGCTTACGGCGGTCTGCTGCAGTTAAAACTCAATGACATGGATTTGCCAGGCAACCCTGAAGGTTTGATTCTGCCAGCCGGCGACGGTGAAGCGGCTGCCGGTTTGGGCGTCGATGCTCTGCCAGACAGCGCGGTGATTTGTTCTTGTTACGACGTCACTAAAGGCCAGCTGAAAGAAGCGGTTGCCGGTGGCGCCACTGACATGGGCATGATCAAAGCCGAAACTGAAGCCTCTACCGGTTGTGGTGGTTGCGCCGCCCTGACCAAACAAGTGGTTGACGCGGAACTGGCCAACCTCGGTTACGAAGTGAAGACCGACCTGTGTGAGCACTTCGAGTATTCTCGTGTGCAGCTGGCCGACATAGTGCGCGTTAAGAAAATCAAAACCTTTGACGAGCTGCTGGTCAGCCACGGTAAGGGTCACGGTTGTGAAATCTGTAAGCCGGTAGGCGCCTCTATTCTGGCTTCTTTCTGGAACGACTACATCCTCAAGGACGAGCACATAGGCTTGCAGGATACCAACGACATCTTCCTCGGCAACATGCAGAAAGACGGTACTTATTCAATCGTACCGCGTGTACCCGGTGGTGAAATCACCCCAGAGAAATTGATTGTTTTGGGGCAGGTGGCGAAAGACTTTAAACTCTACACCAAGGTTACCGGCGGCCAGCGTATCGATTTGTTCGGTGCCCAGTTGCACGAGCTGCCAACCATCTGGAAAATTCTGGTTGATGCCGGTTTCGAAACCGGTCATGCCTACGGTAAGCATGCAGAAAGATGGTACCTACTCAATCGTACCGCGTGTACCCGGTGGTGAAATCACCCCAGAGAAGCTGATTGTTTTGGGGCAGGTGGCGAAAGACTTCAACCTCTACACCAAGGTCACCGGCGGCCAGCGTATCGATTTGTTCGGCGCCCAGTTACACGAACTACCAACCATCTGGAAGATTCTGGTGGACGCTGGTTTCGAAACCGGCCACGCCTACGGCAAGTCACTGAGAACCGTTAAGTCCTGTGTTGGTAGCACCTGGTGTCGTTACGGTGTTGACGATTCGGTTGGCCTGGCCATCGAAGTTGAAGATCGCTACAAGGGTCTGCGTTCACCACACAAGATCAAGTTTGCAGTTTCCGGTTGTACCCGTGAATGTGCCGAAGCCCAGTCTAAAGATGTGGGTATCATCGCTACCGAAACCGGTTGGAACCTGTATGTATGTGGTAACGGCGGCATGCGTCCACGTCACACAGACCTGCTGGCCACCGATCTCGATAAAGACACGCTGATCAAGTACATCGATCGCTTCCTGATGTTCTACGTGCGCACCGCTGATCGTCTGCAGCGTACCTCGGTTTGGTTGGAGAACCTCGAGGGTGGCATCGAATACCTGAAGCAGGTCGTGTGTGAGGATTCTCTCGGCTTGGCCGAAGAGCTGGAAAGCGAGATGAGCAATGTCATCGGCACTTACCAGTGTGAGTGGAAGACCACCATTGAAGATCCAGAAAAGCTCAAGCGCTTCTCTCACTTCATCAACAGCGATGAGACCGACAGCAATCTGGCTTACGTAGCCGAGCGCGGTCAGCGTCGTCCGGCCTTTAAAGAAGAGCGTATCGCCGCGGTTGAGTTGGTTGACTAGCCCTTTATGAGTAAGCCCCGTTTAATGATGGGGCTGTAATACAACTCAGTAAGACTTAAAGATTTTTTACTTTCCCAGGGGAAAGTCGAGGAGAAAGAAATGAGCTGGAACAGCGTGTGTAAGAAAGATGATTTGATTTCCGGTACTGGCCTTTGTGCTCTGCACAACGGCGAGCAGGTGGCGATCTTCTATCTGGGCAGTACCGATCAGGTGTTTGCGGTATCGAATTTCGACCCTAAGGGCGAAGCCAATGTGATGTCACGCGGTTTGATTGGTTCTGCCGGTGAAGAGATCTTTGTCGCTTCACCGCTCTACAAGGAGCGCTACAACCTGGAGACAGGCGCGTGTCTGGACAGCGAAGAGCTAAGCCTGAAGACTTTCGGTATCCGTATTGAAAACGGCGAGGTTCAGCTGGCCGCCTAGGTGTTCATTGCGGCTAAAGTTTACTTGGCCGCACTCTCTGCCCGTCAGCGCCTCTTTTAATCTGGCGCGGGCGGCAGAGCGCCTAGGAAAAATCGGTTGTCTGGGCTTACATACGCTCAGCGCCGACTGAATTTTCCTAGGGGATAAGCAATGACCTGTATGGCAACTCTGCTGTGCAGTTAGTTTGACCTCTTTTTTAGTTGTTCTCTGCACTTGGGGTCTCTTTGAGGCCCTATTTTTTTGCCTGTGTTTTTTGCTCGAGCCGCGGGCTTAGACTTTAGTTCTTGCTTGCTCGGCAATGCCTTTAGTTTAATCCGTCCAGCAACAGCTTCATGACCTGCCGTTTGGCTTCGGGTGTTATGGGCCTTAGTTCTTCGACACTAAGATGGTGTGCGGCCAGTAGCCTGCGCAGGCTCATCGAATTTATCTCAATGGTGATGCCATCGTGGTTGTTGTCTTGCGTTGATACACGTTTCATTGCGCTGTCAGTGCACAGCGTGGAGGTGAGGGTGTTTACTGATACCCGTGTCATGCCTTGCGGGGTTGCCGGGCAGTTGAATTTGAGTGCTGTAGAGCTCTTCTAGACACACACTGAGGGTTCCGGGTGCTACATGGATGTTATGTTTTAAGCGCAAAATCGCCTGATGAATGAGTTGGTGCGCTCCGCTCAGTTGTAGACGTTTTTCTTGTATTTGAGCGGTGAGAATGATGGCTTGAGTGAAGTAGAGCAGCGCGTTGGCGGTGTCGATGTTTTCGACCTTTAAAATCAGTTTGGCCGTCTCAACAGCGCAGCCTGCGTGTGGAAAGGCCTCATTGTAGCGCCCGCTTTGATAGAGCGCGTTTGCTGTCTTCATATTAACAAAGAAGCATTCCACGGCTTTGATGAGGTTGTTGGATAGCTGGGTGCGATGTGTGTTGCAGAGGAAGTGTTGCGTGCACATGTTGAGTTCCTTGGTGAATTCCATTTCATGTAATGATAATCATTATCATTTAAAAGTCAAGGCAGTGAAATGCGTTTTGTGTGTGGCTGTGGGAGGGAATTACAGCGGGCGAGCGGACGGTTCATTCGTGAGGGTTGTTTGCATTGTTGAGGGAGAGTACTTGGGGGAGGTTGCTCTCAGCTTGGGGCCTTTTGGGGAGTCCACAGTTTATGACGAGCGTGTTCTGAGCAGCCAGCCGAATGGCTGCTGCCTCCGTGGCTATTCACTGCGCTGACACTTCGCTATCGAAAATGGTGGGTACCGTAGCTTGACTGAGGCTGACCTGATTGGCCAGCTCGCCAATCGTGACTTGGTTTTTGCCTCTAATGGTCTGCAATGGCTGGGTTTGAGGTGCGGTCAGACCAGTCGTTTTCGCCAGATGCTTGCAGTGCGGATGGGAGATGGTGGGGTTGTCTGTCAAAAACGCAAGCCTGACCAGAATGGGCTGCAGCGGCTATCGCTTGGGTGTTATCTGACCAAAGTTTACTTTGTAGTCAAAGGAAAGTGCCGTCCTTCCGTATTGGGGTTACAGATATTACTTAGAGTACAATGTTTAGATGTCTAAGTAATACTCGAGAAATCTTCGGCAAATGACTGTATATTGTACGCCTTAGAGCGAATATGGTCTTTTTAGCTGAAAGTTACACTTAAATCAGGCTTTAAATCGTTTAGGCAACAAAACAATAGGCGTGTAAATGAGTCAACCCCAAGATAGCGTAGTTTACCGGCCACCTTCGGCCTTAGACGGTGCTGCGGTCTTCCGGCTGGTGGAGCAATGCCCACCACTGGATACCAACTCGATGTACTGCAATTTGTTGCAGTGCAGCCATTTCTCCAGCACATCCGTTGCTGCTGAGTATCAAGGTGAGCTGGCGGGCTTTATTTCCGGCTATATTCTGCCTGAGCGACCTGACTGCTTGTTTGTTTGGCAGGTGGCGGTAAGCGATAAGGTTAGGGGGAAAGGGGTGGCGACGGGAATGCTGAAAGCTATTCTGGCGCGCCCGCATTGCACTGCAGTCAAGTACCTGGAAACGACCATCACCGAAAGTAATAAAGCCTCTTGGGCTTTGTTCGAAGGCTTGGCCGCTAAGTGTCAAACAGGGCTGGAAAAATCGGTTATGTTCGATCGCGATGAGCACCTCGGTGGCGAGCATGACAGTGAGCAGTTGGTCCGCATAGGGCCCTTTGTAGAGAATCAAATCTAGGCCATTCGGCATTCTAATTATGCGGGTGGTGATAGCCCTGTATTGACAAATGCGGCAAGGCCGCAAAGGAAGATATCGTGAAAATTTTTGATGAGATTGAGTCGGAAGTACAGAGTTATGCACGTTCTTTTCCGCGTGTATTTCACAAAGCTAAGGGTGAGTTTCTCTACGACCAGGAAGGTAACGAATACCTCGACTTTCTTGCCGGCGCGGGTACGTTAAACTACGGCCACAACAACCCTCTGTTCAAGAAAAAACTGCAGGAATACATTGAAAACGATGGTATTACCCACGGTCTTGACCTGCACACCCAGGCCAAAGGTGAGTTTCTAGAAAGTTTCAATGAAAAAATCCTAAAGCCTCGCGGCCTGGATTATGTTGTGCAGTTTACTGGGCCGACCGGTACCAATGCGGTAGAGGCGGCGATGAAACTCGCACGCAACATTAAAGGCCGTGAGAATATTATTTCGTTTACCAACGGTTTCCATGGCGTCAGTCTGGGCGCATTGGCGGCCACGGGTAACTCTCATCACCGTGGTGCTGCGGGTGTCGCGTTGAGCGGTATTACGCGTATGCCTTACGACGGCTACCTGGGTGAGGGTATCGATACCACCGCCTACCTTGATAAAGTTCTGTCGGACTCGAGCAGTGGCGTTGATATGCCAGCCGCGGTGATTGTCGAAACCGTACAGGGTGAGGGCGGCATTAATGCCGCTTCCTTTGAGTGGCTGCAGAATTTGCAAACCGTATGCCGTAAATACGATGTATTTTTGATTGTGGATGATATTCAGGCTGGTTGCGGCCGTACCGGCAGTTACTTCAGCTTTGAAGACGCTGGGATTACACCGGATATCGTTACTCTGTCGAAATCTTTGGGTGGCTATGGTCTGCCGTTTGCGGTGGTTTTGTTTAAGCCTGAGCTGGATATATGGAAGCCAGGTGAGCACAACGGCACCTTTCGAGGCAATAACTTTGCCTTCGTTACGGCCAAGGCCGCGATTGACCACTACTGGGCAGACGATCAGTTCTCCGCTGAAATTAAGCGCAAGGGGCATTATATTTCCGAGCGCTTGGAGGCCATTGTTGAGCAGTACGGTGAAGGCAAGTTCACCACCTGTGGCCGCGGTATGTTCCAAGGTATAAATTGCGTTAATGGCGAGATTGCAGGGAAAATCACCCGCAATGCATTCTTACAGGGTTTAATGATTGAGACCAGCGGCGCCGATGATCAGGTCGTCAAGTTCCTCTGCCCACTCATTACTAGCGATGCAAGCCTTAAGAAAGGCATCGATATTGTCGAAAAGGCTATTAAGGAAGTTTGTGCAGAGGAAGGCACTATCCCCAAGGCGTTAGAGTACTTTGACTAGCAGAAACGCCGGACTAACGGTTCGGCGTGACGATCATGGTGTGTTTCAACACGCCATGATCGTATACCTATTTATCAATGCTAATTGGCAGAATTAATAATAAGGAAGCAATGCTGTGATTGTTAGATCTTTATCAGAAGCAGAAAAAACCAACCGCAGAATCGTCTCGCCAGATGGCAATTGGGAGAGCACACGTCTGCTCTTGAAAGACGATGAAATGGGGTTTTCATTTCACATCACCACCATCTATGAAAATGCCGACTTCCAAATGCATTACCAAAACCACCTAGAGTCGGTTTACTGTATGTCAGGAGAGGGTGAGGTGGAAACGCTTGCTGATGGCAAGAAACACCCCATTACACCCGGCACTCTTTATATTCTTGATAAGCACGATAAACATATATTGAGAGCGACAAAGGAAATGAAGATGGCCTGCGTCTTCAATCCACCGCTAAATGGAAAAGAGGTTCACAATAAAGAAGGAGCCTATGAACTCTCAGCTGACACAATCTCTGAGTGATTTAGGTTCTGGTCGTGGTCACCTGTCGAGGATGATGGGCGGCCGCAATCTCCAATGTTTTTTTGTGTTCTTAGTTATCCTCTGTCCCGCCCTCAACGACTGTAAAGCAGCGTTTTCCCTCATCGGCCGAGGTCAGGCCGTATTCGATATCAGTTCTCAATATCTAAGGCTCTGAAAATGATCCTCTCGTTTATTGGTTTCATGTTCGCATTCACATTGATTGGTCTGTCATCTGCCTGGAAAAGTAAGGGCACGCGGCAAGACTACTACCTTGCTGGCAGCACCATCAAACCTTGGTTGGTGGGTTTATCCGCCGTCGCTACCAATAACAGCGGTTATATGTTCATCGGTGTTATCGGTTATACCTATGCCACCGGCCTCGCCTCTATCTGGCTGATGCTGGGTTGGATTTTGGGTGATTTTCTGGCGTCGCTATTTGTTCACTCCCGCCTTCGGGTCGCGACTGAAAACTGCGGTGAGGTGAGTTACGCCGGTGTGCTCAGCCATTGGTATGGCGCTGAGAATCGCGGGCTACAACGGTTAATAGGTCTGATTTCCCTGATGTTTCTGTTGGCTTATGCCAGCGCGCAGCTGGTCGCTGGCGGCAAGGCGCTGCACGTGCTCTTAGACTGGCCACATTGGGCAGGTGCGGTGATGGGCGCGGTGCTGGTGACGCTCTACTGTTTTGCTGGCGGCATTCGGGCCTCTATCTGGACCGACGCCGCACAATCCATTGTCATGATTGCGGCTATGGGTGTTTTACTCGCTGTCGCTGTTTATTCGTTGGGCGGCCTTGATCAAGCGATTATCGGCATGCAGTCGATTGACGGCTACCTCGATTGGTTTCCCAAAGATCTGGCCCTGCCGGGATTGGCCGGTGCGGGTTTATTTGCCATCAGTTGGGTGTTTGCGGGTCTGTCGGTGATTGGTCAACCTCATATCATGGTGCGTTTTATGGCCTTGGATGACAGTGGTCAAATGCGCCAGGCAAAAATATGGTACTACCTGTGGTTCCTGGGGTTTTACGGCATGGCCACCGGTGTCGGCCTGTTGTCGCGCTTGTATCTCGCGGATGCTGGCGGCTTTGATGCGGAATTGGCATTGCCGACCATGGCGATGGAGTTGTTACCCCCAATACTCGTGGGTTTGATTCTGGCCGGTATCTTTGCGGCGACCATGTCGACGGCCGACTCCCTAGTGCTCAGCTGTTCGGCCGCCATCACCCACGATGTACTGCCTAACCGAGTAGAGCGCCCGCTGCTCATTAAGTTGAGTACGGTGGTGATTACCGTCTGTGCGTTAGCCTTGGCTCTGTCGAGCAATGAAAGTGTGTTCAGCTTGGTTATTCTTGCTTGGTCTGGATTGGCCAGTGCGTTTGCGCCCCTACTGCTGGCTCTGTGTGTCGGTATGCGGCCCAGTCAAGGGCTCAGTATGATCGCGGTTGTCGCCGGTTTGTTGGTGGCGCTCTGTTGGCGATTTATGGGTTGGCATGGCGCAGTCTATGAAGGTTTGCCGGGTATTATTGCTGGCTGCTTAGTGCTCTGCTGGTCGCTCCGAGCCGATGCGATGAGAAACCGTTAGTCAGTAGCTCTGTGTAATAGCGGATTTAGCGACGGTTTTTAAACCCGCTTTAACTTGACGGTATTTCACACAGGTTAGCTAAACTCTGCTTAGAGGGTGTAACAGTGCTGAGCGCTAAGTTTTAATTGAATACGCCTTGGCGATGCTCAACACTAACTGCGGTGGCGCGACATAACCTTTCGGGCAAACCATAAGGCGCACTTCCACCTGTCTGGCGGTGATGTCCAGCAGGGTGAAACCATTGCGCTCCTCCGGCGCTAATAGCTCGTTCACTTGCATACTTGCGGGAGTTTTGGCCTGCAGGCCCCGAGCACTGGAGAGCCAGCCCAAACCACCAACCCCGACGGGGCCGCTAAGAATTGTGTGTACTGGATTGGACGTCATATCCAGTTCGCCGCTTTTTTCTATTGTCCCACTGCCAAGCAAGTGTAAATCACCCGACACCACAATAGGTTTACGATTGCTCTGTTGATGCATGGTTTTCAGCAGGCGCTGGTGTTGCAACCACCAGCCTTTTTGCCACATATATTTATTGCCGTCTTTATCGCGCTCTACGCTTGCCAGCAGTGTTGCGTCAGTGTCGATGGTATCTGGATACCATTCACGCCATTTCCCCGCCGTCCAACCCATGGGGTGGGATGGAAAGTGAATCAACTGTTGGCTGTTATCGTTTTCGGTTTTTGCAATAAGCCAGGCTTCAACGGATGAGGGGATTAAACCCGCCTTATCGCCGTTAAGGCTGAGTTGGCCTCCACAGTCGTAGAGCAAGCCGGAAAATAACTGGCCGTACTCTACGCAGCCATAGTGCGTTGAGAGCTGTAACCCGTCTAGAGTTTGAGCGCCGGGGAAGGCCGCTGGCATCTCCTCCTCGACAATATATTCTGGAAAATATTGTGCCTGCAATAAATTGCGTAGATCTGTGTGGAAGTCATTAGGCGGAAAGGTAACCAACTTAGGTGTTGCATCATCGTTATCGAAGTAGTCATGGTCATCGGTGATAAAAAACACCGGTGTGGAGCGGAATCTTACGCCGTAGGTGCGGCCAATCTGCTCGTCGGCAATGCTCTGTAAAGTAGTTTCGTTGGCAGTGCCCTTGACGGCTTGGTTGTTATCAAAAGTACCGTAACTTCGCAGAAAATATTTCATGGCCATACGTGAGAGTTTATTGTCACGGTTGTCGAGCCAGGAGCGATAATCCCAATAGATATGATCGCCGTTGGCAATCACCATGTTGGGTTGCTGCGCTAACATTAAACCATAGAGTTTCTGTCGATAGGCGACTGGCTTAAACGCGTCGCGACCACCAGGCAGTACGGGTAGATCCGGCCCGCCAGCACAGGTGTACGCGGCTATGCGAAGCTGCTCGGGCTGAGAGTCTGGCGCCGGGAAGGTTTTCAGTGGCCAGCTGTCGCAGAGGCTGTGATTTTTATTATCGAATAACTGCAATGTGTACTCTGTATTGGCATCAAGCTTGCCGACACGAAAAGCCCAGAAGCGACCCGCGGAGTCTTGCTTGCTTGCGCTTACTACCTGCTCGCCAATGTGCAGCTGCGGGGCTGAGCAAGGCTGGTAAAAAGAAATTTTAATATTGAATGCCCGATGGCTAACCGTCGGCAATATATGCTGAATGTCACCGCTGTACCAGCTGTCCGCTGATGTGTCATCACGGCTGCAGCTGGTGAGTGCAAAGGCGGATGAGCCGAGGCCTATTTTTAATAGGTTGCGTCGGCTGACGTCTGAAATCGGCATGAATTTTATCTCGGGTAAATGCGACTAAGGCAGAGCTGGTGCGCAGAATAATAAAGTCGACAGTTGCTACTTGGCAGAGGCCGTATGCTTGAGTTTACGCTCCGGCAAGTTGATCAAACAGGCTTCAACTACTGGCTAGGGTATTGTGCAGCTTCAGGTTAAGTGCAAATGCCAGACGCTTGACGAGTGGTTTCGTGTGCATACCTGTTCCTCTTATCTACTCTCTGTGGTTTGTCATCATATCTTCTCCCTGTGGTTGTTATTTGAGCTGCGATGGTTGATACCCATGCTAGCAAGCTACAATGGTGATAAATAGTGAGTTAAAACTTCCTTGTGGAAAGTAAAAGTTTCCACAAGTGGTGTTGGATTGGCGAATGAGGTTAGGGGTTTATGATCACGGTTAAACATCTACAGCATTTATTGGCGATTATTGAGCAGGGCACAATTCACAGGGCTGCCGAGTCACTGCACCTAACCCATACCGCGGTGACGCGCAGTCTTAACAAGCTGGAAGAGGGCCTAGGCGTTGCCCTGTTTGAGCGCTCTAAAGCAGGCATGACACCCACGGCCTTTTGCTTGCAGATTACGGGTTCTTGCCAGCAGGTGCTGGTGGATATAGGGGAGATCAAACGAGAAGCTGATATTTACCGAAACCTGTCCGGCGGCTTGTTGCGTATTGCGGTGGGGAAGGCGGCGCGCGGTTTAATTTTGCGTGATACCTTGCCGTTGTTTCATGCACGTTACCCAAAAATCACGGTACATATTACGGAAGACACTCCCGAACAGTTGGTGGAAAGCCTGCATGGCCGCGAATTGGATATAGTGATTGCGGGCAGCGGCAGTTACAGGGATGTGGAGGATCTTTCTCTGCAGCTTTTGCAAAAGATTCCGATGTCTATTTTGGTGCGCCCTGGACATCCGTTGATTACCGAAATTGAGGCGGGTTTGCAGTGCCTCATTCACTATCCTCTGGTCGGGGCGACCATGATTGGTAAATCTCACCCTGTGTACAAGCTATTGTCGACTTATCTGGAGGTCGAGCAAAAAGAAAGTGACCGCTGGCCAACCATCATGTGCAGTGATTACCCGACCATTGAGAATATTTTAGTCAGCTCGGACGCCTGTTTGATAGGGCCTGTGAGGGAGTTTTCTCGGCAGCTGGCGGAGGGCCGCCTAGTGAGTATCGACATACCCGGTAGGGATATTTCCCTAGACCTCAGTGTTATAGAGATAGCTAACCGTATGCGCTCGCCAGCGGCGCAGGCTTTTATTGATATTTGTGAAGCGCATTTCCACGAATTCCCGAATGCCACAGGGGTCTGCAGCCTCCACCCTGAGTGAGGGGCACCAGTTTCGTTCAGTTTAGCTATTAGCTAAAGCAATATGGGAGCTGCACGGCGATCGGGTCAGTTGATCAATCGCCGCTAGAAACACAGCGAACCGATTTAATAACCCAGCAAGCGCTGCCAAAACCAGAGGGCGGCAATGGCGCCTATGGCGTAGGCGGTGAGCAGTGTGACCCAGCTGACGCTAAGAGTGCCGTTTTGCTCCGCTTGGGGCCAAAGTATATTGGCCAGTGGGCGGTTAACCCATGGTGATTTCAGCAGCCGCTGCGCGCCACCTACGAACACAAACAGCGCGCCGATTACCGCCAGTTGCCCCAGTTCTATGCCGATATTGAACGCCGCCAGTGCCAGTGGTATCTCGCCGCTGGGCAGGCCGACTTGACTCAGTGCACCGGCGAAACCCATGCCGTGTAGCAGCCCGAATCCCCCCGACATCCAGCCCGGCTTCTTTGCAAATAAACTGAGTTTGTCGGGCTGTGCCAGCTCGGCTGCCGCCAAGACGATGCTCAATGCAATTAAGGTTTCCACCAGTGCGCTGGGAAAATTCACCAGCCCCATGATGGTAAGCGAGAGGGTGAGCGAGTGGCCTAGGGTGAACAGGGTAATGGTGGCGATGAGCTTGCGGTTCCAGCCGACTAACAGCGCCAGAAGGATGACAAAAAGCACGTGGTCGAGGCCGGTTAA
>Ga0209396_1001729_pt1 | contig 23746 bp, 25 predicted proteins | sample GOMGulsemesocosm_6_FD_184638 | JGI IMG/M metagenome (GOLD analysis project Ga0209396, IMG submission 184638) | Methane-oxidizing microbial communities from mesocosms in the Gulf of Mexico - GOM8C Gulf of Mexico (SPAdes) (version 2) | ecosystem: Environmental > Aquatic > Marine > Cold seeps... | reverse complement strand
CGATACTTGAGTGTTTTCGTTTGACTATCTTTGTACTTAAATGTCACTGAGTTACAGGTGATGTTAGTGATGTCCTTGTCGGGTAACACGCCGCGATAAAGGTAGCGGGATAAATACTTTAACGCAGGTAAACCGTATCCTATCTTTTGACAATCGACTACCCATTTTTTAGGTAATGGCTTGGCGTGATAGTCAGGTAATTTCAGCGTGTCGTGTTGGTTAATTCCTTCGAGTATTCTGGCGCGCCAAACTTTGGCGAGTGTAAAGGCATTAAATAGGTATCCTTTGTTGCCCTTGAGCCAGACTTTATTTTTTGGATCATAACCACCGCAGGCCACAATAATATGCAGGTGTGGATGCATTTCACGCCGCCGACTGTGTGTGTGGAGTACGCTGGTAAAACCAAGCTCGCCTTTACCTTGTCGTGCAGAAAAGTCTTTGAGGATACTCGATGATGCTTTAAACATTAATTGATATAGCGCTTTGGGTTGAGTGCGGGCTAATGTCCTCAACTCAAAAGGTATTGTGAAGGTCACCATAAAATAATGAACCGGTAGCAGTTTTTGTTGCTGGCGCTCGAGCCAATGGGTTGTGGTTGAATGTTGACACTGCGGGCAATGACGATGACCACAAGACAGTGGCTGTTGCTCAACATGCTCACAATGATTGCACGTCCAACGTGACATGCGTTGAGGCGAGTTTTGACATGACAATAATGCACCAATGGCGCGGCGTTTATCTTGAGATAACTGGTGGTTATATTGCTGTTCAAAAGCATGGCGGTTAGTGCGAAGTAACTAAATAAAGCGGTTCATGATAATTCCCACACTAAAGTGAGTTTATTGGTGAGAGTGTTAATAGCCAACACACTATTTTCTTGCTTTATGGGGGTTAAATGGGCGTATCGTGCCGTGGTATTAAGGCTGGCGTGACCGAGTAACACCTGTAAAGAGCGCAAGTCCAATCCTTGCTCAAGTAGATGTGTAGCAAAACAATGCCTGAGTGAGTGGGGGGCTGATGAGTTTATTAATTTTACAATCGCGCAAGACTTTCTTTATCGCTTTTTGCACACCTCCTTTATCCATAGGGGAATTTTTACCGTTACCTAAACCGGGAAAGATAAGTTTAGGATGACGATGAGTTTTCCAGTGTTGACGCAATGCCTGCAGTGTACGAGATGGCAAAGGGACTAAACGGTCTTTACCGCCTTTGCCGTCACGAATATGTAGCTGCATGAACTTGCTGTCAATATCAAATATCGTGAGGCTTAAGGCTTCATTGTGTCGTAGCCCCATAGAATAAAGTGTCAAAAAGAAGACTTGATAACGCTGCTTTTTAGTGTGGCTAATCAATAATCCTACTTGCGCAGGCGTTAAAATATCAGGGAGTCGTTTAACTTGCGGTGGCTTAATAATATTGAGCCATTCCCATTGTTTATCGAGGGTGTAGCGATAGAAAAACTGTAAGCCATTTCGGTCGAGTTTAATGGTGCTCCACGAGTGTGTTTTGATGAGGCTGTCGAAGTATTGCTTCAAGTCTGCGGTAGTTAAAGTGTCAGGTACTAAGTCAAAATACTCGGTGATACGGCGCACAGCTCGCGAGTAAGCATCAATGGTTGAAGGGCGCTTCCCTTGTAAGCGGAGGTTGACGAGGTGTTGTTGATAAAGGTGGTTAAATCGTTGTTGTTCAGATGAATTCATTTGATATACTCCAGTGATAGGCACCACAAAGATTGTGATGTTACTGGATTAAGTATGGACGAATGAGCTAATACTCTGCCGCGTATCGGCTTCGTTCAACAAGTCACTAAAGCAGGACTCGTAACCGTTGGCTGCGTTCCACTTCGTTCCACATTTTAGCCAACAATTACTTAGCCTGTTATTTGGGCGTTGAGGCTGTAGGATTTATAAAAATTAAATTTTAAAGTCTAAAACTATGCAGCTTAGAGTGATTTATTGATGTGAATCGCTACATATAGCGCTAGATTTCACGTAGGAACGTGTTTTTTAACGTAAATTAATCAAAAAATAATGGCTGTTTTTCTTTAATGATTAATTCTACAGCCACGTTAGCTGGACAAGGTGGTTATTATTAAAGTTATCGTTTTTATTTTAAGTTTATTATCTTTTAATGTACTAGGGTGCTCATTCAATCGTAATTTCGTCGACTTTGTTGTCTCTCAAGACAAGCATGTAGAAGCCTCGAAACCTAATTTTACGGTAGCCTCTATTCATAGAGGAACTGATGACGGGAATGGTGCTTCATGTTCAGATGCAGGTATTATCAATTTAAAAATTAAAGATGACTTTATAAAAGAACAAGGATATATTTTTGAAATTGTTCAAGGTGTCTTTGAAGGTAATCCATTTAGTGAAAAAGCTACTTTTCCTGATAAGCTTTGGCATAACAAAAGACTATATAGATTCATCTGGTTTGATGGAAACAGCATCAAACAAGAGCCTTTTAATATAATGGTAAAAATAATTGCTGTATCTATTTCTGGTCATAAAAGTGAGCCGCAGTTTCTTGAAATTAAACATTTAGGTGTTAAAAAAGAGACCACTTGGGTAGAAGTCCAGCTAACAAGCCCACGAAGGCACGATTCGCAACGCTAGCACATTGGTTGCAAAGACAAAAGGAGCAACAAATTGTGCCAGCATTGCTCACGGCTTACGGGGGCGTTAATTCGTCCGCCTTCCCATACATACAAAACCTAATCTGTAAACCAACATTGGAACAAAAAATTCTATCTCGCTTTGTGCCCCATAGCGAGTTAGACCAATAGAGGTATTATGATGACAATAGATTCGCATTTAGCATTCATGACCCAAATATCAACGTCCGCTATGAGCTTGAAGCAGACGTTAGACTGGATCATAGTAAAATTTTCGATTTGCGCACTTTCTTGGCCTTAATCACATAAGAAAATGTAAATCAAAAAAACACAAGGCATCAAACTTAATACTAATACTAATACTAATACTAATACTAATGCGCGAAAATGGAATACTAATTTACTGTCGCCAAAGCTAACAATTGCTGTTCCGCTTGCGATGATTGAAGAGTCTAAGCGTTGTAATTGATTATTTATTACCAATATTAAGAAAAAAGTCGCTTTTTATAGCGGCTTTTTTGATTTTAAAATATAGTGTTTTGAAATACGTTTCTCACTGCAAATTAAACACTTGGAACACTCATGATTTTTGATGTTGAACAACTAGAAATCCAACAGAAGTATCGCTTGCTCAGTGGCGGTGTGACGCCACGGCCGATTGCGTGGGTTAGTACGCAATCTAAAGAGGGTATTGATAATTTAGCGCCTTATTCGTTTTTTACAGTGGCGAGTTGTAATCCGCCGGTGCTGCTTTATACGCAGGTGACTCAGCGCAGTGGACTTGATAAAGACACTTTGCAAAACCTGAGAGACACCGGTGAATGTGTAGTCAACATAGTGAATGCCAGCGCGTTAGAGAAGATGAATATGACGAGTAGCAACCTTGATAGTGGTGAAAGCGAATTCGACTTCGCTGACATTGAGAGTTGTTCGAGTAACTTGGTTACGCCGCGCTCAGTTAAAGGCTCGCCCGTTCGTTATGAGTGCACGTTAAGAGATATTATCTCCATTAGTGATTTACCCACGGGCGGCAGTGTTGTGCTGTTAGATGTGAAGTCGATTTATGTGAACGATGATTTGCTTGAAGAGGGCATAATCAATCAGCAATTAATTGATTCGGTAGGTAAGATGGGCAGTGATTATTTCAGCTTCACGAGCAATTGTATCAAGGTTAATCGGCCTTAATAACTTTTAACCTCCTAAGATAGGTATTAAACGGGTAAAACATGCACATCAAAATTTTGTTTCTTTCGATAATAATTAGCTTTCCAATGTTAGCTAATGCAAATATTAATCATACATTTATGACAATTATTAATAGCTGCTTCAATGGCACGCAGTCCCATTGTATGACAATCCTCTCAGGCGATAATATCAAAAAGAACGCAATTCTAAAGCTGATTGACGCAAGGAAAAGCAGTGAGACTTTAGAAAGTCTTTATATCGACACTTATGGATTAGAAAGATATAAAGAGTTTATTACGGCGTTTAATTTAAAAATAACACCGATTGATTATTCTGAATTTTCGGTAATAAAATCTGATATTAATAGTGCGATTTTTAAAAATAAGAATGAAGCAATAATTAGGATTTTCAAAGATAATGATATTTGGAAACTTGATTTGGATAATTCTACTTTTCTTGAGCTTGATAACTCACAGCTAACGGAGTTTGTGAACCTTACTGTTGGAACTCAAGCAAGGCTTATTGAACTTATAGAAGCTAAGGTACCAGTTGAAACTGTATATAAAACGGGTGGATTATATTATCTAGCAATCATTTATCCCTTTGTTTCTGAGAATCAAAGGAGTAAATTTAACGCCATTTTTGAAAAGAAGAATAAGAGTTTCACTACCGTTAAAAAAGAAATACTCACTGCTATGGCTGACAAAGTTAGAAAATGATTAAGTTCAGATTATAGTCCAGCGATAGTTTCAAAACAGAATCATAAATGGATATGATAATAAAAATGCCATTAAGTTGTGACACGTTACCTCATAGCTGGCGTTAAACAGGATAATTTGTGTTGTTAGAAAGACCGTTTGTGGATGATAGTCTTTGATATAAAATCGTGTCAGTTAAAAATATAAAAGGTAAATCATGGAACGCCCAACGAAAGAACAAATTAGAGCGCTGCCGATGTATGAAGGCCTTGGGCTTGAAGATATTACCATTGTTGAAACACAGGAGGAGGCCGCGTTGGCACTGGCGGCGCTAAATAACGAAACCTGCCTGGGATTTGATACTGAAAGCAAACCTATCTTTTTAAAAGGGCAAGTGAGTCCTGGCCCTACGCTGATTCAACTAGCTACTTCAACACATGCTTATTTATTTCCTGTTCGGTTTTCTTCAGCACTAGCGGCTGCAAGAACATTGTTGGAAAATGGTGCCATTGAAAAGGTTGGTTTTGGGCTTCAAGGGGATACAAAAGAGCTGCGTAACAAACTAGATATAGCGATTGTTAACACGAAAAACTTATCTGTGACCTTAAAGAAATTAGCAGGAGAGAAAAACCCTATTGGCGCACGTGCCGCTGTAGCTATGGTGTTACATAAGCGACTTGGTAAAGGCGCACAAAAGTCTAACTGGGGAAAGTATCCTCTTAAGAATCATCAAATAAAATATGCTGCAAACGATGCTCACTGTGCTATTTGCGTTGTTGAGTCCTTGGCTATAGGCATTCATTAACAACAAAGTTAGAGCAATAACAACTCAATGCAGTTATTGCCCACTTTTTCACACTAACATGCAATATGTATTGGTCAATTTAGCAATCATATTTGCGGTTTTTATTCTTGGGCATTATCGAAGTATGAAAAGTCTTTGCTTATTAAACCGTTTTCAATAGTAAATATGGTGCAAATGGCGAGTTCAAATCTTTCGCCATCAGGTGCTGTACCCGTTGCTAAAAATTCAACAATTACCTTATTTTTCCCCGCATGATATATCTCAACGATATTGTCTTTGACGTCGGGGAATATTTCCGATAGCTGACTATATTTGTCGACTATTTGTTTTCTGCTTTGTTTAATAATACCGGGGCCAAGTGTAGGATCTTTAAACTCAGCCACAGGTAAATACATATTAGCCATTTCCTCCCAGTCATGATTATTGAAATGCTCGAAGTATTGGTTAACCATTTGCAAATTTTGCATGTGAATTCCTTTGTTTTCAATCATCAATTTGTCATGTTTGTTGTTACTAAGTGCGTGAACATTTGCGCACATCAACAGGCAACATATACAGGTTATTTTAATCATTTGTTTATTCAGTTAAGTTTAAGAAGTCGTCAGCATATAAATTATGAGGGAGGGTGTATTGTAAAAAACCGACACAGCTTATTGTTTATCTAATTAGAAATAGGTTAGCCATATTTTTGTCTGTAAAGCCATATTTTGAAGGCTCTTCACCGGTAAATTCTTTAAAGTTTTTAATAAAATGTGACTGATCGTAAAATCCTGATTGGGCACTGATAGCCGCCCAATTTGGATGCTCACTTGAGGCTAATTTAAAAATGTAGGAAAAGCGTATAATGCGGCAATAGAATTTTGGTGAAACTCCAATATGGGTTTTAAAATATCGTTCTAATTGACGTTCGTTTAATTGTGTCTGCGTTAACACTTCATCTAAGCTCAATTGGCCATTGGACGCTAAAATCATTGTTACCGCAGCTTGCCCCTGACTACTCGGGGGACTTATCTTGCTGACAAAATGAGACAACCATTGCTCTGACTTTTTAACCTTATTTTCAAATGAGATAGGTTCGAATGCGATGTCTTTGAGAGGCTTAATTTGTTGGTAGATTGCGTCTGGTATGAGAATGGCATTGTCTGTTAGGGATGACATATCAACATTGAATAGGTTTTTAAACACCCAGGGCTGGAATTTAATCGCAAACATGCCGGTGTACCCTGTATTTTCCAAATAAAAGTGGTTACGGATCTGGCCTGCAATGATGTATTTATCACCTAGGTCACGCCAACTTCCGTTAATGTTTGATTTGTAGGGATCTTGGTAATGAAAAATCATTTCAGGATAACCATCAGGAATAATTTTTTCATGCACTTTTATATTATCTGTGCCGCTATCTATCATCCAAAAACTTTTTACGATGTCTGATAGCTGCGTTACAGGTTCGCACTGTTTATATTCCATTGAGTAAACCATTAAACCTAGGTTGTGTATGATCCCTTGTATGCTACTTGCAAGTGTATGATTTGAGCAATTTTTTTTATGGTCATTATTTGTGCAGATAACAAGGTGCACTCTGCTAATTGCGTTCTAATAATGTTAGATTAGTCGCTGTTGATTACAAGGAGTTGAAAAGAATGAAGATTGTAGAGATAGCGTCAAAACAAACATTAATTTTAAGACAACGAATATTACGTCAGAAGTTAAAACCTCAAGATTGTTATTTCCCCGGTGATGATGATGCCACAACCTTTCATTTGGGTTGTAAAGTTGACGGTCAGGAGATGACTGGACAACAGGAAGATGATTTAGTAGGCATTGTTTCAATGTATAAACGCGCTAATGATGAAGTTCATAGTGGGTGTGGTTATCAGATAAGAGCCATGGCTAGTGACGAGCGAATGAGAGGCAAAGGGGTAGGGTTGAAGTTGTTAGTGGCTGCGCAATCCAAGGCGTTCGACGATGGTGCTGATTATGTTTGGGCCAATGCGCGCGCAACCGCTGTCGGTTTTTATAAGAAAGCAGGTTATGAGGTGCATGGCGCTGAGTTTGAGATAGTAGGAGTTGGTCCGCATTATTTAATCTCACGCACCTGTGTTAATGCTCTAAACTAAGCTAAATATACTTTAACTCCATCAAAGTGAATATCAATGAAGTTTTTTACTCTGCCACAAGCGTTATATTCTCATGAGAATATACGTAAGATTTTTTATGATAACCAATCATGCATCTTATATAAAAAACTCGATGCAAACATATTAAGCCGAGAGAAAATTTGTACTTCACACTGTTTTATTTATGTTCAAAAGGGTTACGTTGAAGTTAAAACTGCCTTAGGTCAGTCGATTAAAACCGGTGCTGGTGAAATACTGTTTATGCCGAGAGACACTTATATCATCTCAGATTTCATCACTACAGGTGATTCAATTGAGATGTACTTGATGTTTATTGAGCATGATATTGTCAATACGTTTCTTGGCTCAAAAATGCCAGCGCTCAAACAAAGCAGCTCTGATGCGATTGTTTGTAAGGTCGAGTCTAGTACTAACGTTGAGCAATACTTTGATGCTCTGATCCCTGTTTATGGTGAATTTGAAAACAGTTTTGATCTGCTAAAAATAAAAATTCTTGAGTTTTTACACCTAATTTATGCTCAAAATAAGGAAAAACTAATCACCACATTAATGATTTCTGAGCAGCATAAGAAAAGTCGTAACCTTAGTTCGTTAATGTCTGAAAATTATGATAAAAATTTGTCAGTGGCGGATTTTGCCAGTTTAAGTGGGCGCAGCCTGTCTAGTTTTAACCGTGACTTTAGACGTAAATATGGCAAACCGCCGAAGCAATGGTTAATAGAAAACAGAATGTTAAAAGCCGCACAGTTATTAGCGAATGGCTCGAGTGTCACTGATTGTGCGATGGACGTTGGCTATAGTAATATTTCTCACTTTATTAAATCCTATAAATCAATTCATGGCAAAACCCCCAGTGAAATGAAAAATATCAATCTATGACTTAAAACCGCTACTTTTGACGTGTTTGGGGGAGCGGCGTTTTTGACTTCTTTATATTATTGCCTTGCTCACTGTTGAGCAGCTTAATATCTGAGGTAAAGATGAAAAAATATCTACTCATTGGCATGTTGACCTTGTTAACACATAATGCCAGCGCGGCGACGAACGCCCAATCAGTACTCAATGGCTATATAAAGTCATGGAACAGCCACAAACAAGCGGACATAAAAAACTTTTACGCACCTGATGTCATTTGGTATGACTTAGCCAATAACTCCACCGTAAAGGGCAAAGATAAAGTGTCTTCTGCCATTACACAATATTTTATGGAGTCCGTTGATGATATGTATTGGCATAAAAGTGGCGATAGTTTTGTTAGTGGCAACACGGTTATTTATGAGTGGGTTTATGGCGGTACTTTCAATGGTAACTGGGGAGATCAGAAAATCTCCAACAAAACATTTTCATTAAAAGGCATAAGTACCACAACCATTAATGATAACGGGAAAATTGTGGCGCAAAAAGACTATTACGATATGGAAAGTTTCAAACGTGCCATAGGACTAACGCCATGAGTGTAACTGTCATATTAGAAGCCGAAGTAAAACAAGGTCAGAAACATAATTTCCTAAGTTTTTTGAGTAACCTTCTGCCTGAGACACACAAGTTTAAAGGCTTTATTGATATAACGATTTATAGTGAGGAAAACACCGATCTTATTTTGTTTATTTCAAAATGGGAAAGCTTCGATATATATCAGCAATATTTGCAATGGCGCTGTGAAACTGGAGATATGGCGAGTCTAGGTGAGTTTCTAGCACAGCCGCCAAAATTTAGACAGCTGTCTCAAGCCATCTCCGATGAGCTTACAGTCAACTGTGTGGATTATTAAACGGCGCATCCTTACTGAGACATTAATTGTCTCAGCAAGGATAGAGATATATATATTTAGAATGTGTTTGTTAAATATGATGTTCTTGCATTTCTTTAGCAATAAAATCAAATACGCGGCGCACCCTAAGACTGGTGCGTAATTCCTGGTGACAGACTAACCAAATAGGCAAGCTCATCATGGGACCCATGTTTTCAAATGCACGAATCAGGCTAGGTTCTTTCTCCGCCATTTTTTGTGGAAAGAAAATAAGGCCTTGGTGCTCTTTACATAATGCAAGTTGTAACAGCTGAAAAGAAGTGATGAGAGAAAAATTACTCTTATTAAGCCGCCAGCCTTGTTTATTGAGCATTTCAACTAATTCATTATCACGGTTAAAACCAATTATTTGAACATCACTAAGTTGTGAGTACTCAGTAATTGGGGCTTGTTGTGCTAGATATTGCTCTGTGCCATATAACCAAATAACTTCTTCTCCCAACTTCTTTGCAATTAGGTCGGGTTGTTGCGGCCTAAAACTGCGGATAGCGATATCGGCTTCACGGCGCTTTAAATCACTTGTTTCGTTGGTGACCACCACCTCTATATCTATACCGGGCTCTTCAAGTCGCAGTTTAGCTATGATTTTTGGCATTATATAAGCGGCTGTTAACTCACTGGCAGAAATTATGACAGAGCCTTCAATTTGTTGTGATTGCCCTGTTGCGGCTAGTGAGAAGTGCATGGCCGAGCTGCCCATTTCTCGGGCATGTTCTAACAATTGCAAGCCACTATCGGTTAAGACCAACCGCTGACCAACACGCTCAAACAGTGTTAGCTCTAGTTCATGCTCAAGTGCACTGACTTGCCTGCTTAGCGTTGGCTGAGTGAGGCCTAATTCTTTAGCTGCCGCAGAAAGAGTACCTTCTTCAGCGGTGACCAAAAAAGCGCGAATGTGATTCCAATCGAAGTTTACTGAAGTCCAAGTCATGCGTTTACGTATAGTAGTTATGCGATGGCGCCAGTATATATTGCATAAATGTATAGGTAAAGTAGCTGCAAATTAAAGCATGAAAGGAAAAGTACATGACAATTATTGTGGTTGGCGCCAGTGGTGCAACGGGAAGTTTGCTGGTGGAGCAATTACTTGAGCGGGGGGAACTTGTACGTGTTGTTGTACGTAAAGAATCTAGCTTGTCAATCGCGGTGCAAGAAAATGACCGCCTCTCAATCACTAAAGCCAGTTTGCTGGATATGACTCATGTCGAATTAAAAGCATTGGTGCAGGGGTGTAGTGCTGTGGTGTCATGTCTTGGCCATAATATGAATGTGAAGGGTATTTATGGCCATCCACGTCGTTTGGTGACTGATGCCGTAGAACGTTTGTGTACCGCGATAAAAGCGATGAAACCTGAGCGGCCTGTAAAATTTATTTTAATGAATACCACAGGCAATAAAAATGAATCAGCGGGTGAGAAAATATCGTTCGCACAGACTATGGTTATTGGCTTAATTCGGTATTTATTACCACCTCATGCTGACAACGAACAGGCTGCGGCGTATTTACAGTCTACATTTGCAAGTCATCAAGGGGTCATAGAATGGGTCGCTGTAAGGCCGGACAGTTTATTAAATGAAGTAAGTGTGAGTGATTATACGGCGCATGAATCGCCTATTCGCAGTGCCATATTTGATGCTGGCCAAACAAGCCGAATTAATGTCGCACATTTCATGTCACAGCTGATTGTTAACAACGATACGTGGCAAGCGTGGAAATTTAAAATGCCTGTTATATATAATCAAGAAGGTCAAACAAAATGAAAATGAACTACTTTGTATTCGGAACCAATAATATGAAAGCTGCAGTATCGTTTTATGATGCGTTATTTGTTGATGGGGAACTCAATAAGATGCCTGGTGAAGGACGAATGACCTTGTGGGTAGGGGATGACTTTATGTTTGCATTAGCGAGCCCATTTGATGGCAATGATGCCACAGCAGGCAATGGCAACATGGTTGGGTTTAATTTAGCGTGTGATGAAAAAGTTGAGAAGCTCTACCAAAAAGCCTTATCACTTGGCGGTTTGTGTGAGGGTATACCTCAGATTCGCTCTGGACGTTTTTCGGCTTATTTCAGGGATTTAGATAATAATAAGATCTGTGTGTTTAGTTGAAGGATTAAGGTAAAGAATTTATAAGCCATTACTTCAATAGCATGAGTAATGGCTTATTTGAATACGAATTATCTCATGCGAAGACGTACATTATAGGCATGAATAATGGACGGAATAATAACGACAATAGCAATGAACCCTAAAACCCATTGGTAGCTTTCGCCTAATAGGGTGAGGTTACTAATGCTAGCCGCTTGCTCGTTGTTTACTACAGACGCATAAGCAATTGGGGCCAATGCGGCATCTTGGGCGATGGAAAAACCGTTGCTCCATGCACTTTCCCAGCCCAAGGCTGATAATGAGCCATATGCTTTGTAAGCAATGGCCGATGCGCCAAAGCCTATCACACCAATACCTACTGTTCCGATCCCAATGATGCCAACTCCTACAGCACCGACGCTTATAATACCCAGTGACACTATGCCAACACTGATTGGCGCTATAGCAACGCCGCCCCACGCAAAGAGTAGCCCATAGGCTTTACTGCCAACGGCTATCCAGCCAAATGCTGGTTTGTCGCCGTGTTCTGACATGCCAAATTGACAATGAATTAAGGGCGCACCCAACAAAGAAATTTTACTGATGTATTCTCGTTGCTTTGCACCTTTTTGATCCACAGGACGCTCGAATGCTTGGGGATTAAAAATTCGCTCTTGGACTCTAAGTTTCTGAGTTTGGGTAAACATGCGATAAACGAAATAGATATAACCCACCACAAACGCCATGACGATTAATTGCGAGCCAAAGGCATAAAACTCTAAGTTATCGGTTGCGGACAGCGCAAGGGACTTTAAACCAAACATGCCAAGCACATAACCGGCGGCTAATATCATGAAAATTGAGACTACTTTTATGGTCAAACGGCGTTCTTGCTCAGTACGTGATTGATCTAAGCTTGCTCTTAAACCAAAAAATGAACTAATAAGGCCTGAAAAAGCAGCTAAATAGATCAAGAAAGTACCTAGTTTGAACATTGAACCAACTTTAGTCGCGCCAGTGCCTAGCGCTGCCGCGGCTGTTGGCGGCGCTAGGGCGTGAAGGGCAGTTAGCACACTTGTTGTGAAACCAATGCCTGGTTTGCTTTTGGTGAGAGTGTCTTCAACAAAGGTGATCATCGCGACTTTTAGTAATTTGCGGCCACGGGATAAACGCTGTTTTGCCGTATCTAGTGATAAATCTAATTCTTTGGCCACTAGCTCGACCGATTGCTGCTCACGGTAGAACAAAATGAGTGGCTCACGGTAGGTTTGATCCATTTTGTCTAGAGTTTGCCATAACAAAGCTTGCTCTTGATCTTTTATGGCTGCGTCTTCCATGTGAGCGTTTTGTGCCTCTGTGTCGTTATTGTCGTCTAATTCAGTTGCCCCTTTAATCGGTTGCTTGGCTTCTTTACGGCGATAGTGACTCACTTTAAATCGCAATATGCCGCATAACCATGATTTAAGTTTTTCAGGATCTTTAAGGGTATCGAGTTTTTTCCAGGCCTCTATAAAAGACTCTTGCGCGATGTCTTCGCTATATTTTATATCACCAACAGAAGAATAGGCTAAAGAACAGAGCAAATTTTGATAGCGGCTAACTATGTGGCAAAAGGCTTGACGATCTCCCCCGAGTGAGGAAATAACTAAGCTGACATCGCTTAATTCTTCAATGGATTTCTTGCGGCTAAATATACTCATTTTGTGCTTACCTTAATTTTAACGTTGGACTTGGTATATAAGTGCCGCTTTAACGTTAAAGGTGACAAATTAAATTATTAATTTGAATATTTTAACCCTGGCTAAAAATAAATGTAATTAATTTGTCACCTTCTCCATGCATTTGGGTACTTAGATGTTGAATAAGTTAAAAACACACCCTTACAATTGCGGAGAACACCATGAACTTAGTAAAAAACACATCAACTAACCTTAAACGCCTTATCACCATTGCTTCTTTAGTAACTTTTTCTAGCGCATCAATGGCCAATGTATTTCCAACCGTTGTTGACGATTTTAATAACAAGCAGACTAATAACCTAGGCGCCGCAAGACAATTTATAGATGACAAAATGGTTGGCGGTAAAACGCAAACTGAAATTTCAATCTCTAACGGTAAAATGCATGCGAAGGGCGATATTGTGCCGCCAAGAGGCCAACCAGGCTGGGCTAGCGCTGTGCTGTTGTTAAATCCGCAGGGCGCGCCGCAAAATATTAGTAACTATAAAGGTGTTCGATTATTAATGAAGGTCGCTAAGGGCAGTTTTTCGGTGTCGGCTAACAGTGCTGACGTGACTAACTTTGATTACCATGCCTCACCAATTGTGATTGCATCTGATGGCAAGTTTCATGAAGTGAACATTCCTTTTAACTCTATGAAGCGAGCATGGTCAGAGCAAACGGCTTTAAATACTAAAAATATTACAGGCCTGAGTATTGTCGCCTTTGGTATACAAAAAACATCGTTTGATTTTAAAATTGATGAAGTGACTTTCTATTAATAGCTAGATTCTAGCCATAATGTGGGGATCAGCCCCACATGTTATTTATCTATTGGAACACCTCTATGACTATGCAACCAAAAACCGATATAAGATTGGATTACCTCGATGCCGTGCGCAGTTTTGCGCTGATTTTAGGCATTATTTTTCACGCAAGTTTGTCATTTATACCAATCTTTATTGGCTGGGCGGTGATGGATATATCGACCAGTGATTTTGTCAGCTATTTTATTATGGTGAATCATTCGTTTAGGATGGAATTGTTTTTTCTGGTTGCAGGATTTTTTAGTCACTTAAAATACCACCAACAGGGCGCTGGCCATTTCCTTAAGTCACGTTTTGTGCGAATAGGCGTTCCGCTAATTGTGGGTTGGTTGTTACTAAAACCATTATTAACGTCTGGGTGGATCATGGGCGCCGAGAGTTTGCGCGGTGATGTGAATGTGCTTGATGCGCTGGTGACGGGCTTTACTAATTTAAGTGCACTGCCAAGTGGTTTTTTAACGGGCACCCATTTATGGTTTTTATATTATCTGTTAGTTATTTATGTCAGCGTCGTATCACTTCGTTTTATCGTTAATTTGAATAAGCCTTTCTTCATTAAGTTGTCTCGTGTAGTCGATAGCACTATGTTTTGGCTGTGTCATACCAAGGCCGTCAATGTAGTCATTGCGATACCTACTGTTGGCTGCTTGTGGTTTATGAATCACTGGGGAGTAGACACTCCTGATAAATCATTAATACCAGATGTTGCAGTGTCGATACTTTACAGTGGTTTTTTCTTGTTTGGATGGATGCTTCATCGCCAGCCAATGTTGATTGAGCGTTTTGCGCAGTTAACGTGGTTTAAGACTATTGTTGGCATGGCTGCCATGGCTGGGTGTATTGTTCTTTCTGGTTTTGAAGGTCAGGCAGGGCATGTATATTACTTAGTGCTTAAAGCGGGGTATTTATTAAGTTACGCCATTATGATGTGGTCCTTGGTGTCAATATCAATAGGGGTATGTAAGCTATTATTTAGCCGTGCTAATGCTTTTGTTCGCTACATGGCCGATGCATCTTATTGGTTATATCTCATTCATTTACCAATCGTTGTTTGGTTACAAATTGCGTTTGCTGAACTGCCATTACATTGGATGGTTAAACTTGTTAGCATAAGCGCCATTACGATTGTGTTTTCGGTCATTGTATATGACGCCATTGTACGCTCGACCTTCATTGGCGCGGCTTTAAATGGACAACGAAAACCACGCTGTCTTTTTAAACGGTCAAAATCGCCACGTGAAAATGCACAAGGACAAAATAGTGCGACCTAAGCGCTGTGTGCAATGGCATTATATGTATGTGGGAGATGGTCTTATTACCATTTCCCATCATGACCAATGAATAGGGTATTGTTATGTCTTGCCAAGAGACTTCTATTGAAAATGTAGTTCTAGCTAAACTCGCTGAGTATCCTGAGCATGTTCGATGTGTATTATTGGACATAAGAACATTGGTGCTAGACATCATTAGTTCGCAAAGTTTGGGGGAGTTTGAAGAAACCCTGAAATGGGGAGAGCCCAGTTATTCAGTCAAAAGTGGCAGTGCGGTGCGCTTTGATTGGAAAGCTAAAGATCCTGAGTCGTATTATTTATTTTTCAACTGCAAAACTAAACTTGTAGATACTTTCAGAGAACTGTATTGGGATGTGCTGACCTTTGAAGGTAATAGGGCCATAGTGCTAAATCTTAATGAACCCATTCCCTACAGCCAAATTCGTCACTGTATTCTCCTTTCCTTAACCTATAAAAAGATTAAGCATTTACCGTTGTTGGGGGCTTAATAATGGCAGCACGTAAATACTGCCATTATGAAAAATTTAACCAACGCGTGTGCTGATGATTACTCTGTAGCACCTTGTTTGATTAGAAATTGACGCACACTATGAGAGCTAGCTTGGTTTAATGGGCTACGCATTTCTGACCCGTTACGCGTTTTTGCTAACACCGACAAGTTAACGTCTGCACCTTGGCTTACTAAATATTTAACGATAGCCAATTCGCCCTGACTACTGGCATTAATAAGTGGTGTTTCATCTCCGCTGACTTGTTGGTCAACAACGGCGCCTAAACTAATAAGCTTTTTAACAACGGACAAATTACCTAATTTAGACGCTAAGATTAATGGATTTCCGTCACCGGGCGATGGTGTATTGACGTCTGCACCTACGCTCAACAAGCTATCGATCATTTCTTCATTGTTTTTGCCGATAGCTATCATTAATGCTGTGCCATCACCGATGGCGGGTGTGTTGATGTCGACACCGTCGTCAACTAACTGCTTTATCACGGAAAAACGATTGGCTGCCACGGCTTGAATCATCATTTGAGCATCAGAATTGGACTGTTTAAATTGCTGCTTCGCTAGGGTCATTAACTTGTTGTCACCCTCTGTATCAAAATGGGCTAGGGCTATATTATTAGTGCCAATAGCTAAAATTGTACAAACAGATATTGCGCTTAATGTTTTGATGATTTTTGATGTTTTCATAGTTTATCTCAATGATTAAAGTTAAAGGTTTTACAATAAACGCGTGGCCACACTATTCATTTGTATTAAATAATTAGTTAACTTGAAGTACCAAATAATTTAAAACTAATTAATTAGTAGTTAGCTTAATCCCTTTGAATAACTTTATCAACTAATTAATTAGTTTTTAAATGAAGTCATTGGTTTTGGCTTCAACAACAGTAGGGGATATTGTATTTGTGGTAGGTAAGCCACTGAAGTAACTAGGTAAAGTAATGTTTGTAAACTTACAATAACTAAGCTTTAACTATTGTAAGGCACCCTGGCTCAGCAAGAATTCGCGTATCTGCGGTGTTTTAGCACGATTCAGCGGAGTGCGTATTTCATTGCCATCGTAATCACTTGTTTGCACAGCAAGATTAACATCGGCCCCAGCAGAGACTAACAATTTGACTAAGGCGAAATCGCCTTGGGAACTCGCATTTATTAAAGGGGTTTCATCACCATCAACTGCATTGTTGATGTTAGCGCCAGCGGCTAACAATAACTTTATAACTGGGACGTTATTTGTCTTGGTTGCTGCAATCAGTGGATTGCCATCACCTAGCGACGGTTGGTCAACGTTAGCACCAAGCTTAATGAGTGCGTTGACCATGGGCAGGTTGTCATAATGAATAGCCATAATAAGCGCTGTGCCATCACCAATGGCAGCAACATCGATGTCGACGCCATCTGCTATTAGTTGTTTAATAATAGGCAGTCGATTAGCTGCCACTGCTGCTATCATCAATTGCGAATCGGCTGGTGAGAGTCGCGCGAAGAATTTGGCGGCTATTCTAATTTGTGGAACATCGATTTTGGGGCTAAACGAATATACAAAGCTCACACTAATAATGCTTAATAAGGCGCCGCTTATTAAAGAAGCCGCAGAGCCTCTTATCAAGTTGTTACTCATGTTGATGACACTATTGATACGAATGGAAAGATCTTTTTGTTTTCCAAATAAGCTCATGGCTAGCACATTTTGTTTTTTGACGAACATTAACTTGGCACAATCTAACAGCGTTTGTGCGTAGCTAATGTGATCTTTAGATTGCCCAGCGGCGCGCATATCACAGGACAATTCTCGCGCTAAATGCAACTGCTTGTTGAGCGGGCGCATGATAGGGCTCCACCAAAAGGTGATGGCAATGACTTCTTGTATGGTTTTGGCGATTAAATCGCGGCGCTCAATATGCGCTTGTTCGTGTAAAACAACATGTATAAGTTGCTCTTTATTGAGCTTATGAAATAGTGCGCGAGGTAAAACAATTTTAGGTGTGAGTAAACCTAAGACCATTGGTGAGCTGCATTTATCTGATAACCAAACGGTGAGTTTATCATTTTGGTTGCACAGGGTTATGTGATGATTATCAGATAAGGTTAACGAAAGTTTATGACTATTGATGAGTCTTGTAGCCAGCAGTAATATTCGCCAAATTATTCCGAGCAACCATAATGCCATTAAAGCCAATAACACAGGGGATATTGCACTGATGAGTTGTTCAGGCACATGCCAATAGCTATTATCGCTGGTGGCTTCCAATGATGATTTACTTGGTAATACTTCCACTGTGACTAGCTGAGAGGGCAGTGACGGGCTACTGATTTGTGCAACATGGTTGTTTGTCGTTGTTGGGGCGATAAACACCAAAAAAGGCAACAAAGTGATGAGTAAATAGCTAACAAACCAAAGATTTGATTTCACATCTGATGATATATTAATCGGTAACCTACACACGGCCAAGACGACAGTGAAAATGATGATCCCCAATAAAAAATGGTGAACAAGAAAGGTGGCGATTAATGTTAGCTCAACAATCATAATTTAACTATTGTCGTCTTTAGATTGTTGATTCTTTTGGTCTATTTTATCTTGTAACTGCTGCAAGGTTTTTAAATCTACTTCACTTTCTTCCATTAGATGCTGGGTGAGCAGTTGCGATGAACCCCCAAAAAAGCGATTGAGCAATGTGGTTAGTGCTCCTTGTTGGGCTTCTTTTTCGGTCAGCTTGGCTGAATATAAGAACGCACGGCCGTCTTTTCGAAATTCTGCATAGCCTTTTTCGGCTAATATTTTACACATGGTTTGCATTGTTGTGTATGCCGTTGGCTTAGTCAGTGCCAGTTCCGCGGTAATTTCTTTGACTGATGATTCACCGTTACGCCACAGTATTTGCATGATTGATTGTTCTGTATCAGTTAAATTTTTAGACTTTGGCCTAGCCATTTTGCACCCACAATGTTATCTACTAATTAATTAGTTTAGAGCATAATTTTTTTAGCGGTATATATCAACTAAATAATTAGTTTTTAATAGAAAAAATATAATCAGCGTTATATTTTTACCTTAACTTGAGCATTAAAAATGATGATAATGATCAAGCGTTAACAGTGACCACTGTTGTGCGGCTTCTAAATACATTTTCTATGAATTATATGACCTAGTTATTCGAAGGCATCTCCTTTGATGAGTGGTCGCATATTATCTGAATTCAGGTATGGTATCAGCATTGCTTTTAACTGATTTAAAGGATGTAATAATGAGTAAAGAACCCGAAGACTCTAACGAAGAAAAATCATTAAGTCACTACATCGGATTGGGCGTTGCTTTAGGTGCAGGCATAGGCACTGCACTTGGTTCAAGTCTCGGTGTTGCTTTTGATTTTTTTCCTATGAGCATAGGCGTTGGTACCGCAGTAGGTGTTAGCTTTGGCATTATCATAGGCTCTGTAATGCATGAACAAAATAAGAATGAGAATACTAGCATGCCAGCCGTTTCAATAAATAAATTTTGCCCACGTTCAGGTAAATCAGTGGTTGGTGATTCATTTACAAAATATAAAGGATTTATAGTGGGTTTTTGCAATCCCGGTTGTAGGGATGACTTTACAAATAACATAGATGAACGCCCAAATGATTCAAGCTACTTTGACGCCATCATAAAAGAAAATGGATTAGACGGATCAGCAAGCTGAAATTTAGTTAGCTCTAGTATTAATGTTGTTGATTTAACGCTAGCCATAAAAAATGGCCAATCATCACTAATGATTGGCCATTTTGCTGATGATAAAGATCACCGCTTGCGATTAGAATTGTGATTTTAGCCTTATGCTCCTACAAAACTTGCCGCATTATTCATACTGCGCAATCGGTAATTTGCCTTCATAAATAATATAATAGCTAGTATGAAAAATAGCACTATGGTCAACCAAGGTTTATGGTGTGTTGGTGCTTGATACTCAAAGTAGGGGATGGCATTAAAATCCGTCATGGTTATTTTTGCGTTACAGCCCTCACAGGGTGTGAATTTCTCCTGTTGATGTGCGCTAGCAATTCTATTTTGATAAAAATCTCGCAGTTTTTCATGATGGACAAGTACTTGGTCAATGAAATTCTGATGCCGTGCCGTGTTATTGCCAGATAAGTTAATCAGCGCTTGTTGCATGAGAGTCGCTGGTGAAAGAAATTTTAGCCATGAAGTACTCTGCTGCTGAAGAACTAAGACTTCATTAAACTCATCATCATTACTTTTCATTGCTTGTTCTAACGCATTAATTTTGGCGATTTTTGCTAAAGCATAGCTTTTCTTGAGCACCGTAATGTTGTCACTGATTTGTTTGCTTGTGTCAGTCCCTTTATCTTCTGGCTTTTTAGCCAATTCGGGATGGTCCTCAAAAAATGCTGCTAGTGTTTCATTCTTAGCATTATTGATTTCGTCCGTTTTAATACGCAATTGGTCTAAATATTGGACACGAGAAGGCGCAGGCGTTGTGACGTTAATGACTGTATTGAGCAATGCGGGTGTTACAACGATCAAAACTAGCCATAATATGACTAACATTGAAGCATTATACGCACCTGTTTTCCCGGCACTTATAATTGTGGCGCAAAGCATTAACCAAAATAGGGTGTATGCAATAATTAATAAACTAAGGCTTATCAATATTAATAGGCTAATTTGCGGGGATAACCACACTAAGCCAGCATTAGTGATGATCAACAGAGGCCCTATGATTAATGAAATGCGCAGGCACAATTGATTTATCAATAATCGACGAGGGGATATTCCTTGAATCATCAGCAATCGAAGTTGGCCGCTTTGTTTTTCGCTTGCTAATGCATTAAAACTAACGCCAATAATTAGTAAAGGCACTAGATAAATTATCAGAAAGGCTAAATCAAACTTGCCAAGTAGTAACAATAAAGGATGCACCGTTTCATATTGATGGATAAAGTCTTGCTTGGGGCTTACTAACATATGAAAGTAATAAGGTAAAATGTCACTTTGCCCTACGGCAATAGCAGCGCTAGGTAGCGGTGGTTTTGCCGCATAATTAACCATTAAATAAAACGCTTGACCGCGAAGGTCAAACCGGTCGTCCCACCAATTGATCGGACTTTTGTTTTGTTGACGTTCGGCTATCTCATTATCACTAATAATTATTGATTGTTTCTGTTGAGTATGAGCATCCTCGATTAAATTCTGTTGCACATTCGCCCAGTTGTGCCCGTTGTATAAGGCAAGGCAACTTAAGCATAAGGTTATTGCCATTAACAATATAACAACGCGCTCACGTCTTAAAATTGTCCAATCTGTCAAACAAATTAAACGGTTCATAGCTGTCCTTCCTTAGTTAATCTTTTAGTAGCAACTAGCGTGACAGTTATCAACGTCAGGCCCCACAATAAAAAACTGATCAGTGCCCATTTATACGCTGCAATGATTGTAATCAGCGGTGGGTAGTTATAAGAGAATACGGGGATTTGATCCCATAATGTCTTGTTAGCGACGTAGCCGGAAACAGATTTACCATTATCTTTTAGGTCATTATTCAACGTCTTTTGAATAAGCCGGCGATGCTTTTCAACGACTGAAATAAATAGTTGATGATGTACATGATCACTTGACGCACTGGCCATTGATAGGGTTTGCAAAGCAATAAAAGGGCTTAATAGCGAGCCGATTTGATAAAACTCACCTTGTGAACTGAAGTTTTTGTCGCGCTGTGCATAAAGATACTCACGGGCTTTATCGCCATATTCCTCACCAAATTGTAATTGAGCACCTGACCACGAGAAGGGCAAGTCAGCAGTAGAGCTTACTTGATGTTTGGCTAAGGTATCTTGCTTAAACTGTTCAATTGCCTTTAAGCGTTCAGGTGTATAAACCTCACTTTCAAGCCGCGATTGGAACGCTTGAGCAGATAACATAGGAGATTGGTATGCAGCTTGCGCTATGACTAACTTAGGAATGATAAGGCAGCTTCCTACCCAGAAAATCAGCAGAGTAAGTAATGCGCGGCGTGAATTTGCGCTGTAAATTGACACGACAACGGTCAATAGGGCCCAAATAAGCGTGTAAATTGTGTAACCTAGAATAAAAGTAAGACTGCGCCCTAATGAATTAGCATCAGCTACGAAGATCACATAGACAAATAATGGTAAAAGCAACAAACTGGCAAAAACGGATAAACTTAATATTTTTGCCCACACTAATTTTGTTGGGGATACCCCATTTGCTAATAGCTGTTTTAAAGTGCCTGACTCTCGTTCGCCAGCGACTAAATGAAAACCACAGAGAATAATTAACAGCGGCAACAGCATCTGAATGATAAAACCAGGGGTTAACTCACCAAAGCGCTGGATTGGAATAGCGTCTTCAATACGGCGAAATAAACTTTCATGCTGCTTATGACCTTCTAAACGAACTATTTCTCCTTGATATGCACTCAGTCCAGGATCAAGCACAGACAAAGCAGGGTTAGGTTTAATCACATAAACACCGTAATGCGCTGCAGAATGGGGATTCTTGTCACCTTGATTAATCCACCGCTTTCGTTCTGCTTCGTTAACTTGGGCTTTTTGGGCAGTTAATGTTTGATGATAATTAAAACTAGCGACAAATGCTGTTGTAAGTAGGATCAACACCATTAGAACGAGCCAACGTAAGCGTCCTTCACGTAGGCTCAGTAGCCATTCTTTTTTAGCTGTTAGCATCAACATACGCTTGCCACCTTGACATGATTTAGATAAATGGATTCAAGTGAAGCATCATCGTTATCTGAACCAAACTGGCAATGTACTAATTTACCCTGATTTAAAATGGCAATATTGTCTGCATCTTCTTGTGCGCGATGTAGATCATGTGTTGCCATAAGAATAGCGACACCATCATTGGCCAACCCTTTAATGAGACTACTAAATTCATAACTTGCAGCAGGATCTAAGCCAGAAGTTGGCTCATCTAAGATCAGGGCCTTTGCTTGTTTTGCTAAGGCGATTGCGATCCCAACTTTTTGTCGCATGCCTTTGGAGTAACTCGATACAATCTTGTTAATTGCATGCTCAGGCAAGTTGACGCGTGCTAATAATTCACTATATTGCGCGCGGTTTTTGTTAACCCCTGCAACTTTACTCATGTATTCTAAATTTTCTAAACCAGTGAGGTTGGGGTATAACGCCACTTGTTCAGGTATATAGGCCAGCTGTTGTCTAGCGGCAACTACATTGTCTGATGGGTTAATGCCGGCTATTTTTATGTGACCACTATCAGGGCGGAGAAATCCTAACAAGCAATTAATTGTTGTTGTTTTTCCAGCGCCATTTGGGCCTAATAAAGCAAGGATTTCACCTTGCTTTACAGTAAATGAAATAGTGTCGAGCGCTTGATAGTCATCAAAGGTTTTAGACAATTGAGAGACTTCAATAATGGTTTTATTATTTGGGTTAGTCATTGGTCATCCGTGGTAAATAAACAGTCAAAGTAAAGCGCCTACTCAATAAACTTAGGCGCACATTAATGATATGAGGTTAGAAGGTATATTTTGCTGAGAGCGATAACATACGCCCGGCGCCAGGAGTCACGCCCCAGTTAACACCTTTAGCACCTGCTGATACCCAATATTCTTTATCAAGTAGGTTTTCAACTTTGAAATTAATGGTGGTATTTAGGGCGGTAAGTTTGTAGCGCACACCAAAGTCTACCCGTGTATAGTCAGGCACGATAAGTGTGTTATTAACGTTTTGTTCGCGCTCGCCAACGTAAAAAACACCTAAACTGGTGGTAAGGTTTTCGTTAAAAGGCGTTTGGTAATCAAAAAACACATTTGCCTGTACCTTAGGCACATTTAGCGGTTGGTTGCCGTTTAATTGTGGCTCACCAGCTAGGCCTGATATTTCAGCATCAATCACTGTTGCAGAGGTGACAATTGATAGTGTGTCAGTTAACTCACCGTTAACATTAAGCTCTATGCCGCGGTGAATTTGCTGGCCATCTTGCACAAAATAGTTTGTTGTGCGATTGTGATATTCAAGCATTTTTTCAATTTGAAAGAAGGCAGCCGTGTAAGT
>Ga0209396_1001728_pt1 | contig 23752 bp, 22 predicted proteins | sample GOMGulsemesocosm_6_FD_184638 | JGI IMG/M metagenome (GOLD analysis project Ga0209396, IMG submission 184638) | Methane-oxidizing microbial communities from mesocosms in the Gulf of Mexico - GOM8C Gulf of Mexico (SPAdes) (version 2) | ecosystem: Environmental > Aquatic > Marine > Cold seeps... | reverse complement strand
TAGCCAATTATTACCCATTGAAAATGTGATTAAAGTGTTTACAGATGAACAAGGTGAGTTTGAAGTCAATTACACCCATCAATTAGGTAATTCTTTAGTTTTAAACTGTAAATATTCTAAGTTTAATATCTTAAACGAAAGCAAATATGTTGTTTGTCTTTCTGATATTAGTTCATTAAGGCATAGGCAAGCATTTCTAGAAGAAAAAAGTGATATTTTAGAAGCTGAAGTACTTCAAAGAACAAAAGATCTTACTTTTGCAAAAGATGAAGCGGAACGTGCAAATGCAACAAAATCAGAATTTTTAGCTAATATGTCTCATGAATTAAGAACTCCAATGCATGCGATGATTTCATTTTCGCATTTAATTTTAAAAAAATGTAATTTAATTTCAGATAGCCAAATACAAAAAAAAATTCATGAATTTGCATCCAGTATAGAACTCAGTGGTGAAAGGTTATTAGCCTTACTCAATAACTTACTTGATATGGCAAAACTTGAAAGTGGGCAATCAAACTTTAACCCTCAAGAGCAAGGAATAACAAAATTATTAAAACAAGGTGTTGATGAATTAAATATGCTCGCGGCAGACAAAAATATTACTATAAATCTTAAAAATGATACCAATGTAGACGCTTGGTTTGACTATACTTTAATTTTACAGGTACTTATAAATTTACTATCAAATGCAATAAAATTTAGCCCAATAGGCAGTTTTATTGATGTTGGTACTTATATAAGTTTTGAAAAAATTGGAAAAAGAGACCTAGATAGAAAAATAGAAGTACTTAATATTTTTGTAGTAGATCTTGGTGTTGGTATTCCTGAGACTGAATTGGAAATGATATTTGATAAATTTTCACAATCTACTACAACAAAAACGGGTGCCGGAGGAACGGGACTCGGCTTATCTATTTGCAAAGAAATTTTATTGTTGCATCGTGGCGATATATGCGCAAAAAACAACTTGGATGTAGGTGCTATATTCACATTTTTTATTCCTACACATAAACCAGATTGGTGTGAAAGATGAAAAACCAAATAACTAAATTATTAGTGGTTGATGATGAACCTCTAAATATCACGATTATGCATGAGTATCTAGATGATCTTTATTCAAATATTGAATATGCAACAAATGGTTTGGAATGTTTAGATAAGTTAAAAACATACATACCGGATATTATATTACTCGATGTGAGTATGCCCGGAATAGATGGTTATCAAGTATGTGAGAAAATAAAAGACGATCCAAACTTGTGTGATATCACAGTTATTTTTGTATCAGCTAGAGGCACACCTGAAGAACGTATGTCTGGCTTTAAAGCGGGTGGAGAAGACTATATTGTTAAGCCTTTTAAAGAAGAAGAATTATTATTAAAAATAGCTAAAACGATAGATTATCATAATAAATTAATCTCTTTAAAGCATGAGCTTGATGGTGCACAAAGTGTTGCATTTGAAGCGATGACAAGTAGCTCAGAAATGGGTTTTGTTGCGCAATATTTAGAACAACTTTTTGAATTAGATAATGCCCAATCAATTATGGATGCAACACTCAGTTTCTCTAAAATATTTGATTTAGCTATTTGCCAACGTGTTAAAGAGTGTGATGAATTTATTTTTACCTCTCATCAAACATGTATTTCACCTTTAGAAAAAGAAGTCATTGAACTATTACAAAATTCAGGTCGCATATATAAATTTGATAATAGAATCCAATTTAACTTTAGTCATATTAATGTACTCGTTAAAAATATGCCTATTGAAGATGAAAATAAGTATGGCCGTTTAACTGATATTATTCCGATTGCATTAAGTGGCGCTAACAATGCATTAAAAACCTTATATTATAAAGAAAGTGCAAAAAGTAAAGATGAAATACAAAGTCTTGTATCCAATATTCATAACATTACACATAATGTTGTAGATAATATAGAGACAGTTAAAATTGAGGTTAATAGTGCACTTGAATTACTTCATGAAACGTTAGAAAAAAACATTCCTTTTATGGGGTTAGAAGACGATCAAGAAGCGCTTATTACAAGCACTACAGATAACGTCATTGTTTCAGTTAACAAAACACTAGAGTCTTTAGAGTCCATCAATTCTCAAATGAATCTCATTAAATTAGATAGTGAAAAATTTAAAAAATAGAAATGACGACAATATTGCCGCCATTAAAACTTTTATGCTAAAAGTCAGTTGTAGTACTTAAAAAGTAAAGCGCATATTCGCCGAAAATGTTCGACCAGCTTCTGTAAATTGAGAAAGTTCATCTTCAGTTGTATGTCCGGATACTTTTGAAAAACGAACAAACTCTTTATCTAATAGATTATTTATCGCAAAGTTAACACGAACTTGATCACTTAACTGATAATTAACATACCAATCTAAAGAAGTATAACCCGCTACCTCGCTTTCCCCTTCATTAACTTTTGTCATACTATCAGCCCAATTTGCAATAAGTTCAGTTGACCAGTAATCACTGTCGTAACTCACTCCTATATTACCTGATAATGGGCTAATACTCTGAATGTAATCATCTGTTTTTTCATCTTTACCATCTTGATAAGTCGCATTTACAAATAAAGCAATATTGTCATCAAAAAGGTAATTAACCCCTAACTCAATTCCTTTAATCGTTACAGCATCGATATTTTGATATTGATATACTAAGACCTCACTGGTATTTCCAGAATGAGGATTATTACTTGTTTCAATATCAATTAATTGTGTTGCTAGAAAGTCTTCAAATTCATCATAAAATATAGCGCCATTTAGAATAAAGTCACCAGCATGGCCTCTTAATCCCAATTCATAGCTATCACTTTTTTCAGGAGATAAATCATCTTCGGCTGGTACTATTTTATATCCATACATAGAATTATCATGGTCAATATATGCTAAATCATAAGCTGGTACTTTAAAGCCTTGCCCATATTGAGCAAATACTGACATAGTATCTGAAATGTTAAAAAGTGATCCGATATTAAAAGATAAGTTATTTTCATCATAACTTTTATAACTTTCGCCATCTTCTTTCACTACATTAATTGGATCCATTTTATATGTATCATAACGTACACCAGGAGTGACAACTAAGTCACCATTCATTAAAGACATTTCGTCATTAATAAATATTCCTGCTCTATTTATTTTCGTTTTAGGGAATTTGTCTAATGAAATTGGGTAGCCATCTTTAGGCACTCCTTCTACCGAATATAACTTGAGTTCAGTGCGCAAAGATTCTGATTGTTCAATATCCAAACCATAACCTAAAGTATGTGAATCATTTATCTCTAAACTCGCATTAGATAAAAAACCAAAAGTTTTTTGTTGATATACTGAGTTTTTCCACATATCTCGGATTTCAACTAATGGATAGCCAAAATTAGCATCAATATCTATCTGGCCGTATTCAAAATCTTTTTGCTTAGTAAAATTATTGTATATAGAAATGTTTATAAGGTCATAAAACTGTGTTTGAGTTTCACTATGATACTGTAATTGGAATGAACGGTTATTTCTTTCACTAACATTACTTTCTTTAGTAATATCATAACCTTCTAACCCTCTGAAACTTCCCAATAGCCCTTCAGCTAAATCACCATTAACATCTTGTTGCCAGAGATCAGCACTAAAGGCAAAATAATCTTGGACATTAATATTGTATTTACTTTTATAAAAAACGCTTTTTGATCTAATATCTAACTCTGGTTTAGAGTCATTAAAATTCTGCTGTTCTTCACCATTTCTTAAAGTAATGTTTAATACATGTTCAAATTTATCTGCTTGATAAGCAAATGTAGTCGCTATATTATTTTGGCTACCATTTGTATTACCACCGATACGGATATTACTAGCAAATGTTTCACCTTCAGATAAATAGTCACTAGCATCTTTAGTTGTAAAAACGACTATACCACCTAGCGCATCTGAACCATAAAGAGATGATGATGCACCTTTAGCAACTTCAACTTGCTTTAGTGTGTCAGTATCAATAAAACCACGTCCAACAATATCATTTAGACCATCTGCACCATAACCTTCATTCATACGAATACCATCTTTGATCATTAAAATACGATCACCGCCCATTCCACGCACAACAAAGTTTTGTGCACCACCGGCAGAACCGGTTACCTGTACGCTTGGATCATATTTAAATAATTGATTCATATCATCAATTACTTGATTTTCAATATCATCGCTAGTAATTACAGAAATACTACCTGCAACATCTTTTAATTGCTTTTGTGTACGGGTACCACTTACCACGATTGTTTCAAATGCACCTTTATTTTCTATTTGTTTTTCCTGTGCGTAAGACTACCGTTGGTAGTAATGCAGATGTTACTGCGATAGATACAAGGGCAAGGCTTGGTTTAAACATACTTTATGCTCTCACTTTAGGTAATTGTTACTTATTTTGTCATTTTGACTATTTATTTGCATGAATAACACTAAAATAAACGCAAAAATCAACGCGAACAGTAATTATTATCATTCGTTCTATTGATATATTTTGTAAAATCATTACAATTTCAGCCACTTCAAATAAGAGATGTAGCAAAGTGAATATTCAAATAGTAGAAACCTTGATGGCCAATGTGTCAGAAATTCTTATGGCACCCGTTTTAATCGCCATCCTTGTACTTTTTATATATGCAATTTATACCCTAGGTCGATTTTTATCCCAGTATTTAATTCGTAAAAAGAATTATTTAAATTACTTTAGAAATATTGAATCTAAAAATAAACAGCACTTTATTGGTTTTCCAATCCATAATTATTTTGTTAAAAACCCAACGGCTTCTGAAGATGAAATTGAAGTCTATGCGCTTAAAAAGCTAGAAACTCTTCGTATCGTTACTCGAGTAGCGCCTATGTTAGGTTTGATTGCCACTATGATCCCTATGGGACCGGCGCTAAAATCATTAGCCGATGGCAATATTCAAGGAATAAGTGAGAACTTGATTATCGCTTTTGCTGCTGTAATTTGGGGCCTTGTTATATCAACTATCACTTTTTGGCCTGCTTCAGTAAAAAAACGTTGGTTTGCCCAAGAAATTATTAATATTCGAAAAATTAAAGGCGAATAAATAATGCGTTTTTTAGATGAAGATGAAGAACTAAACCCCATTGTGAGTGCCGTAAATTTAGTTGATGTATTTTTAGTCATTATTGCAGCTTTATTAATTGCCTTAGCGCAAAACCCTTTAAGTACCTTCTCTGCTGAAAATGTCACAGTCGTAAAAAATGCAGGTCAACCTAATATGGAAATTATTGTTAAAGAAGGTAAAGAGATTAAACAGTATAAAGCAAATGACACTATCGGCTCTGGAGAAGGTGCACGTGCCGGCATCGCATATAAAATGGCTGATGGTAGTTTTGTTTATGTACCAGAAGATAATGAAAAAGTTAAAACAGGAGCAAAACTTTAATGCGTTTTTTAGTTATAGTTCTATTAATGGGGTTTTCCTTATTAGTACAAGCTCAACAAAAACCAGATGTTTTGCTTATGATGTCAGGTCATGCAGCTAAAGCGAAAGGTGACTTGCTTGTATCGCTATCAAAAGAAAAGCCGTTTAATCTTGTTAACTTTTCTACCAAAGGAAAATCAGAAGAAGAAGTTAAAGCGGCTTGGCAAAAAGCACAACTCATTTTATTAGATGGTATTAACCCTGCCCTATCTAAATACATGTTTGCTAAATATCAAGGTCATTTAAAACAATTCAAAAATGTACCGGTTGTATCTCTCGGGGATTTAAATAATCCAAATATGAATCAAGGATTATCTGCATTACATCAGAAAACATTAGGTGAATATTATAATAATGCTGGTCGAATTAACTATGCTAACTTAATGCAATATTTAGCAACTGATGTATTTGAGTTAAGTTCTATTGATGCGTTAAAACCAATAATAGTTCCAAATGTAGGACTTTATCATCCAGAGTTTAATGGTTTGGTTACTTCAAACGAAACACAGTTTTATAACTGGCTAAAACCAAATAATGATAAACCTGTAATTGCAATTGCAATTCATAGATCTGTTGTCGATTATGAACAGCAACAAATTGTAGATGCGGTTATTAATGAGTTACAAACGAAAGGCGCTAAAGCATTTGGTGTTTTTTTTGAAGGTAATGATGAAGATTTAACTTATCCTGAATTATTATTAGATGATAACAATAATGCAAGAATTGACTTGTTAATTAATTATCGTTCCTTACACTTTGTTGAAAAACGTAAAGCAGAATTCACAAAAATTGGTGTACCTGTGATACATGCTCTTAATTACACAGAAGGCAGTGCGCAAGCGTTTAAAGAAGACAATGCGGGTGTCTCTCCATCTCTTACCCCTTTCTTTTTAGTTATGCCTGAAGATACGGGAAGTACAGATCCCACTATTATTGCATCAAATGAAAATGGTATTAAAAAAGTAATGCCAGCACAACTAAAAGCATTAGTTGAACGTGCATATAATCATGCCAATTTAGCACATATAAAAAATACCGATAAAAAAATAGCGACATTTATATGGAACTATCCTCCTGGTGAGAAAAATATCGGCGCTGCATTTTTAGATGTCCCTTCATCAATTAATGAAATTGCTAAAGAAATGAAGCTTCAGGGTTATCAAGTTAATCCTAAGTCAACTGAAACGCTAATTGAAAATGCAGGTAAATTGTTACGCCCATATTACCGTAATGAAGATACAAAAGGTTTAATTGATCAAGGCCTTGCAGATTGGTTACCACTTTCAACTTATTTAGACTGGTTTAATGCATTACCAAACGACGTTTCACAACCTATTATTGAACGCTGGGGGAAGCCTGAAGATAACGGTATGATAGAAAATCATAATGGCAAACAAGCTTTTGTGATCCCAAGAATGGAATTAGGAAATCTAATTGTTTTGCCACAAGGAGTGCGTGGTAAAGATGCAAAAGAACACTCGTCGTTATACCACAGTACTAAAACCCCCATTAATCACAGTTATTTAGCGATTTATTTATATACCCGAGAAGTATTTGGTGCCAATGCTTATATTCACTTGGGTACGCATGGTTCACAAGAATGGCTAACGGGTAAAGAGCGTGGTTTATCAGTATACGATGCGCCAAGTTTAGCGATTGGTAATTTGCCTGTATTTTATCCTTACATTATCGACAATGTGGGCGAAGCTATGCAAGCAAAGCGCCGTGGTCGTGCAACGATGATCAGTCACTTAACTCCTGGCTTTGCAAAAGCAGGACTATATACAGAAGTGGCAAAACTGAACGAATTAGTCAGTAACTTTGTCACACTTGAACAAGGTTTAACAAAAGAAAATACAAAACAGGAAATTATAACTGCTTCTTCTAAATTAAATATTTTAAAAGACCTTGAGTTAAGTAAAGAAAATTTGACTCAAAATTTTGATGAAAATGTTAGCCTTATTCAAGATCATTTAAATGAATTAGCGCAACAAAGTCAGCCTTTAGGTGTTCATATCTTTGGTTTATTACCAGAAGAAGCACATTTATACAGTACGATGATCCAAATGTTAGGCGAAGACTTTGCTAAACTTGCTGCTGATTATGAAATAAGTTCAGGTATTGCTATCTCTGAAGAATTTAAAAAAGATAAACGTGATGTTGTAAAATTACAGGCTCTTGATGGTTTTCAATTATTACATGCTCACATCAATAATAAACCATTAAATAACCTGCCAGATACATTAACGCCCTATTTATCTGAGGCTAAAACTTACTGGGAAAATTTTGCTGAAATTGCAGAAATTAAAAATTTGTTAGGTGCCCTATCTGCTAATTATATACCAGTCAGTTATGGTGGTGATCCAATCAGAAACCCAGAATCGGCACCTACAGGTCGTAACTTAATTGGTTTCAACCCTGCAAAAGTACCTTCAAAAGAAGCGTATGAAGCAGGTGTAAAACTAATGGAACAAACGATTTCCGATTACGTTGAAAATCACGGACGTTATCCTGAAAAGTTAGCATTTTCTCTTTGGTCATTAGAAACAATGAGACATCATGGTGCTTTAGAAGCACAAATTTTACATGCTTTAGGGCTAAGACCTAAATGGAACCGTCAAGGTAATGTATCTGGTACAGAAGTTATTCCATACAGTGAACTTAAACGCCCTCGTATTGATGTTGTAATATCAGCTACTGGTCTTTATCGTGATGCCTTTCCGAATGTGATCCTTTGGTTAGCTGAAGCGATAGATAAAATTGCAAAATTAAAAGAAGACAATAACTTTGTTTATCGACATGCAAATACACTGAAACAAAGCTTAATAGAACAAGGTAAAAGCAAAGAAGATGCAGATTATTTATCTTCAATTCGAATTTTCTCAAATGAAACTGGTAACTATGGAACAGGATTAGCATCAACAAGCTTAGCATCTGATACCTGGGAAGATGATAGTAAACTGGCTAACTTATATCTAGATCGTATGGGTTATGCATTTGGTAAAGATGAAAGTCGTTGGAGTGAAAATGTATCTGATACTAAGCTTTATAACCAAGTGCTATCAGGAACTGATGGCGTAATATTCTCTCGCTCCACAAATCTGTATGCATTATTAACCAACGATGACCCATTTCAGTATTTTGGTGGTATTGGTTTAGCTGTGAGGCATTTAGATGGTAAAACCCCAGAAATGTATGTGTCAAACTTGCGCCGAAAAGATAATGTTAAAGTGCAAACGATGAAAGATTTCTTAAACCAAGAAATGCGTAGCCGTTACTTCCACCCTCGTTGGATTGAAGCGATGCAAGATTCTGGTTATGCCGGTGCAACCGCTATCTTAGATCGTATGAACAATATGTGGGGTTGGGAAGTTATGACACCTGACGCTGTTCGTGACGATCAATGGCAAGAGTTTTTCGAAGTTTATGTTGATGATAAATATGATATGAAAATGCGTGAGTTTTTTGACAAGCACAATGCTGAGGCGTTGGCACAAATTATTGAACGTATGTTAGAAGCCGTACGTAAAGGTTATTGGCAAGCTGATGAAGAAACTATTCTGAAAATGTTAGAAACCTATACTGAAATTGCGAATGAACATGATGTAGTAACAGATAATCAAAAGTTCACTGAGTATGTTCAAACTCAAAATGCAGGTTTTGGATTAGCAGCACTTGCGTTAGCCAATATGCAGCCAACTCCAGAGCAAGCGAAACCAAATATAGAGCAAAAGGTTGAGCAAGTGACAGGACAAAAACTAGAAGAAGTGAAAGATGAAGCGAAGGAAGTCGATCAAGATTATACCTTGTGGTACATGTTAGGTTTTATTTTCTTAATTGGTTTCTTAAGTAATTTCATATCACTATTTAGAAAGCAAGAGTTACAACCAGCATAAATAGTAACCACTATTTATCACTTTTAAAGCGAGTTAATATTTAACTCGCTTTTTTATATATTCATCTTAATATTCTTCAGATTACCCCCATATTTTGCTTCTGGATAAAACAATAAAGGCTTACTATTCTAATAGTATTAATTTTTATTAACTTCATTGAAATCTCACATTCATTTCAATTAATAGTATATAAAGGTGAAATACATGCCTCAAATGTTTAGTAAATTAAGGAGTCAATTTACTTTAACAAAATCAATTTTCATTATTTGCATGTTTTTTCTTATTATTTGTATTGCACTTGGTACCAGTACCGCTTTTACATTGATAAAACTCAATCAATCCATGCAGATTAAGTTTAACCAATCTCAAAAGCAATCTGGGGTTATTTTTAGTGCATATAAATCGGTCAATCAATTAGAGTCTGCATTAATTAAACTTATTGCGGTTAGTAAGCCTATCGATATTAGAACAGCAGCCATTTCATCAATTAAAGCTAACTCTGTTTTAGATGAAGCAATTCAAAATCTGCAAGAGCAACTTGATAATAATGCAGTGGATAATTTAGCTAAAAACCTTATTGATCTTAAACCACAAAGAATGAAGATAATCAAATATGGCAAAAATAATAATGATGATTTAGCCTTTTTAATAATAAAAAAAATTGAACCTCAAGTTAATGATATTGCGAAAAATTTGGATTTATTAATCCAAGAAGATAAATCAAGAATTACAAATTTACTCCTGAAATTTGAAACTCAAACCTTGCAAACACTTCAAACTTTAGGTTTCATTATTATAGCAACTATCGTTTTGCTTTTTATTATTAATAACTTTCTTAGATCTGCAAAACTTGAATTAAAGAAACTTAATCAAAACCTTGAGATAAAAGTAAAGAAAAGAACTGAGCAACTTGAGTTTTCAAATCATGCAATTCAGCAAACATTAGATAAGTTAAAGCAAACTAAAAATAAATTAGTTGAGTCAGAAAAAATGTCATCCTTAGTAGATCTCGTTACTGGTGTTGCTCACGAAATTAATACACCAATTGGTATATGTATTTCTTGTGCTACGCATTGGCAAGATCAAACTAATTATTTTTCGTCCTTGTATCGTTCTGGTGTATTACAAAAAAAAGATTTTGAAAAATATATAATTGATGCAGATGAAACTGCAACTTTACTTAATTCAAATTTAAATAAAGCAGCAAACTTGATCTGTAGTTTTAAAGAAGTGGCTGTTAATCCTAAAAATGAGTTACCAACTGTATTTGATCTGAACTTCTATTTAAAAGGGATTATTTTAAGCCTGAAGCCAGAACTTAATAAAACTTCCCATCTTATAAAGTTAATTTGTGAAGATAAAATCATGGTGAATTCAATGCAAGGTACATTTTCTCTAATGATTTCACATTTAGTTTCAAACAGCCTTAGCCATGCTTTTTTTTGTATAGACTCAGGAACAATCACTTTAGAACTTAAAAAGGAAAGGGAGATGATTCAAATAATTTATAGTGACAACGGTATTGGAATTTCACAAGAGAATATTCATAAAGTCTTTGACCCATTTTATACCACAAAACGTGGCTCTGGCTGTTATGGCTTAGGTTTATGCATTATTTACAATTTAATTACGCACACGCTAAATGGTACAATAAAGTGTATTAGTGAACCCCAGAAATATACTCAATTTATTATCGAATTCCCCTCAAATATTAATAATAAATAAAATGTTACTGCACTGGTAATATAGGCAATCGAAATGGTTTTCGCTCAGTTGTAAGTGACTTCATAAAAGCAACAAGGTCTTGTTTATCTTGTTCCGTTAAACTCAACTTAAAAATATTAGGATCTAATCCTTTTTCGATTTCACCTCCTTTAACATAGTGCTCAACAACTTCAGATAAATTCATTGCTGAACCATCATGAAAGTACGGTGCGGATAAACTAATATCTCTTAATGTTGGTGTTTTAAAAGCGCCTTTTAAAACTTTCACCTTTTTATGTGGGTATCTTCCTAAATCATGGCCTTTTAGTCCTATATTATGAAAGCCGTCATCTACAAAGTTAGGAGCACTATGACAAACTTCACAATTCCCTTTATCAGAATCTAAAAATACTTTAAAGCCTCTGATTTGCTCTTTAGTTATCGCTTGTTTATCTCCTTTAATCCATTTATCAAATGGAGAGTTATTACTAACAATTGTTCTTTCGAAAGAGGCTATAGCTTTACTGATAGTTGTTCGATTTATGCCTTCACCAGGATAAGAGTTTGAAAATGCAATCGAGTAACCATTATTTTCACTTAAAAAGGATAAAGTTGATTTAAAATTAGTGTGCATTTCACTTGTCGTATCCATAGGTCCAGTTGCTTGTTCTTCCAGGCTTTTGTTTCGGCCATCCCACATCTGTAAATAGTTAAAGCCTGCATTTATTATAGATGGTGTAGCACGCTCTAAAAGTGCACCATTGATACCAATACCTTTGCGTAACCCATCAGACCAACCTAGTAAAGGGTTATGACACGTTGCACAAGAAATGGTACCATTTCCGCTTAACCGCGGGTCAAAAAACAACATTTTTCCAAGTTCTACACGCTGTTTATTTAATATGTTATTTTTAGGCATAGAGGGCCAGTCAGGAAGTAACCAGTTTTGTAATGAATGGTGCCCAGCTTCAAAAGTGATTTCATTTGCTATAACTATATTTATGTTAATAGTAGTCAAAACAAAAAATGTTATTCTAGTCATTAAATTAGTTTTATAATGTTTATTCATATCAAATATCATCTTCTAAATTTAATTCTTTATACGAATACTTTTTAAGTAAATAATTAAAGAATCTACTTCACTTTGATTTAAATCACTGCCCCAAGGAGGCATTCTGGCTGAACGATTCATTGCTTCACCTCCTTTTGTAATTATCTCTTTAAGATAAGTATCTTTGGCTGTACTTTGAAGTAAGTTAAACGGTGGCGGATTCTTTATTATTTTTGCCATTTTACCCTTTCCATCGGCATATTTTCCATGACATAGAACACATCGTCCAGAAAATATAATTCGTCCTAACTTTAAGCTTGGCTGTATATGACTTACCCTTGAGCGTAACAATGAAGTGGTTTTATCTGAATCAGTAATAAGCTTAAAAACTAATTCTGTTACAGAGTCTGCTTCTAACACAGTTAACTCGTCATTCCATGGTGGCATCTCAATACTCAGCTTAGATAAAGTACCGCCATATAGTATCGATTTATTTATATTTTTCTTTGTTGGGGTAAATACAAGGTTAGGTTTTAGTAGATTTGTATCAGGGTAATGCTTAATAGCTAATGCTAACAGGCCATCGCCTAAACCGGTTCGTCCATGGCATAAAACACATCTTTCTTGATATACTTTTACTCCACAATCTAAGCCTTGTTTATAGAGACCACAGGCGGCAAATAAGTCAAAACAATAAAATGAAATCAATAAAATGATAAAATTAAAATAATTCATTTTAAACACCTATGATTATTTTTTAACATGGATTTTCATTTGCATTTTTGGGTGAATAGCACATTCAACTTCAATAGTACCTTCATCAGTAAAGACTATTGTTTTTGTATTTCCTTGTTTATAAGAACCTAGATCAAATGTACTTGTCTCCGACAAACTAAATACATTATGATAGAAAGGGTCTTGATTCGGAAAGCTCACTGTATCTCCCACTTTGATGGTGAGTTCTTTAACCGTAAAAGCCCTATTCTTTTGGCCAACTTCATATTCCTTAGCAATACAAAGGCTAGAAAAAGTAAATAATACAATGTAAATAGACACCAAAAATTTCATATTACCTCCTATTAAAATTATTGACGCTAATGGCGGAATTATCAATTTTATAAAGGGTATTAATTTAAGATTTGTATGCTTTTACATACTAACTTGAGCATATATTAGTGAGTTATTTATGTGAATTAATTAAAACGTTATTTCCTGACAAATTTCATCTAACAAATACTGAGTATTTATCAGCCCATTATTCTGTAATGCATAGTGTGCTTGTTTAAGTTTACTCTTCAAGTTTTTGAACTTTAATTGTGCCGCCGCTCATTGTAATTTCTGACAAAATTCAATTAACTATTGGGTGTTTGAACTATCCATTAAAGTATTAAGTTCTATTAATTGCTCTGGCAGTTCCATTAAAAATATATTTCTTAAATACACTTGCTCTTCATCAGTTAACCAATATTTTCATATTAATATCTTATACCTATCATGTTATTTTATCTAAAAATAAGGAAATAAATAAAAGTACTTTTAGCTAAAAAATACTTTTAAATTCGTCAAAAAAATAATTTTTAGCCATCCTAAATAGTTTATATTTCCGATTAGATTATGAAGTTTTATCGACTGCTTTTCTTAAAAAACCAGAGTTTTCCTTCAGAATTTCAGCTCCTTGAACCACTGAAACACCCGTTAATATGTTTAATATAGCAAGCTTGGTGTTTGATTTTGCATTACTTAGTGCGGTATTTGCAATTTCAAAGTTACACTCCGTAGCTTGCATTACAATGCGAATTGCACGGGCATTTAGTTTCTCATTTGTTGCACTCACATCTACCATTAGGTTTTTATATGTTTTTCCAATTCTGATCATACTTGCAGTGCTGAGTGTATTTAAAATGAGCTTCTGTGCAGTACCTGACTTCATTCTTGTTGAACCTGTTAATACCTCTGGTCCAACTTGAGCACAAATTGCAATATCGGCAACTTCTGATACACCTTGATCAGGGCTACAAGTAACGCCTATCACATTGCATTTGAGTTCTTTCGCATAAGTCATTCCAGAAATAACATAAGGTGTACGACCACTTGCAGCTATGCCAACTAACACATCTTTATCTGAAAGATTGATATCTTTTAAATCTTGAATGCCCAATTCTTTATTATCTTCAGCGCCCTCAACAGCACTTTGAATGGCGGTTTGGCCACCTGCAATAATACCTAGCACCATATCATCAGAAACACTAAATGTCGGTCGACATTCAACAGCATCTAAAATACCTAAACGACCACTTGTCCCGGCACCAATATAAATTAATCTACCACCTTTGTTAAAAGCGATAACTATCTGATCAACGGCTTGCGCTATTTGAGGCAAAACTTTTTTTATAGCATTAGCTATTTTTTGATCTTCATTGTTAATTTTCGTAACAACACCTAATGAATCTAACAAGTCTATATCGAGCGTATCGGAATTTTGCCCTTCTGTAGCGATTGATTTTAATGAATTGACCATTTTGACCTGTTCATTATTTGATTCGTTATTCATTTATTTTCCTAATACCAGGTGTTAGTTTTATTTTTATACGACGAAGTCGTAGATAGATTAATTTAGATTTTATACCGATCAGAATGTTTGACAAGCGAACTTTCATGATGCATTTTATATTTTATTAAATAGTGAGCGTTTTTGTCATTATTTATCTGCATCCATAAAAAAGCCGTCTAAAATACCTTAGACGACTTTCTTTTTTTGCAAATAATTGAAATAATAATTTTTCTTATTTATTTACAAGCTTACTCAGTGCACTTAAAGAACTGGCTACTTTAATACCAGGTATATTACTGCCAATAGTTGCCATGTAAGATCCATTCACTTTACCTCTAAACGAAGTAAAAGAAACTCGATATACTCCTCGCACTAATGCTTTTGTAGGACTACTGATCTGTGATTCATGACGTAAAATTGAATTATACTTTTTACCACCTGGGTTTTTAGGTAGTTCACTACTATCGTCATTTGTTTTGAGTGTTTTAACAACTTTACCACCTTTTATTATTTTTTTAGGATCAGTAATATCTAATTTATCTAAAACTAAGTAAGTGTCAAAGTATGCTTTTTTATTTTTTTTCATACCTTTTTTAAACAGGCTATGAACAAAGTCTTTTTTACCTGGTTTATCCTTAGTCGGAGATACCATAGAAACACCTAATTCATCAATGGCAGCAGGAACCCATAAATATAAATAATATGCATCTTTATCTTTATATTTTCCATCAGGCTTTACACTTGTATCAACATAACCAAAATACTTTTCATATTTCACATACGGCAAAGATACTTTAAATGACCCAATCCCTTCTGATTTAGAGCTTTTAAAATTATAATCATCTCCACCAAAAAAACCTGTACATAAGATAAAAGTAGCACTTGCTAATAATAAATTTTTAACTGTTTTCATTTTAACTCCTTTTAATTAAGTTTAATTATCACATAACCATGAAATTTAAATTTCTTGTTACATAAAATCAACTGAATCATAACATATTGTTTTTTTATTTAAATTAATAAAGGTACAATTAATGTAAATTAAGGAGGGAAATTTGAAATTCACAACCCAATCAAAACTATTACTTTTAGGCGCTTTAATATCCGCTTGCGCAGCTATTTGGCATTTATTATGTATTATTGGCGGACCGAGTTGGTTTGAATTTGCCAGAGCTCCAAAAGAACTCGTTGAATCAGCAAAACAAGGCACATGGCTTGCTCCTGTTGGCGCAATTTTTATCGCAGTTTTAATGTTTACTTGTAGTTTGTATGCCTTATCAGCAACTCGAATAATTAAAAAATTACCCTTAATTAAAACTGCTTTAGTTGTTATCTCAAGTTTATGCCTCGTACGCGGTTTGATTGTTGTACCTTACCTAATGAAGTTTGGTTTTGATATGTGGGAATTTATTGCTGCCATTGTATGGTTTTTTGTTGGCCTATGTTATCTAATAGGTGCAATTGAAATGTTTAAAAATAAAATGAGATAGGAATCATATTATGGCTAATCCAGATTTAATTGTAGGAACAAACTCTACTTGGTCTATCAGAGCTTGGATATGTTTGAAGCTTGCTAATATCGAATTTAACGAAGTTGTGATCTCACTTGAAAAAGAAAATTACCAAAGCCAAATAGCGCAATATTCTGATGCTTTATTAGTTCCTGTATTGGTTGATAATGAAATGAAAATTCATGATTCTTTAGCTATCGCAGAGTATGTCAATGATCTATCAATTATTTATCCAGAATCTAAAACCGAAAAAGCCCTTACCCGTAGTTTATGTGCGGAACTGCATTCTGGTTTTATGAATTTAAGAGCTAACTGTCCATTTAGTTTAGAAAGTGTATCTCCAGTCGTAGTGACTGAGCCTCTACATAAAGAAATTGAACGATTGAGCAAAATATTTGAAAGTGCAAAAGGTAATTTCATGTTTGAAAATGCCAGTCCTGTAGATGCATTTTATGCTGTTTTAGCCTTTAGATTATCAGCTTATGGTATTGAACTAGAAGGTAAGTCAGGTGAATACCAAACAAAGCTTCAGCAATGGCCTTTGTTTATTGAAGCAATTGAAACAGCAAAGAATTGGAATGAAATAAGCTAAATAAAAATGATTAAGTTGAACGCTAATTATTGAGCGTTCAGCTTTGAAACCAATGCGTTGACTTGTGTCATTTGTACTCTATCAACAATGGCTGCAAGCTTATCTAATCCATCAGGCATAAAACCAACGACTTGATAGCGATGTATAATCTCGGTTTGTAATTCTGATAAAGGGTTAAACTTCCAACTCATCCCACCTTGAACTCCCATCATTTGTAGTGGACCGAGACCGCCTATCATTCTGATTTCGGTATTTGGGTTAACGTAAGAAACGGTCATATGAAGTACTTCAGCCGCTAAACTGTTTGAAAATAGCAGGATTAGTACAAATTTATTCATAGGTTAGTAGTCTCTCTTAAAAACTAAATTAATAATAAACAATAGCATAGCTTTAAGTATATGCATTAAATCAAACTTAGTAACAAATGATATTTGATCTGTTTAATAGAAATATTTAAACTCAGCAAAAATATTCTGATTGGAGCCTTTTCCATAGTAACTAAACTATAAAAATTACACATTTTATCTTCTTATATTTTAATTAACTCGTTTTATTTAACGGAAAAATACATGTTAACTTCTTTAAAATTACTATTTGAACGTCTAGATAATAGTAAGCTATTTCAATCTATCATTATTTTTGTAATCGTTGTATCCGCACTAAGTGTTGGAGCACATACATATGAATTACCGCCTTGGTTAGAACATGCATTACTTGTACTGGATATCGGCATAACCGTTTTCTTTTTAGTAGAAATAATTATTCGTTATATTGCTATAAATGACTTTAAAAAGTTCTTCTCCAATGGTTGGAATATATTTGATGTGATCATAGTTGTAGGTAGCTTAATACCTGTCGCAGGTTCAACAGTATTCATTGCGAGATTATTACGTGTATTTAGGGTACTTCGTCTTGTATCTATGATCCCTGAGCTGCGTATGTTGGTGAATGCTTTACTTAAAGCAATTCCGAGAATGGGTTACATCGCATTGTTAATGTTTGTCATTTTTTATATATATGCGGCTGTTGGTAGTATGTTATTCACTGATATTAACGAAGTATTGTGGCGAGATCTATCAATTGCGATGCTAACACTATTTCGGATTGCAACTTTTGAAGATTGGACCGACATTATGTATGAAACAATGGAAGTGCATCCTTTAAGTTGGGTTTATTATTTAAGTTTCATTTTTTTAACTGCATTCATCTTCTTAAATATGATGGTAGGTGTTGTACTTGAAGTAATGGCAAAAGAAACTGCTGACTTTGCAGCTGAACATCAAGATGAAGATGAAAAACCTGCGACTAAGGGCCAAGTTAAAGAACTTAAAAACCAGATTGAAACTTTATCTAAGCGGTTATCTAAAATCTAGATGCCTTTAAATCAGGCAAAAGACTTGCCTGATTTTATCCTACAAAATCTAAAATGGCTTCAGCACCTCTTAAGCCAGATGGCGTGTCACTTCTACAAAACTTCCTCGAGATTAAATTTTTTTGAATATGTTTGTACTTATGATGGTTATCAAACACATTAGTAACTGAGTTTTTAAAGTCTGTAGCAGATTTATTAACAGTACCGGTTTTCCACATTTGAAAATTTGGATCAGTCTGCCAATTGCGCTTATTTTTTGAATCTAAAAAAATAGTAGGTTTTAAATCAAAATATAGAAATTCATATATTTGGGAACTGATATCACCAATATAGACATCTGCATTCATTGTATAGGTAGCATCCATAAGTTTATCGCTTTCAACATCTATTATAATATTATTTAAATTAATGTATTTATCTAAATAATCAGGTCTTTTGCCATTAAATAACTTTATATGAGGTGCAAGAACAAGGTTGTAGTTTTCATGTTCAGAAAAAAACTCTAAAATCTGTAAACCAAACTTTTCCCATGAAGACCCAAAATCTGCATAATGTGGATTATAAACAAAAATTGGATTTGAATTGTTAAAAAGTGGCTCTTGTTTATTTTCTATAAAGTCATACTTAGGGTAACCAATAATTTTTGAAGTATTCCTACTATGAACAATATTTTCTTCTATTAATCTAGAGTTAACATCTTCACCAGATGTTAACAATAAATCATAATCGCTAAATTTTTTATTAAAACCTATTTTGTTATCTCCTGCACCATGAAATGTACATATATACTGAGTAGATTTTTGTTTATCTAGCTTCATTACGCTATGTAAATTCATATGGGGAGTGATTAATACATCAAAACTCAAGAATAGTTTTTTATTATTTGAAATTACATTCTTTACATTGGGATACAAGCGTCCTTTTATCTTGCCAATAATGGTTTTAAATCTAGTACCTCTGAGTAGTTTTAATTGGCATTTATTACCGGGGTATTGTAATAAAAGTAATTTTATTTGTTCATAGCAAGTAGGCTTGGTAACGAGTAATTCAACTGTATGATCAGATATGAGAGATAACTCTGCTGCGATAGGAAGTTGATGGCGAATATGGGCCTCATGACTAATAAAACAAAAGCCAAATCTCATTGTAAAAAAACCTTTATATATGAATATTAAAAAACACATGATAAAAGTTGTTTACTCTGGAAACAGTTGCAACTTGTTGTAACTTGTCAAGCAACGTAACCCTGAGATTACAATCAAAAAAATTAGAACATAAAATTATTATGTTCTAATAAGTTATATAAAGGTATGTTAACCCTTAATTGTATAAGCCCCTTTAATAGAAAGAGTTACGATAACGGGTTCATCCGTTGTATTTTTCCAATACCAACCATGAGATCCAGCAAAAGGTGTTGTTAAGGAACCTTTCATGTCTTTAGATGTAGTAATAGAAAAGCTTTCAAAGTAGCCTGTAGTATCTCCTTTAGGCTCTCCATGAAAATCAAAAAATAGTTCAGCGCCATCTGTTTGCCATTTATATTCAAGATGCGCATATTTATCCATCAACAGTTTATATTCAAGCCCCTTATTAGCGGGGATCTCTATTTGTACGATATCGCTTTTAACTTCACTTACACTTTTTGCCATATCTAAAGGTTCTGAAATAACAGGGCTTTGTGATAACTCGGTTAAACCCAAGGCTTTACCAACACCTGTTGGGTCAATGTTATATTCTGATGGTAAAATGCAAGTTATTAGTAACAAACCTGCAATAACTGAAGCGATTAAACTTGCTTTAATTAAGGTTTTTGTAGAATGAATTGGTACATTTATTGTGTTCATATTTTATCCTTTATATATTGACGAAATAGCCTGTTAACTGAAAACCTACTAGCATTAAACCACCACTCATTAGCAAAGTGTTTGCTGTAGTTGAAAACTGCATAAAACTGCTATGCTTTCGCCAAAAATTCATCAAAATAAGTACTAATCCTAATGCTAAAAATTGACCAATTTCAACGCCTATATTAAATGCAATAATATTCGCAATAAGGCCGTCATCTGGTAGTTTAAATTCTTGAATTTTAGTTGCTAAGCCAAACCCATGGAACAAACCAAAAATCATAACCGCCGCCTGTGTATTCGGTTGATAGTCAAATAGCCTTTTAAAGCCTCCTAAGTTATCAAAGCCTTTATAAACAATAGATAAACCAATAATGGCATCAATTAAATAAGCATTAATCTGAACATCATTTAAAACGCCAAACAACAATGTAACGCTATGGCCTACGGTAAATAAACTAACGTATAAAACAACATCTTTAGTCCTAAATAGGAAGAATATAACACCAACTAAAAACAGTAAATGGTCATATCCTGTTACCATATGTTTGGCACCGATATAAATAAAAGGAATAATCGATACACCTTGATTACTGGTCAAAAACTGCTTGGTATTTTCATCTACGCCATGGGCAAATAATGAGAATGAAGCGAGTAACCCAGTCAGGATTATTATAATACGCATTACATTTGCAGATGAGATATTCATAAATCGCACCTGTTTTTTATTAAGATTACTTTCATAGTTACTTCTATATTTTTATTAATATATTAAATATATAAAATCTACCAAACCAACTCTATAAATATATAGATGATGTGCTGCTTAGATTAATATTTGTATGTGTTTAGAGAGTAAAATTAAACTGTTGGAGGTGGAATCGGTGGTGCGTAGATAAGGGGGTTGTATGCTTTATTTGAACTAATAACACTTTGTGACTGATAATGAATAGAGGTTAAAGCTAAAGTACTTGGTAGAAAATATACAGTATGAGAATGGTTTGCATGTTCGTGTTGTGTCACTTCAGGATCGAGATTTTTAATTATATCCTTAGGTTGCTCTAAAATATGTTCATGAGCATGGCTATGGCTTAGTTCTATTCCCATCGGATGTTCGCCACTTGGATATTGTACTGAAGTCATATTTGTGGTTGATAATAGCTGACAGGCAAATATGAACAACATTAAAACTAATGTTGATTGCTTTAGCAAAACTTGCTTTTTCGCGATCATATTATTCAACAAATACCCTATCTCTTCAAACGAATGCCTTTAAAAATCATGGCTATTAGAGCAAAGCAGGATCGTAATGTCTAGTTTAGTTATAAGTTTAAACTTAAATAATTTTGAATTCATACAAATATCAAATAGTCTATTATTAAGTGACAGGGTCGAATGAATACAAATCTAATATGCATATTGTGTTATTACTCTTGATATTAATTTTATCAATTAACTTTTGTTTCGCCAAAAGCAAAAATCTTATTATTGCATCTAGTGAGGGACCACCTCATATGATAAATTCAACTAATCATGGTATCGACCTAGATATTGTCCAAGCAGTTTTATTTAAATTAGGCCACGCAGTAAAGTTTGAATTCACAGGGTTAGCCAGAGCGAAAAATCTGGTTATTTCACATGAATACGATGCTATAGCACCTATTTTTTGGCAACATGATGAACTAGGTTTTTATACTAGTCTACCAATCGTTAAATATAAACCCACGGTTTTTTCGTTGAAAGATAACAAATTCACCCCGAAAACATTATCTGACTTAAAGGGCTTTTCAATCGCTACTTTTCAGGGAGCACCAGGTTATTTTGGAGCAGAATTTAGATTATTAGCTAACACACCTTTGTACCAAGAAATTGTTAATATGAGTGTACTACCTGAGTTACTTGCAAAAGATAGGTTTGATTATGTCGTATTAGATAAATATATTTTTTATTATTATTTCAGACTAAAAAAACATACTAGAGACTCTTCTATTTTTACAGAGCATCACCTTATTCCAGAAGTACCAGCTAGTGTCGGATTTTATGATAAAAAATTAAGAGATGAATTTAATAAAGAACTAAAATCATTTTACCAATCAAAAGCCTATTATAGAATTATTGAACGTTATATTGGCATGGGTCTTAACTAATTTAAAAAAGAATTAAACCATGTGATCCCGCAGCAGCACCAATAATTGCAAATAGACTTAAAGACAGTAACACTATATGCATTATATGTAGGTATTTAAATGTTTTATCACAATTTACTTTAGCGTGTAAGTGAAACCATTTATGCAAAAACAATGGCTCAAAAACAAATAACACCAAAGTAAATAATAGCCATACCAGTGTCATTAAATGCATCCACCAGAATTCAATATCTAAATACCGATTCCAAGCGTCCATATATTCAATCATATAAAACCCAGATAAACCGGTTAATAAGGTAGAGAATTTAGCCTGAAAAGAAAATGTACCTTCTAACTTCTCAAATATAGCCATGCGTTCTTTAGATATAGTAATCTTTTTCAAGGAAGGTATTAATACCAAAGTGACAAATGCGACGCCCCCTATCCATAAAACAATACCAATAAGGTGAAAGACACGTGCAAAAATAAAATGCTCAAAACTTTGCATAAATAACCTTTAATCTAACGCCAATATTACTGCCTGTTCAGCATGTATATGCGTAATATCATATAAGGGAACACACGTGTCGGGCTGTTGTACAAATAATGTAATTTCTGTACATCATAAAATCACCGTTTGTGCACCTTGTTCAAGTAATTTATTAATAATATTGAGATACTACACTTTTGAATCATGATTAATAATTCCTAAGCACAGTTCATTATATAACATCATGAATAATCGTTTGTTGATCTGAATCAGGTACTATGACATCAATATTAAAATTATTTATCAATCGGTTTTTGTAAAAGTCTTGTTTCATGGTAAAGCGGGTACCTGAGAGTCCAACTTTTGTAATGTTATCTTGGTGTAGTTGCTGTGCTGTTGCATTTTCGATATGTAAAAAGGGAGTTGAAATGTTGGTGCTATGTAAACCGCCTAAGCGGTGCTTATTACCTTGGTTTACTAATTTATAATAACTAGCGGTAGATCCCCAACTCATACCACCTATCAGTCCAATTGCTTCCCAAGACCACATAATATATCGACTAATGTTCTTGGCCACTCCTATACTCCTTTTGCATGACGATAGATAAATATTAGCTTGTTTGGCAAGACTTAATCCCTAACATTTAAATATAGAATGATAAAAAGGGGAAAACACCCGGTGAAAATCTTTAATTATAATAACGTATTAGGGCCCACTTATTCAAATCCATAACGTTAGGTTATACCCTACTAAAAACTAACCAATGCAAATATTTTGTTAAAACTGTTAAAAATAGTATTCACTTTAAAGGGGAATGCCATGACTACTTATCAATCTAAATTCAGAAATAAACAGCTACAAGCAGCAAGCTTTCATAAACCTATTACACCAGACCAAGACGATGCGTGTTTTGAGAAGGGTTATAACTAAACAATAACGCCATTTTTTTATATAAATAGGTATTGCTCATGAAATTCAAACATAAGATAGTTGTATCTTCTTCTTTAATTTTATTATTGGCGTTGGCTTTATTATCTTTTAACCAATACTTTTTAGTGAAAAGTACTGTTGAAAATCAAGTACTCAAATCCATGGATGAAATTAACCAAGGCATAAGCAATACCATCA
>Ga0209396_1001725_pt1 | contig 23775 bp, 17 predicted proteins | sample GOMGulsemesocosm_6_FD_184638 | JGI IMG/M metagenome (GOLD analysis project Ga0209396, IMG submission 184638) | Methane-oxidizing microbial communities from mesocosms in the Gulf of Mexico - GOM8C Gulf of Mexico (SPAdes) (version 2) | ecosystem: Environmental > Aquatic > Marine > Cold seeps... | reverse complement strand
ATATATGATTTATAAATATGATGGCAGAGGGAAAAAGTGCCCTGTACCTTTGGTTAATTTACGTTTATTACTAAAAAACATGAATAACGGTGACCTGTGTATTATCACTATTGATGATAGGGGATCCATTAATGATATACCTAAATTGTTAGATAAACAGGGTTATCATTATCAAAAACAGATCAATGATAATGGTGTTGTTGAGATAAGTGTTAGTACATACAAGTGATACTAGGAAGAATTAAGAAAATAGGTAGTTATGTTAAAATTATTTAGTGATTGGTATACCCGTAAGTTCTCAGACCCTCACGCGGTCACGTTAGTTGTTCTTTTAATCTGTATTGCATTATTCATTGCTTTATTTAGTAATCTACTGATGCCTGTTTTTGTTGCTATAGCGCTCGCTTTTCTTTTAGACCTTCCGGTAAATAAGCTAATGCATAGTTCAATGTCGCGTTCTAGTGCAACCATAGTGGTAGTGACCACTTTCTTAGGTTTTTCCTTATTAGCAGTATTAGGACTAATGCCACTTATTTGGAAGCAGAGCAGTAATTTATTGCAAGAAGTTCCTTATATGATTACTCAAGGGCAAGGGTATTTATTGACCTTGCCAGAAAAATATCCTGACTTTGTGCAAGTCTCTCAGATTGAAAGCTTTCTTGTCATGGTTAATGATAATTTACTTGAATGGGGACAGGTGGCACTAAAAGCTTCATTAAACTCTATTTCTGATATCGTCGCCTTAATGGTTTATTTAATTCTTGTACCGCTAATGGTGTTTTTCTTTTTGAAAGATAAAACCGAGTTAATGAGCAGTATTGCCCATTTTCTGCCTAAAGAGCGTCGTATGGCTATTAAGGTAAGCCAAGAAATGAACCAACAAATTTTGAATTATATTCGTGGTAAAGTGATTGAAATACTAATAGTTGGCACATCGACAACCATTGCTTTTATGTTTCTTGATTTACAATACGCTTTACTACTGGGGGTTTTAGTCGGTTTGTCGGTACTGGTTCCTTATGTTGGCGCGACCGTGGTTACTTTCCCGGTAATGTTAGTCGCACTTTTTCAATTTGGTCTGAGCAGTGAGTTTGGTTACGTTATGTTGGCTTATGGCATAATCCAAGCCTTAGACGGTAATGTAATAGTACCTTTACTCTTTTCTGAAGCGGTTAACCTTCATCCGGTAGTCATTATTATCGCCGTGATATTTTTTGGTGGTTTATGGGGTTTTTGGGGGATATTTTTTGCCATACCATTAGCCACGTTAGTAAAAGCTGTTATTAATGCTTGGCCAACAGTTCCTGAGCCTGATGAGTCGGCAGATACCAAGTCGGTATAAATATAGCGAAAATGATATATCAGCTTAAAGGGTTACCAATGGCTAAAATCACTCTGACAATTATATGTAAGCATTAGAGCAAGGAAATAACATGGAAATAACGTTTACCGAGAGAGTTATGCCGGCACACAAGCGCATGGCGCTGGTTGCTCATGACAATAAAAAAGCGGATTTACTCGCTTGGGCAAAAAAGCGTAGTGAAGACTTAAAGTACCATCATTTATTTGCCACGGGCACAACGGGTACCTTATTAAGCTCAGCACTAGGTTTACCGGTAAAATGTTTGCTCTCAGGACCCATGGGGGGCGATCAACAACTTGGCGCATTAATCGCTGAGGGGGAGATTGATGTGATGATTTTTTTCTGGGATCCCCTAGATGCTGTGCCACATGATCCCGATGTTAAAGCGTTGTTAAGATTAGCCGCAGTATGGAATATTCCAGTAGCGACAAATAAATCAACCGCTAACTTTCTGATGGATTCAGCGTTAATGAAACAAGAGAGTGTTATTGAAATACCCGACTATGCTAGTTACCTAGCAGCTAGAACGAAGTAATAAAGTAAATAGTAACTAGTCTATTGAACAGTCCAATGAATTTATGTCACTTATGACGATAAAGCCCCAAGCTAACTTTACTTAGCTTGGGGCTTTTAGTATTCAATGCATGTTTTGACCATGTTTACTTTAAGTCATTTAAAACCGTTAAAACAACATCATGATGCTCTTTCGTTTTAAACTTGTTAAATACATGACTAATTTTTCCATCAAGACCAATTAAAAAGCTCAAACGGTGAATGCCATCGTATTCTCTGCCCATGAATTTTTTAAGTCCCCACACACCAAATTGATCGGCAACTTGGTGATCAACATCAGATAAAAGTGAAAAATTTAGTTCATCACGTTGGCAAAATTTAGTTAAGCGTTTTACTTCGTCAGGGCTAATGCCAAAGACAATAGTATTTAATGCGGCTAATTCACTTTTTATGTCGCGTAACCCTTGCGCCTGTACGGTACAACCGGGTGTCATTGCTTTAGGGTAAAAGTAAACTAATACTTGTTTTTTACCAATATAGTCAGCTAATGATATCGTTTCATCTTTATCATTATTGAGAGTAAATAGTGGTGCGGTATCACCAATGGTTAAAGTATTCATAATAAAATCACTTCTGTTTGTAGGTTACTTCGCTTCTTATAATAAATTAGTAGTCGCTTTTTTAATAAAACCTTGTACATCAGTTTGCTGACATAACTCAAGGAAATCACGTTCTAGCTCATCAATACTAATTTTCTCTGTTAAAGCAAACAATATGTTAGCGCTCATATGGTTTGTTTTAGGGTCTATTTCTGATTTTAATGACGAAATGTCTATTTTTCGTGTAGCAAAAAAAGCGGTCATGGCTTTTAGAATGCCGGGTTGGTCAATACCTGAGTATTCAGCTTGGTAATGTTTCACTAAGTCGAAAGTTCTGTGACCAGAAGTTCTCTTCATCATAGTGATTAAATCTAAACTATGCGCAAGTTTAGCGATCCTCACTTCAATCTTATTAATAGCTCTGGTATCACCAGTAAGCAACATAATAAAAGTAAATTCTGATCCAAAAATGGCCATTCGGCTGTCTAATATATTACACTCGCATTCACTCGCTAATTTAGTTAATTCACTAACACAACCAGTTCGATCCGATCCCATTGCTGTTAGTACTAAATATTGTGACATTTATTACGCCTAAGTCGTCAAGAAAGGCGCATTGTAACTGATCACGATTAAAGTTGGAATCATCTTACATTTTTGTGGTCATATGACTTGTGTTTGTAAAATCAGGCAAGTACCATGGGGCGCAATATTAGCCTTGTTATATATCAAAGTATTTTTTAGTGAGCTTAGTTGGATTTTATATATCAACACCTAAGCCACAGGAGTTTTAATGAGTTGTAGAGCATTTTATTTATCATTGTTAGCCTTGTCACTAACCGCTTGTGGTTCTGTTAATAATAAACAAGCACAAGGCAGTTTTGAGTATCAGAATCAGCCTGAATCTAACGATCTAGTTATCCCTGCCAATTTGAATAAACCACAGCAAGCCAAAGACTTCTTCGTGACTGATAAAATCAATCACCAAGGACCCATTGGTGAAGACATGGATATAAGAGCACCATCATTGGTTATGCCTGTAGCTGCATCTTCTCGGGTGGTTGAAGAGTCAGGTGTCGCGATAATTTGGTTTGATAAAGTTATTGAAGATAAAGATCTATTGGAATTTATTGAAAGAGTTGTCAAAGAGCAATTGGTAGAAGACGAAGTTACCTACACCTACATTGAAGAAGATACCGAAGTTACCTTAAGTAAAGTTATTGAAGGTGCAACGAGTTTAAAAGAAACCAGCATTAAACGAGAAGGTATTAAAACAGCTATTATTGAGTCTGATTGGTATCACAATGAAATTGATGCAGGTTGGATTTTTACCGATATCCAACTTTCAAAGAGCGTACGTTTTCGTTTTCAACTGTTAGCAAAGTCTCATGGACGTAGTGTTTCTTTACGTGTATCACTTATCGACTTTTTACAAACAGATGACAAGGGCGGCAGTAAAACAATGGACCCAATTGATAAGCAAAGAGCCGAAAAAGCTATGCTTAACGAGCTCATTGCCGCAGTTGACTATAACTACCGTGTTCAGCAGCGTGAAGACCGTTTAACACGTGCTAATCAAAAGCTAGTAACAATAGGTAAGAATATCGAAGAAGAACAAGCTTATGTCATTGAAATGGGCTTAGAAGATTTGTGGGGTAATATGCCACTGTTCTTCGAAAAGCATGGTTTTACCATTACTGACTTAAATGAAGATAAAAAGATTTATTATGTCGACTTTGTCAAACCTGAAACAAGTGTTTGGGACAGTATCTGGGGTGACGATGTCCCCGTTATTGATGTTAATGATGAAGGTTATCAATTTGTGCTAGCACCTGTTGATGATACTAATCAAAAAAGTACAGTAACTATTTACAGAGCTGATGGCGAGCCCCTTACTTTAGAGGCATTAGAAAGAATTTTCCCTGTAATAGAAAAAGGGCTATCGTTTAGAGATGTTTTCTAACACTAGTTATAGCAAAGTAATTATTGCAAAATAATTACTTTGCTGGCATAAAAAAACTCCACTAGATTTATATATAGTGGAGTTTTTTTATGCCTAATTTTTACTATTTATGTAGACTTTCTTTTTCGATAGACTTCATTTTATGAGTACTTTTATTTGTTCTTGGTAGTGTTTCTTTTCGATCATTTAAACTTTCTTTACGCATCTTTTGCTTTGAACTTTTTTGAAATGTACTCAAATTTCCTATGATAATAACGACTGTTATTACAATGATAAATATGGCTAACCAATTGTCCATTGGACTACCCCTTGGTAAGTTTGTGAATAATACCAATTACACTAATGAATTGTTCAGCTTAGAGTTATATTAGCGAGCTTAGAACAAGCAAAATTACTTAAACATAGTTACTTCTATATTTCTTTAATTTTGAGCCGTTATTGGTTCGCTAATAAACTCCCAAAGGGCGAGTTTAAAAGGCTTACATGCGTCGTTATTGATTTCGATAAGGGAGTAACCATTCTCTTCAATCAATGCCTTGCCTCTAAGCCTTTTAACTCTCGCTAAGTGGTCAATTAATTAATGTACTTGGTATAAGTTAATTAATTACTTATTTAGGCAGTATAACATTGCTTGGCGCAATGCAGACATTGTTAATATAACGCTTGGCGATGTCTTCTATGTTTTCAACAATGACATCTTTACCTTGTATATTACTGCTGTTGAGTGCTTCAGTTAACACCTTAATATCAAACGCTTGTTGATATACTTGCGCTAACGGCAAATAAGATAAATGCCAAGGCTCGTTGGCAACACCACCTTGAAAACTTGCATAGGGGAAGAAAAATCCAAATTTGTGGGCGTGATGAATGAGCCAAACCGATAACTTTGCTAAAGGCCCTTGTTCACTATACTCCCAAGGCTCGAGTTTAAGTTGATAATCTTCACTTAATAAGTTTGGCGCGTACACATCAATGTCACAACCCCAATGATGGCGACTTGCACCGGGTAGGGCGGAATAAAGTAAAATACTGTGCGCTAACTCAAGGGGGGATAAGTTATCTGGTGAAATCAGGTCTCCAGCCATATTCTTAATGGGCGTTTTACCCGAAAACTTGTTATTCCATAACATAAGCTGTCGGTTAAATGACCTAAAGCCACTGGCAATTCTTAGTTCTATACCATCAGTTTTAGCCGTATTTACCATGGCATCAAAAGCGTTTTTCATGTTTTTATGAATAGCAACTCGCTCACTTACATAGTGCAAGTGGCTTTCGGTTTGTCCCAATACTTGAGCTGAATTGATGTGATTGGAAACTAGCATTACTATGGAAACCCTATGACTAAATAAATGATTAACTAAAGCGCTAACTAATGGTTTTATGTGTACATAAAACATTAACCAAACAATGATAATAGATATCGACGAGTTTTTCTAAATCATCGCATGATACCGATTCATTGACTTGATGGATTGTGGCATTACATGGTCCAAGCTCAATAACTTGTGCACCTGTTGGCGCAATAAATCGACCATCTGAGGTTCCACCAGACGTTGAAAGTTGAGTTTCTTTACCCGTCACCGTTAATATTGCTTGGCTTACTGCGTTTAAAAAACCATGCTCTGATTCAACATGCTCGGTGATAAATGGCTTACCATTAAAAGTCCACTTTATATCATAATCCAATTGATGTTTATCAAGAATAGACTCGACTTGTTCTACAATAATTTGGTCAGTTAGTTCTGTGCTGTAACGTAAGTTAAATAAGGCATTAATATGCCCTGGCACAACATTAGTCGCACCAGTACCTGCATTAATATTCGACAGTTGAAAACTGGTAGCGGGAAAATAATCATTACCTTTATCCCATTCAACTAGACTTAATTCTGTTAAGGCCGGCATAGCTAAGTGAATGGGGTTTTTAACATGTTCAGGGTAGGCAACATGGCCTTGTTTACCTTTAATATCTACTTCTGCTGAAATTGAGCCACGTCGACCATTTTTTACAATGTCTCCAACAGCGTGAGTACTCGAAGGCTCACCGACGATACAGTAAGTGATTTTTTCGTTACGTGCTTCTAGGGTATCAATCACCTTAGTGGTGCCATTAATAAATGGGCCTTCTTCATCACTGGTGATCAAATAGGTAATTGAGCCTTGATGATCGGGATGGTCTTGAACAAACTTCTCTGTTGCTACTATCATTGCCGCGAGACTACCTTTCATATCTGATGCACCGCGACCATATAACATACCATCAATAATCGTTGGTTCAAATGGCGGCGTGTTCCATAACTCTAAGTTACCAGCAGGCACCACATCGGTGTGTCCAGCAAAACAAAAAACGATGTCATCTTGTGTTTTAGCATGGGTACTGTCACGTCTCGACCAAAGGTTGGTGGTATCAGCAAAAACCATTGTTTCATTAGCGAAGCCGAGCTTTGCTAATCGCTGCGCCATTAGTTTTTGACATCCTGCATCTTCAGGGGTAACAGAAGCTCTAGACATGAGGTCTATTGCTAACGCAATAACAGCGCTTTGGTTTTTTTGTTCAATTTGACTCACAAGGACTACCTTTACTTAATTTCAATGAAATGTTTTTAGCGACATATCTTCAATAGTGGATTTAAATGATGATGCACTAATTATTTATCGGCGAAAATGGTCTGGTATTGATCTACTTTAAAACCAAGGTTTAGTTCACCATTTAACGGCAATAGCGGTCTTTTAAGTAGTGTAGGTTGCTCAAGTACTGCGGCAAACATGACTTCATCCGTTAAGTTGTTTTTTATCTCATCAGGCAGGTTACGAAAGGTGGTACTGCGTTTGTTTAATAATAACGACCAATCACTCTGATTAACAAATTGGGTGAGTAACTCGGCGGTTAACGGTTGCTTTTTAAAGTCATAAAGCTGATGGGCTATGTCATTTTTTTCGAGCCATTTAGTCGCTTTTCTAACAGTGTCGCAATTCTTTATCCCGTAAATTGTAATCATAGTTGGGCAATATCCGATAGTTAATAATCAATGCTTAAGATGATATCAGAATCAGTAGGCTATATCCGCTTTTCTTGGGGTAGCGGAGTGAAAAACAGGCAGTAAGTTCATGCCCTTTTGATGAGCTACTAAAAGGCAATGTGTCAGCTAGATCTAAGGACTAAGTATCTTTTCTTGATCATGTAAATATTTAACTAATACACCCTTTAGATAATGTCTGCTCATATAAACTCTAGGCCGCTAATACCCCAAAGTTAGTTACAAACTATAAATAGGATGCAACTTAACAGTCTACTATTTACTTCCAATTTTAATTTATTCGAACTGAATATTGATAGAGATTTTTTCGAATAAAATACCGTAACATCCCACCACCTAAACCTAAGTCGATGCACCAAGGAACTTCACCAGAGTTGCTAATATTACTGTTGTACTGCCGAATTCCCTCGGTCAGGGACGAGCTCAATTGTTGCCAGAGGCGGCCAACCTGAGCGCCAATTCTTGGGGGGAGTCTCGGCAGAGTTTCCTGAAAATCGAGTCTCTGGCAGTAGAATCTATCAGAAAAACCTTCAGTTGTGATTCAATGTATGGCGCAACTCTCTGATTAAAACATGGTTCCGGAGGTTCAAATCTAACGTCTTACTAGAACGTTTGTTTAGTTGCTGAACAGTGAAATTTAACAAACTAGTAAAATAAGAAATATACACAAAAAATTGAGGGGATAGATCTTAATTTATTTCCAATTAGCATACCTGGTTCATTCTTTTATAATGGTAAGTCATGTGAACCCATTTAATTGCAAGCTTCTATTTACAACATAAACTTAACTTTAGGATAGAGCTGGGTGAATTCTGATTGCTGACCAGCATAGATAATGAGTGTTCAGACAAAGTTAAGTGTTTGATAATAACTTGTTAAGCACTAATTTCTTGGAATATATGAGAGTACTCTAGAGTAAACTATGATGATAGAAGCGCTTATAAGAAGTTTAGATCATAAAACAACTAAGTCACTGGCACTAACTATTAAAGCGGCACTATCTGATCATGTACGATTTATTCGACAAATAAATAGCCTTTTGGTTTTGAATGATAACGATACTTTATTATTTACAGATAAACACATCAGTGTCCATCGACAGCGTTTTAAGAATCGATTCGAATCCTATGAAGATACAGCACTAAAGGAAAATCACTACTTTAAAAAGGTATCGAGTTTACATTTAAAACTGCAAACTATGGCAGAGCAACTTTCAAAGAATCATCGAAAAAGTGGCAAAATAGATATTATTCAATATGAGCGCTTTTTAAATGAAAACGATATCTTTTTTGAAGTTTTATGGCAGCTCGCGATAGATGTTATCGCCGCTCAATATCAATTTGATTTTTTAACTAATCTACTTAATAGGCGAGCTTTCATGCCTATTCTTCAACACGAGTTATCAAAAGTAAACAGGCTTAAGTGTAGCTGCAGTATAGTTTTGGTCGACATTGATGATTTTAAAAAAGTCAATGATAGCTTTGGCCACGATATCGGAGACTCTATTTTAACCGAATTTTCTACTGTATTGCTCAACAACTTGAGAGAAAGTGATTGTGCCTCTAGGCATGGTGGAGAAGAATTTCTTTTATGTTTACCAGATACTGACGTTTACGATGCGTATAAGGTTATCGAAAGATTAAATAGGCATATCCTGGCCTTCAAATACTCATCAAATATCCAGTTGACCGCCTCTTTCGGAATATCACTTTTAAAAGAGGATATAAAACACTCCATAATTAACGCTGATATGGCAATGTATCAGTCAAAAAACAATGGAAAAAATCAAATAAGTATATTTACAGAGTACGACTAATCAGGCTAGAAAAAATACCTTATAGCAATAGTCATTGTCATAATCAAACTAAATAATTTTCCAGCATAGCATTGAAAATATTGAGATTTATCGGCTTGGTTAAATAGGCACTAAATCCCGCCTGTTTACCTTTAAATAAGTCGGTAGGTTTAGCTTCTGCACTAAGGGCTACAATAGGTATTTCTTTTAGTTTTTTATGTTCTCTAAACAGAGACAGCAGTTGATACCCATCCATTTTCGGCATTCGAATATCAAGTAAAATTAAATCGGGCAGTATTTTTAGAGCAAATTCCAAACCTAGCTCTGCTTTATCCAAACTGTGTAATTGAATATTTGGGTGTAATGCGATGATTTCTTCGATGAGTTTTAAGTTGACAAGATTATCCTCAATACAGAGGATTTTTTTTGCCGTTGTCATCTGTAAGGTACCTGTTTCATTATCCACATCTGATGGCATTCTTTTTACTCCCGATTCTTGACGATAGTTATTAACTTGAGTGGGCAATAGCACTTCAAAAGTACTGCCTTGACTCTCTTTACTGGTTACTTTAAGTTGTCCTCCCATTTGTTCAACAAGTTGTTTAGTGATTGCTAAGCCAATTCCTGTCCCCTCTATATTACTTTTTTCAAAATTAAGACGATTAAAAGGCACGAATAGTTTTGCCATATTTTCTTCAACTATACCGATACCCGTATCCGTAATGCTGAGCGACATTAAATTCTCATTAATAACTTTTACCTTAAGTAAAACACTGCCATTTTCAACATTATATTTAATGGCGTTAGAGAGTAAATTTAACAAAATCTGCTTAAATCTAAGTCGGTCAACATGTATATAAATATCCGTTTCACCTTCAACGCTCATCATAATGTGTGAATTTTTTATGACTGTTTTTAATAAGCTAAAGCATTCTCTAATAAGTGCATCTAAACTCAACAGTTCAACATCAAGTATCAAGTGTCCCGATTCTATTTTTGCTAAATCTAAGATTTCATCAATTAAACTTAATAAATGGTGTCCTGCTTGCAACACCTCATTATTCAAATTCTTTTGATTAACTCCCATATTGTCATCGATTTGTAAAAGTTGGCTGAAGCCAATAATGGCGTTTAGTGGTGTTCTTAGTTCGTGACTCATGCAAGATAAAAATTCTGATTTGGTTTTATTCGAGCTTTCCGCCTCCTCTCTAGCTTCGATTAACTCTTTTTCTATTAAAGTCTGTTCGGTGATATCTTGAACAGTACCGACAAATTTTTCACAACAGCCGTCTGAGTCATATCTGGCTCTAGCTAGTTCATGGACATACCCTATATCCCCACTGATTCTAATAACACGATAAACTAAGTCTATATAGTTTGTTTTAAATATATTTTTTTGTGCCGCCTTAACTTTGGCTAGGTCTTCTGGGTGAATGTAAAGATAAAAATCGGGCAAGCCATCCGATAAATTAGCAGAATCAAAGCCCAAAATATTAAAAACCTCTTTTGACCATTCTCTGCTATTCAATTTTACGTTATGCTGCCAATGGCCAATTTTTGCAATTTGTTGAGCTTCAAGTAGCTGTTTTTCATTTTTTTGTAACTGTAACTGAGTTCTAATTTTCAATAATGAGTTACTGATAATGCTGGCCATGGTCGAAATTAATTGAACTTGAGGTGGCAACCACCTATGGGGTCGACTTAGGTTGCACATGCCCAGGAAACCAATGATTTCTTCTTTATTTGAGATGGGAACAGCAAGAAAAGAATTGATTTTATATTGATTAAACCAATGTCTTTCAGAAGCAGTAGATTTATCTATGCTATTAACTTTAATCACCCCATTACGGGTTAATTTTTTATTCCACCACGGCCTAAAAGCAATAGCAAGGTTTTGTAGTTTTATCGCCTGTGCTTCAACGGTAGGCTCATACCATTGATAAATTAATTTCAGTTGCCTGTTATCATCAGTAAATTTACATAAAAAAGCTTGTTCAACATCATTAAACTCGGCCAAGTCGTGAAGAATACTCACCATAAGATCATCAAATTCTTCAGTTTTACAGTCGATTAAGTTAAATGCCGTATTACTTATTAATTGTTGAATTTGATTTTGTAATAATAAATCATTTTCTTTTTGTTTTAAGTTACTAATATCGGTACGTATTGATAAGTATTGTTGAGAGTGCCCCCGATCATCCAATATAGGAGTAATAGTTGTTTCCCACCATGATGGTTCGCCATTTTTATTTTTATTACATATAGTCCCATGCCAAATGCCACCGCGGCTAATTGTTTGCCACATACGTTTATAATAGTGTTTGCTATGATAACCCGATTTTAATAGACGATGATTTTTCCCTAATAATTCTGATTGTGTATAGCCACTGATTTTACAAAAGTTGTTATTTATATAGGTGATATTGCCATCTAAATCCGTGATACTAATCGCTGCATGTTGATTTATCGCCATGTTCTCGCGTTGATGGTCATTAAAATCAAATTTAAATTTTTGTATGAGCGCTTTTTCTTTCCAGTTTTTATTGAGGATTACTGTAACGGTTGATATTAATATATTAGGATCAATAGGTTTAACTAAGAAACCTAAGCCCCCTTTTGATATTGCCGTGATTTGATGACCAGGATCTGTTTCACAGGAGACAAATAAAATGGGTAAGGAGACATACTTCTCATGTTGTTGTAAAATCGCCGCTAATTCAGAGCCTGAGACATCTTCCATGTATTCATCGAGCAATAATATATCCGGGTCGAATTCTTCAATCACTTGCAAGGCTAACAAAGGTTTACTTAGAATTCGAACTTCCATTCCCACTGAGGTTAACGATTTTTTTAAGATATTTAAGCTTATTCGTTCGTCGTCTATTGCTAGAACGCGATAGGGTCTTTGTGGTTTAACAATACCTAAACGATTAAATAAATCGTTTAATTGGCTTAAGCCAGCATATTTTTTTAATAAACTATGATATCCCCAACGAATGATTTTCAAACGTTCTAAGAGATTATCATCTGAAGACAATATAACCACGGGCAAATTCTGGGACGAATTAATGACATGTTCGTTAATAAATTCAATTGTTTGTGTATTCTGTTCAATAACTTCCATAACCAGTATTAAGGCTTTAGCTTTTAAATAATTCTCACCGAGAAAAAAAGTTTTAAACTCCTCAAATGAGTTAAATGGCTGTACTAGATAGCTAATGTTTTCTAAGATTTTGGCTATATATTGATTGTGATTTTTGTCGGGGTCGACTAAAAAAACTAATCTTAAATCATTGGGGTCCACTTCATAACTGCTCTGTATATCATGCATGATTAAGTCGCTGTATTGATAAATATAACAATTTATAAAAAGCCTATTTAAAGGTGTTAAGCTAGATAAGAACTCTCTTGCCTCTGATTATTCAAATTTAATTTTTCTGGCTTACCATAAAAATAACCCTGGGCTTGTTGTATACCCAAATTTGCCAGTAATGAGTCCGTTTTTTCATCCTCAATTCCTTCTGCCACAACAGTAAGTTCTAAAGAGTGGCACATAAATGCAATACTTTTAACTAATACCAGACACTTGGGCGATTCAAATAGGCTTGCGATAAAAACGCGGTCAATTTTTAATGTATCTATTGGTAAGTTGAGTAAGTAACTTAACGAAGAATATCCCGTGCCAAAGTCATCAATAGCTAAGCTAAAGCCCAGAGATTTCAATTGCCATAAAATCGGATTTACTCGTTCAAAATCATCTAAAAAGGAGGTTTCTGTTATTTCAAGCTTGAAATCACTTGCACTTACTTGGTATTTGATAAGGTTTTTTTTGATATTTTCGATGAAATCTTGGTTTAACTGTGGAGGTGCTACATTGAGTGATAGTTTTTTTAATTTAGGGTATTGTTTTTTCAACCTGTTGTAATCTGAGAAGACACTTTCCATGACAAAATTTCCTATATCGATAATCATACCAGCTTGCTCCGCTATGGGAATAAAAGTATCTGGGGTTACCATACCTAATTCATTATCGTTCCATCGGATCAACGCTTCAGCACCGGTAATATTACCAGTACTTAACTCTATTATCGGTTGGTATACCATATAAAAAGAATTTCTTCTTACGGCGGCAGGGAGCTTATTTTCAATGAGTTCTTTGTAATCTAATTTATTTTTTAATTCCATATCAAATTGAGTGACAGCTGCGCTGTTGATGAAGCTATCATATGCAGCAACGGATGCATTTTTGACGCAATCGCACCAGTTAAGAACTGTAGGGCTTATTGCTTGGATATAAAATCCAATAGAAGGTTTGATATGTAAAGTAAGGCTTGAAGTGTCTAAACCGTGTTCAAATTTATTAACAATATTAAAGTTAAGTTCAGTTACTTTCTCTACGGGGCATATCATTAAAAAATCGTATGAACTCCAATGAATAAGGCTACTATTTGTATTTAAAGTGATATCTTTTAGCATGTTTGCAATAGTTAGCTGAGCTTGATGAAATACTTTAGGCCCATATGAATGTAAAATTTTATTGCTTTCACAGAAGGAAATAAAAATGAAAGCTATTTCTTCATTCTGCTCTAACTTATCAACAATTTCTTTTGCCTGTTTATCTAGTTGATTTCGGTTAGGTAGCTTGGTAGCGTAATGGGTTTCGGCAAGCTGTTTTAATTTTTCTTGATCTTGTATTCGTTGAGAAATATCTTTAAATATATAGATTTTATGTGCCTCTCCATTAATCATTAAGGGAGAATATCTATTTTCTAAGATGATAAGTTTCTGTCCTTTTTTCTTACCAGTTAGGGTTAATTGTTTTGCATGTAAGTCAGGATTTGGTAGCTGTAAAATGTCTTTTAAGCTTTGCTTTACCAATAGACTCTGGTGAAATCGAATTTGTGCACTGTCATTAGACTCGACCACAAAGCCATCTTTATCGACCACAAAGACATATTCAGATGATTCACTATATAAGACTTTAAGGATATTAGTGACACTTTGTAATGTTTCGTTGGTTTGTTTTAATTCAGAATCAAGCGTATGGCTAAGCTCAACTAAATTTTTACGCTGATACTGGACATTGATTACGTTTTTTATTCGTTGCATTGTTTCCATAATACACAAAGGTTTTTCTATATAATCTTGTGCCCCAAGCGTTAAAGCCTCTAACCTTTGATGTTCATCATTACTTGCAGTCAATACAATTACAGCAACATTAGCCGCTTTAATTTCAGCATGAATTTTTTTTAAGAATTGAATTCCATCAAGCTTAGGCATTTTTATATCAAGTAAAATAAGCTGTGGTTTAATAAGATAAAAATCTTTTAAAGCTTTGCTGGAATTATTGTATGAAAAGACATTACTAAAACCATCTTCGCGTGCCAGTATAGTTGTCAATAATAGAGTGTTTGAAGGATTGTCATCGACTAAAAACACGCATAAATCTTTGTTATTAATCATGTTGAGCCCACTTTTTAGTGAATTTTAGTAAGAAGTCGATTTATATTTTCTAGTTTATTATCAATGAGAACAGATACTCCGATGACATCTTCAAACTGTTCTTTAGTTTCTTCAAATAAGCCAACTAATTCGGTTTCTTGTTCATGTGATAATCCCATGGAAATAGCCTTTTTATCCATGCTGTATATTAATTCAGTCAATAATGCTAAGAGCTGCTTTTCTTGAGAGAAAACGTTTTCCTTGATATCAGAAAAATCTATAGCAAGTGATTCACTTAAACTATCTAAGGCTATTTCTCTCGCGTTGGTTCGCTTACTTTCACTTTCCATGAACATTAATCGACTGTCGATGATATCAAGTAAAATCGCGAAATAATCTCTTATTCTTCCTAAAAAATCTTCGTCATCCATAGGTAGTTTTTTGACTAAAATTGAACACCGTTGCGAACTAAAAAGTATATTCTTTCCAAAAGAAACTATTTTCTTTGTCTTTCTACCTAAGGACAGAACTTCAATTTCTAGAGCCGAGACATTATTTTTAGGATATTGGAACTGATTTTCGCTAGTACGAAACTCTAAAGAAAAATTGATATTAAACTGACTAAAAAATTCAGATATTTTGAGAAATAAGGGGTCTTGCATTGATACAGACATTGTCCCTTTAAAAAACTCAATCAGTAAACCTAGTTCACTTGCTTGTTTCATTGAGGTAAAGGCTACATCTGACACTTGTGTTATGCGTTCTTTTAGGAAGTTTTTTTCCTTGATTCTCTTTTCTACTCTTTTCAACTTTTCACCTAATTCGACAATATCGACAGGTTTACTCATATAGTCATCGCCACCACTCTCATATGCGGTTAATTTGTCATCAACTGTAGTAAGTGCAGAGATAAAAATTACGATAATATCTGTACCTATGTCAGAATTACGTAATTCCTTACATAAGACATATCCGCTTTTATCTTCGAGTTTGATATCTAATAGTATTATTTGAGGCTGTTCTTTTGATACAAGTTCAATAATTGAGCTATTACCATCAGATGAAACAATATCAAATTCGTCACCTAAAACTTTTTCAATAAGGGTGAGGTTTTGTGAATTATCGTCAATTGATAATATTTTAGTTCTGATTTCCATGCCAAGTCCTAGTCTGGTTAAAGTACACTGAGACTAGTTAATGCGCATTATTAAGCAAATTAATTAGGCTCATTGACTCAGTTTTCGTTAGAAATGACTAAAAAATAGCATAGAGAATACCATAAAGATAAAGTACTGAATTTATATCACTGGCTCAGTAAAAGTGCCTTGAAATATCCATTTGTTGCTTCATATAAAAGTGATCTTGAAATTTATTACTACCCAAATAAACTGAGCGTCGAATTTCCCATTTGAACAAGTATATGAGCTCATTCACTTAATCGCTCATATGCCGTTCGTAGTAGCTTTGTCCTATCGTTGAATATAAGTAACCTGAACTTTGGATAAGCAGCACTTGCTCAATATTCCCCTTTATCCGATTGTCAGCGTTAAAACGTCGATAAATAACCCGTTATTTATAACGTTTTACCTTGATAATCGAATCAATTGAAAAATTGATAGCATATATCGCTACTTAATCCGATAACTTTTGTTCTTAACAACCATAAGTTGTTGTTTTTACTTAAACATCAAACACTCATTATCCATAGTTCAGGTTAAGTAGTTTCGTTTTATCGATAAGAGGTGAGACTGATAGGCTAGTTTGATTAGCGACAAATTCATCAATTGAGATACAGGTTATATAAACTCACTCAGGTTAAAACTACTCGCTACTCGCGTTAAAATAAGCGAGACAACTTGACCTACCTAGAATAGCAAAGAAAAATCAGCTTCTGTTCAATAGCACACGCGGGTCAGTTATGTTCATATAGCGGTCAATGTAGTAATTCCTCTTTACATGCGGCCTATACGTAACTAATTTGTAATAAATATTAAGATATAACGTTTAAATACTCCTAGTCTTAGTTGAAAGGGCTGCGGAGGTTACTTTAAAAATGGATGTTTACTATAGATAAGACGATGACGATATTTGTAGTTAAATAGGAGGCAGGAAGCAAGTGAATTCAATTATGGCTAAAATGGGAAAGATGTGGGAATTGTGATAATCCTACTTTTGTGATTTCAGCGCGGCTGACGCTAACGAAAGCCAAACGGGCGTTAGTTGCTGTAATTCATGTTATTAGTAAAATAGCCTGTTTTAAAGCCCTCATGGTGTGGGTTTATTATTACGGGGTTGTTAAATCATTCATGAAAGTTATATTGAATGGTGTGGTATTAATTTATCCCATAGACTTAAGCTGTTATTACTTTGAAATAAAGTAGTATTTAGGAGAGTAAATGAATTTGTCCGTCTCATTAAAGCCCATGTTCTATTCGTCTTTTGAACGTTCGTTGTATTTTTTACAGCTTGATGAATTTCTTTATCGCGTTAATGGCCCTTCTATGTTGATTATCTCCCTTGATAAGCCATTAGAGGTGTTAGACATCGAGGGTAACAAACAATTATCTCATTCTTTGCTGATACCCGCAGGAATGCCACACACAATAAAATCGAATAATGCGATGGTGGCTATTTGTTATCTTAAAGGTAATGGTTCAGATCTTAAAAAATTGATACCACTCATGGCTAATCATATTAAAATTGACAGTAAACACACCATTTTTAGTCAAGTGAAAATTGAAGTAATACTCAGAGCGCAAGCTAAAAAGGTTTGGCGAAAAAAACCTACAGCACGTTATGTAATGAAAAAGCTTGCAGATTTAGTAGATACCTTTGATGCATTACATGATAAGAATATAAATTATCAAGTTGATGTTAGGGTGATGAAGGTTATTGAAATAATAAAAGTAAATGTTGATATTAATGTTTCTGTCAAGGAAATGTCGAAAAAAGTCGATATTTCTTCTTCAAGGTTATCACAAATTTTTAGAGCTGCAACGGGTACCTCTATTCGCACATTTCGATTATGGGAACGAGTTTTCTTTACTACGCGTTGCACGCAATCAGGTCTGTCGATAACTGATGCGGCAATAAAGGCGGGGTTTGCAGACTACGGACAGTTTTATAGGGTGTATAATGATATGGGGGGCCGTCTCCCAGGGAAAGCTAAAAATAAAACCTTGCTAAAAGTGTGTTAGTCATCACTGTCATGTAGTTAAAAAAAGAATACTTCCTAGCTAATGTCATTCCTTATTTTTCGCCCGCAATTATAACAAATATCAGTCGATGAGAGTCTTGACTAAATTCCAATTAAACTTCTTATTTTAGTAAAACGAGCAGTACTATTAGAATACCATTTCATTTATAACTAAACTTGACATTAAAAGGCTAAATTGTCTGTTTGTTAATGTGAGAAATACCTGTTTAAAGTAGAATAAGGACAAGATTGTCCGCTTGTTAATGTGTGAAATACCTGTTTAAAGTAGAATAAGGACAAAATTGCCCGTTTGTTAATGTGTAGAATACCTGTTCAGAGTACAATGAGGTCAGACAAGTATCAACTATTGTTAAGGAAGATAAAATGTATGCACACTGAAGGTAGAAAAATAATAGCGGCTTTACGGATAAACGAAGAGCGTTATCTGGGTTTGCTAATTAACCTTGAAGCAGGAATTGTTGTTCATGCACCAGATACTTCTATTATTATGCATAATGCCAAAGCCTCAGAACTACTTGGTCTAAGTAATGAACAGATGATGGGAAAAAAGGCCATCGATCCTGCATGGAAATTTGTTGACGTAGAGAATAACACTTTATCCCACGAAGATTACCCTGTAAATAGAGTGTTAACCAGTAAAAAATCAATTAAAAGTCAAGTGTTAGGCATTCATAGTCCCATATTCAAGGATGTCATTTGGGTAACAGTCAATGGGTTTCCTATATACAATAGTACAGGCGACTGCTCTGAAGTAGTAATCAGTTTCGTCGACATCTCCGCTCGTAAACTGGCTGAGATTGAAGCGAAGAGCCACAAAAAAATCCTTGAGGAAATGATCGAAGTACGCACAAATGAACTCATTGAACTCATTGAACTCAATAAAGCTAAGTATTACGACAATGACTTCCTCAAGAAAGTGCGGATTTGTGTTCTAGAAAATATAAATGTCATTGGATTTGATATAGACACGCTAGCAGCCAAATTATTTATGAGTCGTTCTACCTTACAACGTAAAATAAAACGCGAAAGCGGATTAAAACCAGCACAATTTATTAGACAAATTCGTCTTGAAAAAGCACATTATTATATCCAAAGTAAAACTCATCGCACTTTAGCAGAAACTGCCTATGCGGTTGGATTTACCCATGCGGGTTATTTTTCTAAGTTGTATAAGGAATATTGTGCAGACAAAGTTGGCTCCCATAACTATTTGGAACTACCCTCTGTGTCAAGATAAGCATCCTATGAGAATTAATTTAAGTTCTGTTACAAATACAGTAGTGATATTGGTGTTTAATTAGTCAGTCACATCTAAGTACTAAAAGGTAACAATAGTACAAAGTGGAAATAGCAGAGCTAAAATTTCACCTAATTTATAAGTGAATGATCGTTTTTCTTAGGGGGGATCTGTTCTGGGGGTAATAACAGTTTACGGCACTTGTATAAAAAACTGCTCACAATTCTTAATCCCGTAAAGTGTAATCATATTTGAGCAGTGTCCAATAGTTAATAATCAATGCTTAAGATGATATCAGAAAGAGTAGGTCATATCCGCTTTTCTTCGGGTAGTTGAATGAAAAACAGGCAGTAAGTTCATGCCTTATAATGACACCTTCCAGATCTTGCTGCAGATTATGTATTGGATAGAACAAATACAGATGTACCATTACTCTGTAATGCAAAACCTAATAATTAATACTCTTTTAGTAGACGTCAGTTGAAGGCAATATCAAGCGTTTTTGACGGATTTACAGTGACCTTTATTAAATATTAATCGCTAGGATGGTAGAGGGGCTTAATTAATCACTTCAGTGTCATTAATTAGATACCATGGTCTATAATCATTTGTAGTTACTTATTTCTATTGCTCATGGAGGATCTTTATGAAAGGAATGGTGTAGTTGTTATGAAAGAAAATGAGCAATTATTAGAAAAATCTATCTATCGTTTATTTGAGATTACCCCTGTGCCAATTGCCTTGTCTTTTCCTGACGGCAAGCTTGAATATGTTAATCCTGCCCTAAAAAGAATGCTTGGTTATGAAGATAATGAAATATATTCTAATGAAGTCACGATTACCCACCTTGATGATATTCATGTTAATGAAACAATAAGAAAAGAATTAACTCAGCAGCCATTTGTCCCCATTCAAGTAGAAAAAAGATATAAGCACAAGCTAGGACACACTATTTTTGTTCAATTGAATATCGTTGCACAAGCAGATAATGACAATTTGGTAAAAAGGTATGTTTCACAGTTAATTGATTTAACAACCATCAAAAAATCCGATGCAGCAGAAATACTGCTTAATCATTTAGTCAATAAATCCAATGATGCTATTTATGTAATTGAACCAGAGTATGGACACATTTTAAATTGTAATCAGCTGGCGCACCAGAGATTAGGCTATAGCAAAGATGAATTACTGAAGTTATCAGTCTCAGATATTAACTCGAAACTTGATAGTAAAACTAAGTGGACTGAACATTGTCAAAAGATCAAACTTGAAGGTAATACTGTTGTTGAATCCACCCATTCTAGAAAAGATGGCACGCAATTACCAATAGAGGCGAGTATTAGTTTTATTGAATATAATAAAACAGGCTATTTACTGGCAATAGTAAGGGATATTTCAAGAAGGAAACAAAAAGAATCACAAGCATTGGAGTTAGCTAATTTAGATCCTTTGACTAAACTTCCCAACAGAAGGACACTTGAAATTAAATTAGAAAAACTATTTGAAAAAGCACAATGTAAGAACACATTTATCGCTTTCTTCTTTATTGATCTTGACCATTTTAAGCGTATTAATGATGTACATGGACATAGTGTTGGCGATGAAGTTTTAGTTAGGACGGCTAATCGGTTAAAACATTGTATTAGAGAGTCTGACATTGTCACACGAATGGGAGGCGATGAGTTTCTAGTGGTTATTAGTGGCGTTGAAGAGCGTTCTTCAATACAAATAATGGCAGACAAATTAAAAGCGGAATTCACCTCACCATTTAACGTTCAAAAACATCTGATCCAGGTAAAGGCAAGTATTGGGGTTTCAGTGTATCTAAATAGTAATAGTGATGCCCATACATTAATACAGTTAGCAGATGAGGCAATGTATGAAGCGAAAAAAGAGCTTGGAACGTCCATCTACTATATATAAAATCACTCAATACAGTATGTGATGTTAAAATAAAACGGTATGTAACTTACCTTCAATGGAAGCAGAGTGTTGGCCTAGATTACCAAATATTGGTTTGTCCGTAGCGCCTCAATGGCTGATTCCATAAACTCTTCTTTTACTAAAATGTAATCGGTATCAAAAGTTGATATGGCAAAAATACTGATTTTTTCATTGGCTAATACGGTTGAAATATTAGATAAAATCCCCGTCATGGTAAAATCAAGTGGACCTACAACCTCTAAAGCTTGCCAATTTAGTTCGGCTTCATCACTGTCAATGAAAATATTTTGTGGTAAAACAATAGATATTTCGTCGAATGTTTTGGCAATAAAGAAAATATTTGCGCTAAACACTTCACCTGGAATAGTAGAGTTTTTAGTTAAGCTGTGAATAGCTAAATTTTCGTTAATAAGCCTAAGCGTTAATTGTGACATTAATGTCCTTAAAGATTAACTCTAATTGATTATACTCATGTTACCTCGAAATACTCATTTCAGCGAGAATTAAAAGGCTTAGAGGCAAGGCGTAGATTGAAGAGGATGGTTGTTCAGGAGAATAAGCTCCTGCATTCTCTAAGAAGCTACATCCCTGTAGCGTCCTTGTCGAAATCAATAACGCGGCATATAAGCCTTTACCTTTTATTAGATACTCGTCCTGAAACAGACATTTTGAAGTATCATGAGTATAATTATAGCACTAGATACTTGTTTTGATTGTTAATTTTATCTAGATTACAGATGCTTCTATTTAGGGTTTACTAATAGAAATCAATGGTTTTCAGTTAAAACAATTTTAAATGTCTATTTACCAATGTTTACTGGTTTTTTTGGGGGAAAGAGTGATGATATTTCTTTTGAAAATTATATCCACAAAACCTGTGGATATAATTGTTAATAAGTCGCCGTGTCTCCCGTATCTAATTGAAAGTAAGGATTAATTCCGGTAGTTCGTTTTTTGTCTAGTCGGGCTGAAAATAAGATAAAAGAAGATAAGTGATCAAAATACTCTGTTAGATACAGATATAAGTAAAAATATAGATTTAACACGGTTAAAGTGCTTGAAAGAGAGCTAAATCGTACATTTATTAAATAAACGTACGATTTATGACAACCTAATGAATGCTACATTGTCGCCTGTATTGCCGTTAGGGCGATAGTATAAACGATATCATCGACTAAGGCGCCACGAGACAGGTCATTAACCGGCTTATTCATTCCTTGTAACATAGGTCCGATGCTTACTAAATCAGCAGAGCGCTGCACAGCCTTATAAGTAGTGTTACCTGTATTTAGGTCAGGAAATATGAATACAGTGGCTCTACCGGCGACGGGGCTATTTGGCGCTTTTTTCTTAGCAACATTTTCCATAATGGCAGCATCATATTGAAGTGGTCCATCAATAATGAGATCTGGTCGCTTAGCTTTGGCAATTTCAGTTGCTTTAGCTACTTTCTCTACATCAGCGCCTTGACCAGAACTGCCAGTGCTGTAGCTGATCATGGCAACTCTTGGTTCGATATCAAAGGCTTTAGCTGAATCGGCAGACTGAATAGCTATATCGGCTAATTGCTCTGCATTAGGCTCAGGATTAATAGCACAATCACCATAAACAAGTACTTGATCAGGTAATAACATAAAGAAAACAGATGAAACTAATGAGCTTTCTGGTGCAGTTTTAATTAACTGTAATGCGGGTCTTATGGTGTTCGCTGTGGTATTTACGGCGCCAGAGACTAGGCCGTCGACTTGACCTAGTTGTAACATCATAGTAGCTAAAACAACATTGTCTTTTAAATTCTCTAGCGCAATAACATCGGTTAGCCCTTTATTTTTTCTAAGTTCGACCATAGGTCCAACGTAATTATCTCTAATAGAGTCGGGATTAGTTATTAACAAATTATCAGGTAGACTAATGCCTTGGTGCTCTGCAATTTGCAGTATTTCCTCTTTGTTACCAATAAGCTGACAACGTGCAATATTACGTTCACAACAAATTGCTGCCGCTTTAATGGTACGTATATCTGTTCCTTCAGGTAACACGATTAACTTATTTGCTTTGCGAGACAATTCCGTTAATTTATGCCTAAAAGCTGGCGGTGATAACAGGTTATAACTGTTGTTTTTAGAGGTTAAACTTTCGAGCCAATCACTGCTTAAATTGTCGGAAACATGTTGTTTTACCTTATCTTGGCGCTGAATGTCGTCTTTGGGTATTTCTGGATTAAAGCCCATGATATGACGCGAGGTTTGCCAAGTATCCCATGGAACAGATAGTACAGGTAAACCAGCATCAAGCGCTTGCTGACATAAGTCCCAAACCTGCTCTGAGGGTTCAAAGCCATTAGTTAATATCAAACCGCCTAATTTTGTACCATTTAACGCGGATAAACAGGTCGCAATAATAATGTCGGTGCGATCACCAGGCGTAACGATAAGGCGACCGGGTACTAAGTAACTGACTAAGTTTGATACGGTTCGCGCACAAAATGCAACACTACGAAAACGGCGATGTGCCATATCTCCATTGTTAAGCACTTTAGCTTCAAGGTAGTTACTAATATCACACACACGTGGCGCGATAAGATCGATGTCCCACATAACTGTGCCGAGTAGTTCAAAGTGTCGGCCTTTAAAAATAGATAAATCTAACCAATGGTTTAAATTAAAA
>Ga0209396_1001722_pt1 | contig 23787 bp, 21 predicted proteins | sample GOMGulsemesocosm_6_FD_184638 | JGI IMG/M metagenome (GOLD analysis project Ga0209396, IMG submission 184638) | Methane-oxidizing microbial communities from mesocosms in the Gulf of Mexico - GOM8C Gulf of Mexico (SPAdes) (version 2) | ecosystem: Environmental > Aquatic > Marine > Cold seeps... | reverse complement strand
TAAGATCTTTCGCGTGGCCAGGGGTTGGAATAGCTATAACTTTCACTTGGCTAGGAGTATCTTCATTAACGATGATTTCTGTCGGCAAGGTTTGAGTCTGAACTTTTAACGGACTGCCCCAAATGAGTTTTTGCAATAGCGGTGTGGGATAACCCTTAGCTAACTTTTCTTGGCCGAGCTTAGGGGCATAAGGGGTTAATTTTTTTAGCTTACTAATGCGGTTGGCATTACCACTGTGGTCTTCATGATGATGGGTGATTAATAACGTACGAATGGTTAACGGCTTTAAAACGCGCTTAATCGTTGACCACTGGTTTGTTGGGCCTGCATCAATGAGTGTTTCGCCAATACGATAAATTATGAAAGTGGTATTAATACCAAAATCAAAGCGCCCCGTACGAAAGCCATAGACGCTGTGTGGGCCATTTTCATATTCATAAGTATTGCGGACGGTCATCGAACGTACTCTGCTATTTTGTCATTATTTGATTAACAGGTTCTGAACGCATACTAGCAGGTTTAATCGCACAATAATTAGCTTTCGAGACGACTCATTATTTCCCCGGAGCTGCTGAGCTGCCGGCGAGAATTCCGCCATCAACATTGAGTTCAATACCGGTAATGTATTTGGATTCATTGCTGGCTAAAAAGAGAGCCGCATAGGCTACATCAATTGCTTCACCCATGTGGCCGATGGGAATACCTGCAGCGATGCTTTTAATGCCTTCTTCTTTATCTTCTCCCAACATGGCATCCCATAACGGGGTGAGGATAGCGCCAGGATGAATAGAATTACAGCGAATGGGGTAACCTTGCTGGGCACAATAGAGGGCAACACTTTTACTATGGTTCCGGGTGGCAGCTTTGCTTGCAGCATAAGGAGCGGCGGCGGGAATGCCGACGATACCAGAGCGTGACGACATGTTGATGATACTGGCCGCAGGGGAATGTTTCATTAACTGAATGCCGTGTTTGCAGCCCATAGCAATGCTATCGCTATTGATCGCTTGTACTTTGCGCCAACTGTCCATGTCGAGATATTCGGGGTTGTGCGGCCCAGGGGTTTCATCAAAACCTATGATGCCGGCATTGTTGACTAGGATATCTAGGCCGCCAAACTGTTGCTTAACAGCTGCCATGACTTGTTGCCATTGATCTTCTTGTTCAACATCTAAGTGTCGGTAATGGCTGTTTTCGCCAATTGCATCACTGACGTGTTGGCCGAGCTGATCATCGATATCGGTGAGAATGACAGTCGCGCCTTCACTGGCAAATACTTCTGCGCACGCTTGGCCAATGCCTTTTGCGGCACCGGTAATTAAGGCAATTTTGTTTTTTAAGCGTGGCATAGTGGCTCCTAATTCAGTCGTCTAGTATGTGCATGTTAATTCGTCTGTAGTAAGCGCCCCATAATCGTATCGAATTCAACGAGGTAGCTTTCTATCGCATCACTGGCAATGTCAAAATACTCACTGCTGGTGACGGCCGTTTTGGTATTCGCGGGCTGCAACAAAAAAGTCTGGTTAATGACATCATTTAATTGAAACAGCTTACCCAAGCTTTCTTCGTTAGAGCTGTGTTGCTGCAGGCAAAGCTCCAGCTTTGTTTGAATTAAGTTCATCTGGCTTTGGTCGTTAACACCGCAGTGGTTCGCGGCAAGTATGCCAGAACCCAGTGCTCGGGCTTGGCCTATCCATTCTGTAGTATGTAAAATCGCAACAATAGAGCCAATGCCTTTATGATGATCGCGACTCGACCAATAACCCAGCTCAGTCACATCTTCTATTAAGTATAGTAGGGTATTAATCAAGCGATTATGTTGCTCAAGATTATCTTCTGGGGTTATTAATAAGTTATTAGCAAACAAACGTTGCCAATGGTCGAGCAAGGATTGCCAATGTTCAGACAAGCTGGAGTGACGCGCTAATAACGCGAGTGAGGGTAATACCTGGGCAATGAGTCGTTGTTTCTGGCGCAGTTCATCGGCAACTTCCGTTTTACCATTGAGGTAGCGAGCACTAAGGCCTCTGTGGTACTGAAAGTATTCCATTAACTTTTTAAGGCGCAATAAATGCTTTAAACATTCATGTTTAAGTTGCTGCTTTTTCTGATGTTGCTGCTTAAACAACATAAGGCCAATCGCTAGCAGTATCAAAACGGCTATAAAAGAGGCGGTGAATATTTCAAACATGGAGCTCTCTAGATTTATCGATACGAATTTTAAAGGGCGGCCATAATAGCAAAATCTCTTCCTCAGATTAGTCCTTGAAGCCAGCAATAAGCATGCTGATAAGACAAAGTCGTCAATACTTCTGAGTATCTAATGGCAAAGGGCTAGCCTAGATGACTGGCCGATACGAAGAACTATAGGTACAATCTAGTCAACTTAAGCAATTGAAAAGAATGATTACGATGGGTAGAGCGTATCAGAACCGTAAATTGTCGATGGCTAAAACGGCTTCGGCAAAAACCAAAGTTTATTCCAGATATGGCCGTGAAATCTATGTTTGCGCCAAAGCAGGGGGCGCAGATCCTACTGCTAACTTGTCGCTACGCGGAATGATCGAGCGTGCAAAGAAGGATCAAGTTCCTTCTCACGTTATCGATAAAGCTCTTGCGAAAGCGACTTCTGGTGTTGGCGAAAACTATGTACCAGCAGTGTATGAAGGTATGGCCCCAGGTGGCGTTATGGTACTTATCGGTTGCTTAACCGATAATGGTAACCGTACTTTTGGCGATATTCGTGGTGTTTTCACTAAGAATAAAGTGAAAGTGGGTAGCCAAGGTTCTGTTTTACATATGTTCGATCATCGTGCGATGTTTGTATTCGCAGGTGATGACGAAGATGAGGCGTTAGAAGCCTTGATGGAAGCTGATGTTGATGTAAGTGACATCGATTGTGAAGATGGCATGGTGACGGTATTAACTCCGCCGAATGAATTCTTCAAAACCAAAACAGCTTTAGTAGCAATGAACGCTGATATCGATTTTGAAGTGCAAGAAATCACTTATTTACCGCAGATGGAACACCCTGTTACTGGTGATGCTGTGGCGATGTTTGAACGTTTTCTTGATATGTTGAATGAACTTGAAGATGTACAAGAGATTTATCATAATGCGACGTTTTCAGACTAGCTAGCACTAGTTAGTTAGCCAGCACCGTAGTAAAGATACGGGGACTAGCCCGCTACTCCTTGTATCTTCACCTTTTCCATTATTGCCTGTAATCTAGAGTTAAAAACTAATTAGCTTCAGGATGAAAAATGGAAAAGTTACTCTCAATACTCGCATTACCCTTGCCCTTATTTCTCACTGCTTGTGCTGGCCAAGTCCCCACTGACTTAGGCATGCTAAATGGCTCTGAATTACGTCCTTGTCCTGATAAACCTAATTGTGTGCAAACGTACAATCCCGCAGACAAGTCTCACTTTCAATTGCCATTAATATTCAATACCGATAACGAACAAACGAAAACAGCGATCAATAATGCGATCACTGAAACCGGTGGCAAGATCATTAGTGAAAAGCAGTTATCCCCTTCCGGTTATTATTTACATGCTGAGTATGAAAGTGATTGGCTAAAATTTGTTGATGATATTGAAGTTGTGATTAAGGATGGCTTGATCCATCTGCGTTCGGCTTCTCGTCTGGGTTACTCAGATATGGGGGTCAATGCTAAGCGCTTTAAGGCTATTAAGGCTAACTATGCTGAATGATTGGATGCAGGCGGGTGAATATTTTTCATATACAAGAAATGATACGGATTATGAGATTTTTTATTGTGACTCTGAAAAACGCTTAGCAGAAAAAAGTAATAAACCTGTGTTATTGCTGATTCATGGCTTTCCAACCGCGAGCATCGATTGGCAGTATATATGGTCGGAACTTTCTACACACTTCCGTTTAATTACTCTGGATATGATCGGCTTTGGCTTGTCAGATAAACCCTTGGATTATGCCTATAGTATTGCGGATCAGGCGGATATTTTTCAGCACTTGCTAAAACAATTAAAGATCACGAATTATCATCTGCTTGCTCATGATTACGGCGATACTGTTGCCCAAGAGTTATTAGCACGACAACTCGATTCAATTGATAAGCCACCGCTTAATAAAGTACTGAGCAGTATTCTATTAAACGGTGGTTTGTTTCCGGAAACACATCGTCCCGTTTTGATGCAGAAACTATTAATTAGTCGCCTGGGGCCCTGGTTAATAAAACTGTATTCATTCAAAAAATTTAAGAAAGTCTTCGCGACGATCTGTGCACAACCCATCGCAGAAGGTGAACTGAAAGTTTATTGGAATCTTTTGGAATTGAATAATGGCCTAGCGGTGATGCCTAAATTAATCCGTTATATGCAAGAGAGACGGATTAACCGCAGTCGTTGGGTTGGTGCGCTACAGCAAGTGACTATTCCATTGCGCATAATTGATGGTATTGCGGACCCTATCTCAGGTGGGCATATGCTTGAGCGTTATCGACAGCTAGTACCTAACCCTGATGTCGTAGAGTTAATCGATGTTGGTCATTACCCTCAAGTAGAAGCGCCGCAACAGGTTACTGCTGCGGCATTAGAGTTTTGGCAGCGGCATCAGATTATCAATGCGACTGGCGTGCCTAGCTAGTTAAAAGCAGGCTAGTTAAAAGCAGGAGAGTAAAAGATTTTATCTTTTTCTCTTGCTTGCACTACAAAGCGATACCAGGTTTCTGGACCGGCAAAACTTGGGTTATACCAATAAGCACGGTAGCTTGATTGTGACTCTCTACCATCAAACTCTTCTGTATCTAACAGCTGCACCGCCATGTCATATCCCTGGTCATTTATCACGATAGAATCTTTACTCATTTTCTCCCATACAATGTCACCGTCATTAATTTTTCTACCTATCTCTATACTGAGTAGAGGCTTATGCAGTTGTATTAATGCGGGAGGAACATCAAGCCAATCAAAACTCCAATGCGCCTCTTCATTAATCGCCGCTAATTTTAGTTCAGGAGTACGCAGTGTTCTACGCAAAGCTCTTGCAGGTTTTATCGCGGGTTTAATGAAGTGATTAACTGAAAATTCAAAGTTCCAGATTTTAGGTAACTCTTCAATTTTTTTGTTTTTATCAGCTAATAAATCTTTTGTTAAAAGACCTAGGTGTTGAGTGACATAAGGTTGTGAGTACTGTCCATAAATAGTATGACCACTCTCGTAATTCTGCTCACCATATTCTTCCGGTGTTGTTATATAGCCGGTATAACCATTGGCTAGGCTAGTTACCATAACTTGAGGTTGTTCGAGCCCTGCTTGCTGATAGCTGGCTTGAATAGCACGTTCAATTCTTGCACCGGTTTCTGCTGTTAATTCAAAAGGTAATGGTGCAATGATCAGATTGCCAAGTTGAATCACTTGAAACAAAATATCATTAGGAAAATTCTTCTTTGGTTCGATCAGGCTCTGTAAAAATTCTCCGCCTAAAATACTTTTATTACCTTGGCAGCCGTCATTGAAAAACCAAGACTTACTGCCATTTTTGAAATAGGGCATCCAACCAAAAAATGGCGATTCGTGTTCAAATGGAGCCGCGGTCAGTGGGGTGCCAATGCTAGCAGCATCGCAAATACTGATGCCATTAATCTCCGGCTGTTCACGCATATTAATGTGTCGGCTAGCAACAAGAATTTCTTGCTTGGAAGAAAGCTTTGAGCCGAGCTGATCAAACAGCAGCCAAGCTTCTTTTGCAATCGCAGACCCTACATTACGAGACCAAATATAACCCGACTGTTTATAAGGCATGGCCGGCGCCATATCGCCATGAGTGCCTTCAAAGCCACCAATGATGACAGGCTTATTTGGCTTAAGGTTTGTTTCAATAGCCTGTTTTAAATCTCCTTGTAAATATGCCCAAAGATCGGCACTGAAGAAAGGATCGTAGCGGGGGATTGAAGTGCCGTGAATAGAGAAACTCATGAAAGCACCGAGTGGCTGGTAGTTATTATCGTTCGTTAAACCATCGATGCGCACCATATAAAGGAAAGGGTTAATAGCGTGGAAAACTTCACTCTCGCGATCACTTATTTCACTATGATTTTCATTTTTACTATAAGGCTTAATTGCCCGGTTGCGGGTTAATCCCCAAATAGCCTTTTTACCGGTAGCAATTTTTGCCGGCACTTGGTTTTCATGCGCTTCTATTAAAGCATCTGCTAGCTGACGAGATAAGAAATCGAAATAATCGGGATCAAAACCTTGGCGGTGTGAAGCATGCTTATTATACATTTCCGAACCAAAGAACTGCCCAGGGCTGGAGTGAGTATGCGTTGCGGTGATTGTGAGATTTCCCGCATGAATGCCGGTTTTCGCGGCGACTAGCTCAGCCACTTTGGCTAATAAAATACGCGAACCCGCCATCAGGTCAGTTTGAATCATCGCGTAAGCTTGACCGTTAGCATCTTTTAAATAATAAGCGCGAGCATTAAGGCGGGTTCGAAAGCCTTCCCCTGTGGTCGACCAAATAGCGTAACCAGAGCGCGGAATACCCGGTGGTGGAGTAATGTCACGAATAGCAACTCCCGCGGTTAATTGCGCTTGAGAAGTATTTTCTTGGCTAATTGGCTGCTGAAAGCTAAATTGTTGAGAATCCATGCAGGCACTTAGGCTTAGTGCAATTAGCAGGGGAAGAAAAAAACGCAACATAAAAGGACCTTATAATTTTTTGCTCCAGTTTAATCATTAGTCTAATAAAAAGAAGGTTAATTCGGGACTGAGTGCGGGTACTAATCTTCATGGTTGCCGTATTTCACACTCTTGATTTAGATCACGAGAGAAATAACTCAAGCTGTTAGCCTTCGGCTGTCGTTATTGGTAACCGATTACTTGCAGGGGAATTTGTATGAATACAAAAAATGTTGATGTCGCGATTATTGGTGCAGGCCCTGCCGGTTTGAGTTTTGCACTGAGTCTGGCAAAAAGTGGCTTAAAAATATTACTGCTGGATCAACAGTCATTAGAGAGTATTGCTAAGCCTCAACTTGATGGCCGCGATATTGCGATGACACACTTGTCGAAAACTATTTTGACCGAGCTAGCGGTCTGGCAGCGTTTTCCCGCAGATGCTATTCATCCGATAAAAGAAGCCAAGGTGATCAATGGTCCATTGGGTAGCGACAAACATTCATGGTTGAAAACCCCCGCCTTACATTTTGAACGCAAGGATGATGAGCAGGCGCCATTAGGTTACTTGGTCGCTAATCATCAAATTCGTCAGGCTTTATATGATCAAATCTGTGAATACGACAATATCGAAATCATCAGCGAACAGCAGGTTAATTATGTTAAAACCTTTGCTAATCGTGGCGTAATAGAAACCAGTGATTATAGTGTTAATGCTTCATTAGTCGTATCGGCTGATAGTCGTTTTTCGACAACTCGACGCATGATGGGACTGTCAGCCAAGATGAAAGACTTTGGCAAGGTGATGATTGTCTGCAATATGAAGCATCAACTTAGTCACGACAATACCGCTCAGGAGTGTTTCCAATATGGCCGTACCTGCGCGATTTTACCGTTAGGAGACGGTTATTCTTCGATTGTGATTACGGTTCCTGCCAGTGAAGCAAAGCGTCTGACGGATTTACCCGTTGATGAGTTTAATCGCCAAGCTCACGATATGTTAGATGGCCGCTTAGGTGAGATGGCGTTAATTACCGAGCGCCACTCTTATCCTTTGGTAGGTGTGATTTCTGATCGATTTATTGCTAAACGTTTTGCCTTGATCGGTGATGCGGCAGTAGGAATGCATCCGGTAACTGCTCATGGTTATAACCTTGGCTTACGCTCGGCAGATACCCTGGCCGAGCAAGTTATTAAAGCGCACCAAGCCGGTAAGGATATTGCTTCTAGCTGGGTTTTACACAACTACGAAGTTCGCCATCAGCTGTTGAGCAAACCGCTTTATGAAGCCACTAATGCGATTGTTGAACTGTATACCAATGATCAACCACTGGCTAAAATTGCTCGTAAAGCAGCGATTCATATTGGTAATACGTTTATGCCGTTTAAGCATGCGGTAACCCATAGGCTGACGCAGATACGCTAATATGTCGTTAGTATTTTCTGCATAGAGAGGGAATAGATGACTAAATAGTTGGCTAAAAGTGGTCTAAGCAGTTGACGAGAGTGATTTTTTAATCAAAGATGACATCTTATTCAGTTTTGTTTAATTAGGTTTTATGGCTAACTTTGCCAGTGAAGAAAAAATTGCTCGCCGTAAGGCCGAGATATTAGCGGCGTCGATTGAGGTATTTTCTAGCCAAGGCTTTCATAAAGCCGGTATTGCCGATATCGCCAAGCAGCTCAATATTGGTCATGGCACTATCTATCGCTATTTTAAAAATAAGCGCGATATTTTTAATGCGATCTTAGCGGAGCTACTTGGCCAGATGGCTGAGATTGTAATGCAAGAGCCACCGAATACTGACAGTTTGGAAGAGTATGCGGGGCAGTTACAGCGAATTGCAGATGGTTTGCTCGCTATATTTAATCGTGATCCACGTTTAGCGAAAATAGCCTTCTATGAGTCTTTGGGTGTTGACCCAGAAGCGACGGAATCGGTAGAGCACTTATTATCTGTATTTGCTCAGTTTACTGAACAGTATATGAAGAACGGTATTGAGAAAGGTTTTTTACGTTCGACGATGAATACTAAGATTGCTGCGCACTTGATTACGGCCATGTTGGTAGAAACTATTAAGCAAGTAGCCTCAGAAGGAAAGAATGGAAAGAAGGCAGATGAAGAAGAAATAGAACATTGGCGGCAAGAAATTATTCAATTCATGATTGGTGGTTTGGGTCGTCATTAAAAAAAAGGGCTAACGCTCTTTTTTTAATGGTCAAAACTGAATGATGTATCATTCAGTAATTGAAGTAGTAAAAACAATAATAAAATTACATCAAGGCGAGGATATAAAAATGGTACAAGTTGATATTTTCTGGGGTTACGGCTTCGGCGCGAGTTTAGCTATGGTGGGAGGTCGCCAAGTACTAGAGGCGGCGGAACCTTTTTATAATAAATACGTTGTTCAGACGATATTGTTTCTTGCCTTGATCTGGTCACCGACGGGATTATTGCTATTAATTCGGCATCCTAGTTGGGAGACCATGCAAGCCGCGGCGGACTTTGTCTCCATGTCGGAATGGATAGTACTTGCTTTTGGTATCACCAATGTCACCCAAGGTATTTTAGGTTTTTGGGTGGGGATTAAACTGATGGAGAAAGGTAAGTTTCTTGCTGCTAATTACAACTGGATGATTGGTTATTTGGGTTTATTCTTCATTCTCATTTACGGTTGGGATGGTTTGGGCTACGACCGATTTTTCTACGATCGAGATATGCTTGAAGGCTCACCTGCTTGGGCTCCTGGGGCCGGAGTAGGCCACGACCTTTCAGGTCTATTAAATGGTGTACTTAACTTCTTACAATCCAGTGTTTTTGTCACCTTAATGATCGATGCGGTTTACCTATTACCGCCTTTTGCCATCTTAGGTTTCTTGTGGTTGAAAGAAGGCTATGAGCAAAAGAATATTGTCGTACCCAGTAAGGGAAAGCTGTTTGCGAATTATTTAATTTCGGTATTCGTTACCTGTTTAGGTGCTGCCGCTTGGACGGCATTCTGTGTGGCTATGATCGCTAATTTATTAGGCGCTGGGGATGTCATTTTCCATGAAGGAGGCTTTTATGCCCCAGAGAATATGCTATCCCATGTGATCAGTTACCTCATTGGTTTGCCGGTGGGTTTTGGCAGTTACTGGTTGTTATTGGCTCGTCCCGGTATGCCATTAAGCAAACCGCTAAAAACTTTTTCATTAGATGACGAAGTTTGGCAAGAAAAGCCGATTGAAAAGTTAGCTTAATTTCTAACATAGCGGTTTATTTGAATCTGGTTATAATCGATACATAATCAGATTCTTTAAAGGAAGGCTATTGAGCAAGTTTACTCGCTTCATTCGCCATCAACAGCGTGTCCGTCACGCTGTTTATCAAACCGATAAAACCATTAAGCGTGCAGTGTGGCGTACGGCTTTTATTATGCTGGGCTTAATAGCTTTGCATTCTAGCTTAATGGTTTATTTAGAAGGTATGACACCTTGGCAAGGTGTGTGGTTAACTCTCACGACTCTCACAACTGTTGGCTTTGGAGATCTCTCTCCGGTCACTCCGATTGGTCAAGCTGCGACAATTGGCTTGATGTATCTTTGTGGCATCACCTTAATGACGTTTTTAATCAGCGACTACGTTGATTTTCGCATAGCGCGTCGTGAAAAAATTCGCACCGGACATTGGAATTGGAATATGGAAGAACACATCCTCATTATTAACTCGCCTAAATATAATCGTGAGAATTATTTTATTCGGTTAATCACCCAGATTCGTGAAAATGCGGATTATGCTGAGATTCCTGTGCAACTTTTAAATATCGATTTTCCTGATGGTTTACCAGATTGCATTCGCGAGCTAGGGGCTGTACACGTGCATGGAACACCGAGTAATCCCGCCGATTTGAAGCGAGCAGGGGTAGAGCGTGCGAAACATATAGTGGTTTTAGCGCGTAATGAATACGCCAGTGATAGTGATAGTTTTACGTTTGATATTGCCTACCGTTTAAATGAGTTACATGTATGTCATAACGCGATGATCGAGTGTGTGGTGGATGAAAATCGTCAGCGGATGAAAGACCTCGGGGTGAAATCGGTATTAAGACCGATTCGTTCGTATCCTGAAATTGTGGTGCGATCGATGGATGCCCCAGGTTCGGAAGTGATTATTGAAGATATGTTTACTCGGGCCAATGATCACCCGCATCGTTATCCGGTTTGGCTCGAAGGTGAACCTTGGGCGGATGTGGTGAATGCCTTGATTCAGGCAAACCTAGGGACTGCATTAGGCTATGTAACGAAGGAAGGCGAAGTGGTCGCTCACCCAAATGGTGATGAGCACGTGCATGCCCAGTCACTCATCGTATTAGTAAAAACTGAGTTACAGCCGGAAGAAAAAGCGGTAACTCAGGCGTTGGAGGATTATTTTCAGAAGCAGATATCTGCTAGCCGAGTTCAAGCCTGAATTCAATTCAAACTAAGGTCCATTATTGGGTCATTACTTAAAACTTAGCCTTGATGCCAAAAGACGGCATCATAGGCATGCCCACTTCTTTTTCTTTTTCGCTGTAATCCGCTTCGCTATAGGCATAGCCAGTGACATTGCGTTGGTTGTATACGTTAAGAACTTCTATGTATAAATCCATTTCCCAATCCGAATAATGAAATGTTCGATCGGCGCGAACATCTAAACTATGACTGGCAGGCAGGCGCTCGGAATTTAACTCACCATAAATAGGATCGTATAGTTCTGGATTTTCAGAATTCTGATTCGCACCAATAAGAGGGGTAATAAGCTGGCCACTTTGATAGCGCCATTTAAAGCCCAATTGCCAAACCGGATTAATCTTATAATTGCTGACTAGGTTAATAATCCAAGGCTGGTCGTAATTATATTTAAAATCTTCACCGGTTAGATTATTCTTTCGCTTCGTTTCTGAGTAAGCCACGGATAACCAACCGTACCAGTTATCGGATAAGGTTTTATTGGTAAAGAATTCAAAGCCCCAAGCATGGCCTTCGGCATCATTGGTATAGCGCGGTAATGCTTCGTATTGTTCTGGGCTGAGTGTTGGATAAAGTTCGCTACTCGGACGAGAAACAATCAGTTTATCCATCATCTTGTAATAAGCTTCGACTTTCCAAAACAAGGTTTCAGAAAACTGGTTCTCTAAACCAATTTCATAATGCGTAGCTTCCGTTTGCTTTAAATCACGGTTACCAAACTCCTTGGTATAGCTGCCAAAATCATCAGGTAGTTTATGGTATTTTCCATAGGCAGAAGTGAATGCCCAGTCATCGATGAATTCAAGGCGACTTTGTAACTTAGGTTCGATAAATCTTTGCTTAGTATAATCATCGTAGGCAATTGCAATACCGGGAGTTAGAGTCCAACTGTTTGTTACAGCCCAGTTGTCGGCTAGATTGGCATCGTAATTATTGATGTTCAAACTATCGTCGGCGGTAATGGTTTCAGTACCGTCTACAAGACGACAATCGACACGAAATTCGTCACAAGGTGGGCCATCAAACCTGCCCTTAAAGGAAATATTCCTTAAGGTATAATCAAAGCCCCATAATAATTCGTGCTGGTAGTTGAGAATAGAAGACCACTGATTACGTAAAGAGTAATCGGTGTTATTAATATCTAGTTCGCTATTATTGCCGATAGAAAAATCGAACAGTTGCGATAAGCGAGAGAAGGTCGTGACTCGACTGCCACCTTCGTTATCGTATTTCTCCCAAACAATACCTTGGCTATCAAAGTAAGTTGAAAATTTTGCCCCACCAGAAAGTCCCGGGTCTTGTTTTACTTCATCGGAATCTTCGTCGAATAAAATTCCCGCTTTATCTCGAGCGCCTAAAATATTGAAGCTCACTTTTTCTTGGTCGGAAATCGTATACTGGTATTTGCCTTGGTAATCGTAATACTCGGGCACTGTGGTGAGTTTGAATTCTTCATCATCTAAAAAGTTTTCAATATAATATTGGAACAAGCTTTGGCGGGCGGATAGATAAAGTGCTTGTTTCTCGTTGATCTGACGCTCTACAAAGAAGCTGGCCTTCAATAAGCTTAAATCGATGACAGTTTGCGGCTGATCCAGATAAGGGTCACGGGTATTGGCTGCAATGACAGCCCCAGTGGCATCGTGATACTGAGCAGAAAAGGCGGCGGAATCGAGCATGAAGTCTTTCAGCGAGTTGTCGTTTAAGATGCTCGAACTGTCGAGGTGGAAGATATAACCTACTGGCATAAAATCGATGAGGTAGCGGTTATCTGCTGGAGATGAACCTCTTACGGCAGGCGCTGCGGTATCTCCACCGGCGAAGGTGACTCCGGGTAAACTGGCGATGGCTTGTAATGGGTCATTACCCGCTCCCGGAACTTTCAAAAGTTTATCCACAGTAATAACTGTGGCAGATTCTTCCTTGGTTTGGATTTTAATCGCATCCAGCTCAACAATTTCTGACTCTTTAGCGAATGCGCTGGCAGAGAGTATGAGTAATAGTAGTGATCTGTTGACAGTCTTTGCTACCAGAGACATAGACGCTTCCTTATTATAAACAGTGATGGCGCTATATTAAGGCTGGCATGCTGAACCTAAGCTGAACGAGCTAACACGGACTTTTAATATCCGATATAATGGCGTTATTATTTCCTCTTTTGATTATCCTCATAGGTAGCTATTGTGACTCAGTTTCGTCCATGCATCGATTTACACCAGGGCCAGGTTAAACAGATTGTTGGTGGCAGCTTGAATGACCAAGGTGCTGATACCAATTTTGTTAGCCAATATGATGCGGCCTATTATGCCGACCTTTATCGTCAACATGACCTGCAAGGCGGTCACGTTATTGCATTGGGCCCGGGTAATCAGCAAGAGGTATTAAAAGCTTTAGCCGCTTGGCCAAATGCTTTGCAGTTTGGTGGTGGGGTGAATCAAGGTAACGCAGCGGACTATCTGCAAGCCGGTGCTTCTCATGTCATCGTCACCTCTTATTTATTTGAAAACGGCCAGTTTTCTTGGGCGCGTTTAGAGCAGCTCAAGGCCGAAACTGGTAAAGATCGCTTGGTGCTGGATCTTAGTTGTCGTCGTACCGATTCAGGTTGGAATATCGCTACTGATCGCTGGCAAACCGTAACGGAAACCGCAGTGGATGCCAAAACTTTAACCGAGCTGGCTAATCATTGTGATGAGTTTCTAATCCACGCTGCTGATGTGGAAGGTTTACAAGCAGGGATCGATGAAGAGCTAGTGACCTTACTCGGTCAAAATGCCAGTATTCCGGTGACCTATGCGGGTGGCGCACGTTCGCTGCAAGACCTAAAACGGGTAGATGAGCTGTCTAATGGCAAGGTCGATCTCACCATTGGTAGTGCATTAGATATCTTTGGTGGCAAGGGTGTGACCTTAGACGAATGCCTTGCTTGGAATCGTCGTTAGAGGCTTTTCGTCCAGCTCTGCTAGCAATATCTCCCTGTCTTTCCTTCATAATACTTTTGACTTAGCTCGTGGCCGTCTTTACTTTGGTTAGAGCTTTGTGCAAAATAGCGACGCATTGTTATTTTATAACATAGCAGTATTGTCAACATATCTTAACTAGGTTGTTTATCTTGGCTGATAAATCGTTATTCACTCGCTGGCTGCGCTCTAAGCAGCTGCCTATTTTGCTCAGCTTTCTGCTGCTAGCATTAGGTGCGATGCAAAGCCTGCATGATCAGCTTGATCATGGCGATGCTTTGGGTGCCTCTGCGCATTGTGAATATTGCTTATTGAGTCAGGGTATTGATGGTGGCTTGATACCATTTGTTATCAGTCTGCCAACCAGCTTGATTGATCAAGCGCCTGAAATATTCTTACCGTTAATACTTCCTTTTACGCGTCAGTATCGCCAGCGTACTCGAGCCCCTCCTTTCGCTTTCTCTATTTAATCGTCTGTTTGTTATATTAATTTGTATCCTCCATTCGAGTCGTTGAATGAACGGGGTGGTGCGTATTGTGTTATTAGCTTTTGAACAGCTGAATCTGCACTATTATCTGCACTATTGCTTTAGTCATAGTGGTGATAATCGTTGTGAATGCTCGAATGCTAGATAAAACGTAAGTTAGAGAAAGAAGTCAGTAAATGAAAAATTTATCTTATAGCCTTAAACAATTGGGTTTAGCGTCTGTCTTAATGATGAGTCACCTTCAGGTCGTTGCAAGCGCAGCAGATGTGAATCTAGAAAAAAATGTTCAGTTAGATAAGGTCGTAATTAGTGCTCATAGTTTTGATCAAGGCCAGAACGAAATGGCTCAGCCTGCGACGTTATTAACTGATGAGGCTTTAGAAAGGCAAAGAGGTTCGAGCCTAGGAGAAACATTAGCAGGGCAAGCAGGCATTAATAATTCCAGTTATGGCTCAGCCGTAGGTCGCCCCGTTGTGCGCGGAATGTCGGGGGCGCGAGTAAAGGTACTACAAGACGGTATCGATTCCCTAGATGCTTCCAGTGTAAGTCCTGATCATGGGGTTAATACCGATATTCATAGTGCGACTAAGATTGAAGTCTTACGTGGCCCTGCCACTTTAATGTATGGCAGTGGTGCTTTTGGTGGTGTAGTGAACGTGGTTGATCAGCGCATTCCTACAGGTCAATCTGATCCGCAGACTTCATTACGACTGCAGTATGACTCGGTGAATCAAGGTAAAACCTTAGGGTTGAATAACTCAGGTTTCGTGAGTTTAAAGAAAGGTGATGAAGTTCATTGGCGCCTATCAGGTAACCATTTTCGTAGTGACGAATATGAGCTTCCTAAGCTAAAAGAGCATGAAGAACATGACGAAGGTGAAACGGAAGAAGAGCATGAAGAACATGCCGCGGAAGATAAATTAGCCAATTCTGATGTGAGCTACAATAACAATCTTACCCTAGGCATGAGTTATGTATTTCCTTCAGGGTATGCCGGTATTGCGATCAGTGAGAGTAAAAGTGAATATGGTTTGCCAGGACATGTTCATCACGAAGAACATGAGGATGGTGAAAGCGCTGAAGAGCACGAGCAGCATGAAAGTGAAGGTGCCCGTATTGAAATGCGTCAGCAACGTATTGATCTAGATAGCCGTTTTGAACAACCATTGGCCGGTATTGAAGCCGCTAAATTTCGCATCGGTTTTAATAATTATCGTCACGATGAGATCGAAGAAGGTATCGTCGGAACTAAATTCCGTCGCCACGGTTATGAAGGCCGCAGTGAGCTTTTATTATCGCCTATTGCCGATATCTCACAGGTAGTAGGGGTCCAGTTCGGGCAAGATACCTTTAAAGCAATTGGTGAAGAAGCGGTGGTACCTGAAACCGATAGTTCAAATTTAGGCTTGTTCTGGTTGGGTAAGACTCAAGTTGATAATTGGGGTTTAGAATTAGGAGCTCGCATAGAGCAGGCACAATTATCACCGAATCAGCCGGACAGTATTAATAGTGCTTGTGCTGATTTAGGCTTGAGTGCAGAGCAATATCAAGACAAGGACTTTAATACCCATAGCTTATCCTTTGGTTTAGTTCGTGATTTAACTATCTTAGACTCTAGCGACTGGCAGTTGATCGCCGCAGTGACTTCGGCTCAGAGAGCTCCTTCCACTCAAGAACTATTTTCTTGTGGTGCCCATGCCGCGACACAAACATTTGATGTCGGTAATCCTGATCTAGAATCCGAACAAGCCTTAAATATTGAGCTGGGAATCCGTAAAACCCAAGGTGATCTAACCACGGCTTTGAATCTTTATCAGAATCAGATCGCTGACTTTATCTACGCGCATAATACCGGTGTTGAAGTTGATGGCTTTGGTCAATATCAATTCGTGCAGCAAGATGCAAAGTTCGTTGGAGGTGAGTTTAATCTCGCTTATCAAGTATTGGCGGGTATGACTTTAACAGCGATGGCAGATCGAGTGCGAGCGGATGATTTACCCCGTATCCCCGCAGACCGTATCGGTTTAGGCTTTGAACTATCAACCCTAGCGTTATTTTCCATGCAGAGCGATTTATTACTATTTGGTCAGTGGCAGCAAGTGCAAAAACAAGATCAGCTGGCTGAGAATGAAGAGCAAAGTACCGGTTATGATTTATTAAATCTAGGGATTAGCTATCAAGACGTGCTGGCTAAAAGTGAGTATCGTATTGATTTTAAAGCGAATAATTTATTGGATGAGGAAGTCCGCCAGCATACTTCGTTTGTTAAAGAACAAGCCCCACAACCAGGTCGTAATATCAGTCTGGGATTAGCAGTAACCTTCTAGCATAAAAACTAACTCTTATGAGTCTTGTGTCTTTTGTTCTAAAAGAAGTAAGGCTCATAAAAACCTGCGTAACCCCTTCGACTGCCTAAGACTCTTCTATACTCAGTAAAAGTAGAACTAATTTAGGGTATTAGAATGGATTTTCTTAATAATATTAGCATTAAGAATAAGCACTTAATCATATTATGCTGTGTCATATTAGGTTTGGTATTAACGACGTCAGTTAGTATTTATGAATTTAATCGCATTGGTCAATTAAATGACATACTACTCACCAAGGAAGAGCTGAGTGGCCATGTCTTAACCTTGCGAAAGCACGAAAAAGATTTCATTGCCCGCAAAGATGTTAAATATGGAGGGAAATTTACTGCGACTATTTCTCAGTTGCAGCTTGATATCACTCGTTTAGAAGCTTCTATGCAGACTCAAGGTTTAGTAAGTGATCACGCGGGGAAACTCTCTGCCTTAGTTATCCAATATAGTGATTTGTTTAAACGCTTGGTCGATTTACAAACAGAAATAGGCTTAGACGCTAAAAGTGGCTTATATGGTTCTTTACGCAGCGCTGTTCATGAGATTGAAGACTTAGCAAAAGAGGCGGAGGAATATGAAATTTTAGTTCATCTGTTAATGCTGCGTCGAAATGAGAAGGACTTTATGCTGCGTCGAGATGAGAAATATCTGGCTAAATTCGACAATAATTATGGCAAGTTCAATAATGCACTAGATCAGCTCCAGCCTAGCTCTATTGATGCGATGAAAAATAAAGTTGCCCGTTATCGCTCAGATTTTAATAATTTAACGGCAAAAGAAATTAAGTTTGGCTTAACTGCAAACTCCGGCTTATTGGGTGAGTTGCGTAAAACTATTCATCAAACAGAAGAATCTTTTACCTCTCTCACTAAGTTTGTGAATAGCGAGATTGAACAAACAACGGCGAATGTCTACACCACATTAACAACAATTATTGTTTTGATATTTATTCTAATATCGGGACTGATGACTATGATTTCCCGTGCTATCTATCAACCAGTACAGTCTATTACCGAAAAAATTCATAATATTGCTGATGATTTGGATCTTACACAATTAGTTAATCACATCTCAAAAGATGAAGTCGGCATACTGTCGAAGTCATTTGATGCACTTATCTCGAGCTTGAGAGATACGGTTAATCAAGTGAAAGATGGCTCGATTCAAGTTGCCCAAGCGTCAGAAGAAATGTCGAGCATTACCAAAGAAGTTGGTGATGCAAGCGAGCAGCAGCAACAAGAAATTGAACAAGCGGTGACGGCAATTAATGAAATGACGGCGACCATTCAAAGTATTGCCGAGAATGCTAATACTGCAGCTTCTGCGGTGAATGATGTGACTGCAGAAATTGGTCGCGGTAAGAGCGTATCCGATGATGCTAAGGCTGAGATTGAACGTCTTAATACGGAGGTGGAAGGTGCCACTCATGCGATTGAAGCGCTGCAGAAAAATAGTGAAAGCATTGGCGAAATATTAGCAACAATTAGCGCCATTGCTGAGCAGACGAATTTGTTAGCGTTAAATGCAGCCATTGAGGCAGCGCGCGCGGGGGAGCAAGGCCGAGGTTTTGCCGTGGTAGCCGATGAAGTTCGAACTCTTGCTAGTAGAACTCAAGAATCGACGGAATCCATTCGAGAAAATATTAATCAGTTTCAAAAAGGCACGGCGGAGGTGGTAGAGACTGTTAACCGCTCTCGAGATCGTGCGCAAACGGGTATTGCTAAAGTATCTGAATCGAGTGAAATTTTGGATTCTATTTATGCCAATATTTCTAATATTGGAGATATGAATACTCAGGTAGCCACTGCGGCTAAAGAGCAAGGTTTTGCTTCGGAAGAGATTAACCGTAATGTTGTGCGCATCAATGAGCTGGCTCATGTGTGCCATGAGCAGGCTAATCAAGCCGCTCAAGCCAGTGGAGAGCTGGCTAAACTAGGGGCTGATTTGCAAGGTACGGTACAGCGCTTTAAGGTATAGAGCTTTAAGGTGTAGGACTGTCAGGTATAGCTCATTTCAATGTAGACCCTACAGTCCAAGCTTGATTTACATATGGAAAAGCGTATATTCGGTTTTCCATATATAATCAGAGTGAACGGCATGACCCCTCTAGAGCTATTCAAAGCCCTTAGTGACCTTACACGTTTACAAAGTTTATTATTGATTAAACAAGAGCATGAACTGTGTGTTTGTGAGTTGATGGCTGCTCTTGAATTAAGCCAGCCTAAAATATCTCGTCATCTTGCGTTATTACGTGAAATTGGTCTATTGGAAACCGAACGTCGGGGCCAGTGGGTCTATTATCGCTTATCTTCTCAGTTAGACAGCTGGGTTCTTAACATTCTTGAACAAGCCTCAATACAGCAAGATCTAACTGAATTAAGCGATCGCTTAAACAGTATGGGCGATCGCCCACAACGCCAACAGCAATGCTGTTAATTAATCATTGTTTATCATTATTATTAGGAAATAATCATGGGATTATTTGAACGTTATTTATCCGTTTGGGTTTTATTAAGTATTCTTGCAGGCATCCTTCTGGGAACCCAATTTACGAGTATCTTCGCAGTGATTGCAGGGATAGAGTTTGCTCACGTGAATTTAGTGGTCGCAGTTTTAATCTGGTTGATGATTTACCCAATGATGATTCAGGTGGATTTTTCAGCGATAAAGGATATCGGCAAAAAGCCTAAAGGTTTGATCATGACCTTGGTAATTAACTGGTTAATTAAACCCTTTACTATGGCTGCATTAGGCTGGTTATTCTTTGAAGGCTTATTTGCTGATTGGGTATCCCCTGAAGATGCACAGCAATATATAGCAGGAATGATTTTATTAGGTGTGGCTCCATGTACTGCTATGGTTTTTGTCTGGAGTCAGTTAACCAAGGGCGACGCGAATTATACCTTGGTTCAAGTTTCGGTGAACGATGTGATTATGGTATTTGCTTTTGCTCCAATAGCCGGTTGGTTGTTAGGTGTTAGTGATATTGAAGTGCCGTGGCAGACGCTGTTTCTATCAACCATACTTTATGTTGTACTGCCGTTGATTGCGGGCATTATTACGCGCAGTTTATTAGTGGCTAAACAAGCAGATCATAAACGCTTAACTAAGTTCGTAGAGCAACTAAAACCTTGGTCAATCATTGGTTTATTGGCCACTGTGGTATTGTTGTTTGGCTTTCAAGCGCCAACGATCATTCAGCAACCACAAACAATATTTCTAATCGCCATTCCTTTATTAATTCAAACTTACGGCATATTCGCCATTGCTTATGGTTGGGCGTATTTATGGCGTTTACCGCATAATATTGCCGCCCCTGCCTGTATGATCGGCACCTCGAATTTCTTTGAACTAGCGGTAGCCGTGGCTATTAGTTTGTTTGGATTACATTCGGGAGCAGCATTGGCGACTGTGGTTGGGGTATTAGTGGAAGTGCCCGTTATGTTATCTCTGGTGGCTTTGGTTAATAAAACCCGTCCTTCTTTTGAACGTCGTGCTATTGCTAGCTAGGAGCATTATCGATGAAGCGTGTTATTTTTGTATGTATCGAAAACTCTTGTCGTAGCCAGATGGCGGAGGCATTTGCCATCATTCATGGGCAGGGGCTGATTGAGGCCTATAGCTCAGGCAGCAAGCCTTCAGGAACCGTGAATCCTAGAGCGATCGAATTCATGGCCGAGTTAGATTATGACCTCGCTCAGCATGGTTCAAAGCCTCTGTCAGGATTTGACGGCATGGAGTTTGATTATGCGATTACCATGGGCTGCGGTGATGAGTGCCCAATGATCAATGCTAAGCAAAGGTTAGACTGGGGAATACCTGACCCTAAACATGAAGAAGCTGAGCGTTTTCGCCAGATACGCTCCATCATTGAAGATAAGGTTAAGGCGTTAATCGAAGAGTAATGACAGGCCGAAAGGTTTGTTACATATCTAAGGTATAAAGTATCTCAGCTGATCTACACTTAACATAATGATCAGCTGAGAAACACTATGAAAAATAAAGTCCTCATTGTCGAAGACAGTGCCGTCATCCTTAAAATACTCAAACATTTAGCCAAACAAGACCTCATTTTAGAGCCCTTATTCGCGACTTCAATGGCAGAGGCCCAAGCCTTGTATCAGAAGCATAAGGATGAACTATTTGCCGGTATTATTGATCTAGCCTTACCCGATGCACCCAATGGTGAAATGGTTGATTTCTTACTCGCTGAAAATTTCCCCGTGGTGGTATTAACCGGTAGCTATAATGAGGAGCGTCGAGAAGCTTTAGTCAAACAAGGTGTTGTCGATTACGTTGTTAAGGAAAGCCGCTACTCTTATCGTTATGCGATTAATATGCTTAACCGATTGTTTAAAAATCAGCAGATTAAAGTCTTAGTAGTAGAGGATTCTAAGCAATATCGAAAACATATCGTACGCTTATTAACCGCGCATAAATATCAGGTTTTGGAAGCAGAGCATGGTCTCGAAGCACTCACTCAGTTAAAACAACATGCCGATATTAAAATGGTCATCACTGACTATAATATGCCTGAAATGGATGGCTTTGAACTAGTGCAGGCTATACGTCGGCAGCATGAAAAATCTGACATGATTATTATCGGTTTGTCAGGGGAAGGTAGCGGTCTGTTATCTATTAAATTTATTAAAAATGGAGCAGATGATTTCCTTAATAAACCTTTTCAACAAGAAGAATTTTATTGTCGTATTACCAATAATATTGAGTCACTAGAACAACTGCATAAAATTCAAGATCAAGCCAATCGTGATTATTTAACCTCTCTTTATAATCGTCGCTATTTTTGCGAGCAGGGTAACATTTTATTAAAACAAGCGAATCAAAATAATACTGAGCTAGCGCTAGTGGCTATTGATCTTGATTATTTTAAAGCCGTAAATGATGAATATGGTCATGAAGCAGGGGATGAAGTCTTAAAGTTTTTTGCCCGTGCTTTAGAAAATACATTAGGGCGATTTTTGGTTTCACGAATCGGCGGGGAAGAGTTTTGTATTATCGTACCAGGTTTAAGTAATGAAAAAGTAGTGAGTTTAGTGGATGGCTTTAAGCAACATGTTGCGTCTCAAATAATTGATGTCAATGAAGAAGATATATTAAGGATCGCTTTTAGTGCTGGCGTTACTAATATTAAATTAGACAATATTAATAGTATGTTAAATCAGGCAGATGAATATTTATATCGGGCAAAGGAAGCTGGAAGGAATATGGTAATTGGTGACGAATAATGTCATCTCCGCCTTGTAATTAATTATAAATATAAATATGGTAGTGACTATAGTGAACTGGTGTTGAATATTAGAGTATGTACTCTAATATTTCTAATAAAATAACATGAATAAAATATATCCAGTTTACTAATATCAATAATAAAAATAAGAAACATATTGGAGTTCTTAATTTTGTTTAAGTCAGCAAAAGCATCAAGTCGTGACCGTTATCGCGTAGCTAAAACACTTAAGCGTAAGCAAATAGATGTAAACGATCTCAGTATCGGTATGTATGTCGCTGAACTTGATTGTCCGTGGTCGGAATCACCTTTTCTATTTCAAGGATTTACTTTAGATAATCATAAAGATATAGAACTGGTTCAACAGTGCTGCGCTTTTGTTGTGATTGAAGTCAGCGAAGAAGAGTGGGTAGAAATTCAGCCAGATAAAAAAAGTAAACAGATCAAGCGAACTCGCTACGCAGAGAAACACAATATTGCATCAGAACTAAGTGATGCCAATAGAACCTATCAGTCGGCTAAAAGCCACATCAAATTACTTTTGACCAGTGTTCAGTTAGGCCAGGCGCTTTCAACAAAAGAAGTGCATGGAGTTGTTAGCGAATGCGTGAATAAAGTAATGCAGAATCCCAATGCACTTTTATGGTTAACGCGGTTAAAAAATAGCGATGACTATACTGCTGAACATTCTATTAATGTTTCATTATTGGCGATTGCTTTGGGTCGCCATATGGAAATGGAACGTTGGGAATTAGAAAACTTAGGTATTTGTGCGTTATTGCATGATATTGGCAAGATGAATATTGCGGATGAAATATTAAATAAACCTGGCCCCTTAACACCGGCAGAGTTTTCTGAAATGGCTAAACATACGATTTATGCAAAAAAACTTTTGCTGGGACGTAGTGATATTTATCCGGGTGCAGTGGATGTTGCTTATAACCACCATGAGCGCTTAGATGGCAAAGGATATCCACGAGGGATAGATGCTAGCAAGATTTCAATGTTTACGCGTATCGTAACCATCGTTGATGCTTATGATGCGATGACCAGCGATCGCTGTTATAAAAAAGGACTATCATCACTCGATGCGTTACGCATTATCAATAAGCACAAAGGGACACAGTTTGATGCTGTCGCGGCGCAGAAGTTTATTGCTATGATTGGTCTGTACCCACCTGGGTATCTGATGGAAATGAAAAACGGTGAAGTAGGGATTATTTTATCCCATGATAAGGGCTATCAGCTACGGCCAAAAGTGATAATGGTTTTGGATAAACATAAAAATCCGCAACCAGAAAATATTATTAACTTGTCTCAGTACCCAGAAGATTTTGACGGCAATAGATATGAAGCGAAAGGCGTTTTTCGCAGTGGTGCATTCGGTGTTGATGTTAGTGAATATATTAATCGAGGATTAAAAATTAAGGGGGTAAATTACTCTATGCTAAGTGACTAGTTCAGCTAGCACAGAGTCTTTTATTTAATTCTCAGCAGTTGGCTCAATAGTCGTTGCTTGTTCAACCACAGGTGCTGCTTCAACCACAGGTGCTGCTTCAACCACAGGTGCTGCTTCAACCACAG
>Ga0209396_1001719_pt1 | contig 23811 bp, 21 predicted proteins | sample GOMGulsemesocosm_6_FD_184638 | JGI IMG/M metagenome (GOLD analysis project Ga0209396, IMG submission 184638) | Methane-oxidizing microbial communities from mesocosms in the Gulf of Mexico - GOM8C Gulf of Mexico (SPAdes) (version 2) | ecosystem: Environmental > Aquatic > Marine > Cold seeps... | reverse complement strand
ACTTTTATTTTTAGCAGTACCAGAAGTAGTACCAGAAAAAACAACACCCAACAAAATCACTAGTTAACAAATAGATAGCTCACAGATTCGAGTCCAGTAGCGGCACCAAATTATAGAAAAGGCTACCTTAGGGTGGCCTTTTTGCTTTTTATCTAGCTATCAATGCGTTAGATGTGCTGTACCTTGTACATATATCAAAATAGCCAATAACTAATCCGGAATATTTTATAAATATCCTCTCAAAGAAATGCCAATTTACTACGGACGTCCGGAATTGTCACTACGGACGTTTTTTTATTAATAATTAAAGCTCAAGTTTACGCTTTGTTGACTCAAGTATGTCGTAGCTTAAGGCATCTAAATCCGCATAGATAAACCTCTTTGTAATTCCCATTTTTCTCAAGCGCCATTTCATAGAATCTTTACAAGCAAATGGAATCGTAATCTTTTTGACAATGTTAGTAATTTTATTTTCTCTTGGGTCTGGATGGAATGTGAACATCCCGTCTTGATTCTGGTACCTAGCATGAGTCCTACTTGGCACAATATGATAAACTTGCTCTACAGATGTATTAAACACACCTTCTTGCCCCTTAAGTAAAGACTCGGTTTGAAGTCCACTGCTTGGCCATGCACAATAAACAGCCCCATCGGCTTGTATATCATTCTCAACAGCAAAAAATAGTGCTACCAATGGATTGAACGTCCAATCCATAAGCCGAGTAGGAATCCCATGATGTTGAGCCAAACACAACCAATCTATATCATTCTCTGGTTTATCTGACAGAAACATGAGGGATTTAGCTTTAAAATCATCAAGTAGCATTTTTTCAAATTGAACTTGTCGTTTTAAATCAGGAATTTCATACCTACCTGCACTTGGTATTAAATCATATGCAGAGTCTGCGACACCTCTATAAAACTCAGTATCTTCTAGTGAATTAAATAAATCTATATATTGACCAACTGATGTTACGGAAATTTCATCCATATCCAATTTCACCCTAAATTTAAACGTTATTAATATCCTATCAGATGAATCGCTTAAAATATTTAGAGTTTATTAAAATCCATATGTTTTTTAAGGTATTTATCAATTAAATATTAATAAAGGTGTTGAGGTTTTGTGAGCCCCAATGAGCCACATTCCACCACACATGAAATCACTCCAAGTTAATGTATACTGGACGTTCAACAATTTTCACATTATAAATTTATGGGCGAATTGTCCCAGTTCATGTAGCAGTTTCAAGTTCTTCTTGGATGCATATTTCTTCATACCGCTTCTGAAGCTCAGGAGGTAATGCGCTTCTTGCCGCTGACTCCTGTTGTATTTCTCTTATTAAGGCTTGTAACTTTCTAACTTTAAGTTCGAATTTAGTGGGTTCTTCGCTACAGCGCCCTTTCCCATGCATCCATACTTGATGGTCTGCTAATAATCTCCCGCAATTATCACACTTAGTTAGTGGGTTACCTTTATTTACTATAAATTTTTGTTTCAACATTTGGATTTTTCCTTATTTTGTCTAATTGAGCAGCGTATCTGCACCAGTTAGCTAATTCTTTGATTAGCCATACTAGTTTAGGGTCTGCTTCGTTAATTGTTTTGTTAGGGTTTTACCTTGTGTAAAAGTCCTAGTTATTGAATAGAGAATAGAAATATTCTCTGTGTTGTTTTCAAGCTGGCGAGTTAACCTACTTCTCATAAAAGTAAAAACTCTTTTTAGTTCTTTTTTCTTTTCCTTGTTCTAAAATAGAAGCCACAAATTATCTGAGGATTGTCGTATAAATCATCTGTGTTTCTTGCTGTATGCATAAGCTCAATTAGCTCCTTGATGGCCTTAACAAACTCAGGAGATGCATCAAGCATGCTGCTGTAACATTTACTTTTACTTCTACTGTGCCCACTAGCAAACGCATAAGCGACATTTGCTGGTACACCAAGGGATAATAATTGATTGCGTGAAAAACGCTTTTTGTCTAGACAGTCCATCGTCCTTAGAAAGTTTAATAGTGTTAACCTAACGCATGCCTCATTTTGTTTTGTGTGCCTCATATAACTCCTGTATTTGTTCAATTGTGGGGGAAGCTGTATAAATCTCATAAAACTCATCAAGCAGGGGCATTAACTTGTAAATACGGTCAAGCGTATCTTTTAATTCATAGTAAGGTTTATTGTCAGGCAGTTCAGCCCCCTTAAGTATCTCATTGGTTCTTGTTACCTTACCCCTCTGAGATTTGGCGTAAGTTATCCCTTCATCAACAAGGTTTTTATACACACCTTTATCATCTAAACACCACGAATTTAACTTTTTCTCTAAAGCTTTAATCGTTGTCGGCCAAGCGCCTTTTTTATCTAAATTTAAGTCTTTAATACATTTAAAGAACCCGATACGTTCACCTTTGAAATATAAATTGAGTGCTTCTTCGTCTAATGACTCATATCCACTCAACTTATTTTTTATTGTTGAGTGGTCTAATTTACAAATTACTCTGCAAATAAAACTTAGATATACCGACCGTTCTTGTTGGTTTGCTGAAGGGACATATTCCATATAACTCGAACTCTTAAAACTGACTTTAGACCTTTTGACATCATGAAAAAAAGTAGGAATTCCCACTTGGTTTAACTTCAGTGCTATTTGCCTCTTTCTCACCGACAAAGCAAGTCTCTCTTCTTCATGAACCATAGCCTTGCACTGGTCTAAGTTATCCGCCCCCTCTTTTGCGAGTTTTTGTGGCATTTTAAAGTTGCAAGTGACGTAGTGAAGCGTTTTAGGATGCCGTTCGCGCCCAAGCATCTGCAACATATGATTACCGGTTTTATTTGATGCATTGTAGTGGACAAATACCTCATCAAAGTACCCTTCCCAAGACACGCCCGATTGGATCACGCTTGTACAACATATAACCCTAATGCCATACTTATTTGTAAATTTAACAGGGTCGTCAATAAACTCTTTGTACTCTTCAGTGTCCTTGTGCTCGCCTGTGAAGAATCGAAAACCTTTTGACCGCCCTATTACATCCGGCAATTTCTTTTGAATAAGGGCGATACTATCTCCAACGAATAAGCATTTCCTCCCTGCTTTCACTGCCTTTTGAAACTCATCCACCAACGCTGGTCCATTTGACCAACAATGAGCCTTACATTCCTGTTTTCGTTTCTTAATTAAATTTTGAGCTGAACCCACTTTGATTTTTATATTCAACAACTTCTGCATCATTTCTATTGTATTAGTTGATGCACCTTCATCAGTCATCACAATAAAGTCAGAAGAGCACAATCCTAATCTCAAAGCCTTAATGACCTCTTCGGCATGAGGCAAGAATGGCAACAATTGGATTTCTTGATGTGCCTCATCAAGAAAAAAGTACTTGAACCGCCTATCATGCATGCGTTCCGTACATTTAAAAAGGCTGTGTATTGTTGTAGCTACATTGTCATATTGAACTAAATCCGCACCCTTCTCACTTCCCTCCTGTACTTTGACTGCGCCGCCAAAAGCATTGGAGTTAAAGCCGACTAACGATTTATTAGGGGTCGAAATTAATATGGTCTCGTTAGGTTTTAGTAATAGACGCATCCCTTCAGTTTTACCGCATCCAGTACTACCCTTGATAATATTTACTGTTATTGATATATCCTTATCAGGTTCAAAATCTTGCAACACAGAGTTATAGGAAGGTAAATCAGAAACACCATTAAGGATTTCAGGCAAAGGTACACCCACACAATCGTTAGGTACTAATTTTGTGTAATCTACCCACTCATCGTATTCCAATAATCTTTGCTCAACATCAAAGAAAGGCTCAAAACACAATTTGTTGGTATCTTTCAATGCCGCTTGATATTGAGTCTCAACTTTACTCCCTTTCCCCTCTCTTGCATGTGCGGCTACTTCCATTGATGCGGTGACGCTTCGGTCATAGCAATTCGCTATACTTTCACGAAACGTCCAATATAGTTGGCTGTTGCAATTGTCATTCATGTCTAAAGCAGCAAGCTTATCTTCAAACCTCTTATCGGGTATTTTCCGATATTGGATGCCACTATCATCAACTTTCGTAACATTACCTTTGATTATTGGGGTTGCCATATACTCAACATCTGGCAGTGTTAGTTTCCCCCCTTCAATAAAGAACCCCGTAAAATCCGTGTGAACGTCAGGGTCTTGAGGTATTGATGTATAAATTAACTGCCCAGCAGTACTATTAAAATTGGTATCCGCAATATCCGCTAGGTTATGTTTTACATAAGCACTAAACTGCTTGTGAGTTGCAGGGTTGCTGAGTTCTATAGTTGCGTGGAATTTAATATGGCCTTTCCGGTAATAACTACTACTCGCCTTGATATCCATAGCCACCCCCTTAAGGTCGGTATAATTGTCTAGTATATTAATTACGCAACTTTCGAAATCGGTATGAGGCAATTCAATATTCCCACTTGCTTCTTTGTGCCCTTTAGGTACGAATGTTTTTTTGTCATACGAGTCAATATCCACAAACGCCCATCTACATTCAGTATCCTTTACCCCTAAAACAACTTGCTTGCGTGGTCTCATGCTTTGATTAGGGATACTTGATGCCATAGGCATATTTTGAGCGCATACATACGGGTGATTGTGATGTAAGTCTTTCCATAATTCTTGAAAGTCTTTATGTGTCTCCACAGGACGATTTATAAATTCCAAAATATTATCGTGCCTATTCCCATGTTCAGCACCTTTTTGAAATGGCAGGTTTTTCCCTCTCAATAAAGTAATGTGATTATATCTGTCCATATACATTTGCCTTGAAGTAAATGCTCTCTTCCTGCTCTTTCAATAAAGCCTTTTGAAAGTTGAAATACTGCCTTGCGTTTGGAATGCCCAATGCAATCATTTTTCTTATTGCTTCTGCATAAACCTTGTACAAGGCAAAGTTATTAACTCTCTTGAATGGGAGGTAGTAGCCTCGCCCTTTACACAGCTCTATTATTTCTTGCTCTGTTGATTCTTTTGTGATGTTCAATTTTTCTCCTTGCGAATTTTTAAATGTTAAATTTGGTATGTTTGAATTAGAAAAGTGACCGTAAAAGAAATTATTTTACCGGCACTTAACTTGTTGGATGTTGTTATTCATGGTTAGAAAAGTTGTCGTTCATGCTGGTGTGAAACAGCCCTATTGAGCAAGCGTATTTTAGTTGGCAGTCGTTAATTCCTATCCCTTTACGGGTAATTGAAAAACAACCTAATTGAGTAGGTTAAAAAGAGTGTATCGATTTAATTTTTAGAGAAATATTTCTTAAAAAAGAAAAGAGAACCAAAATCTCGACAACCTCAAGGCTAAGTAATACCCAAAAAACCAATCCTGTTTAAAGGGAGGCTTTGTAGGGTTGTGACGCTTAAGAAATTAAGAAGCACATAAAGGTAGCAAGGACTGCTCACTGTTACGTTTCGCTCAGAACTAATATACCTAGCAGTAAGCTCTTTATCTGGATAGTAGGGTTGCTCGGCCACATTAATAGCCGCACTAACATCATTGAGAAACCCTCAAAGCAAAATATGCACTCGAAAGCAGCCTCAAAACGACAATTACCGCTCATAAAGTGCGGATACTCGAGCAAACAGGAAATTAAACCTCAAAAACGCTCAATAAAGGCGATTTACCTTCAAACGTAAAATAAATAAAAATTATTATTTATCAGTATATTATACAGATTTCACACCGTTTTGTCACGAGGTTTTTTTTCGTTTTCACGTCCTGCCCCTTGAACATACAATCAGCCAAAGTGAGCCTGACTTGGAGGTAAATGAGCAATAATGAGCACTAACTGAGCCCTTCACAAGGTAGTATTGAGGGGCTTAATACTTCTTATAAAAACCATCAACATACTAAAAACATGACGCCACTAATTTGAAGGGTTAATGATGACCTACCTAGCGAACACATCACCAAGCCCCTTCCCAAAGCGACATGCAGAGCACTACCTACCAGAATATCGCAAAAGGTGTGTACACTCTGCTATAACATATAGCAATATACTAACTCGAAACAAGGGGGACATTATGAAATACGGTTATGTAGGACATCTAGAGTCGGGATTATGGGGCTCAAAGCAAGAGCAAATAGACGAACTAGGCATTGATAATTCTATAATAGAAAAGTCATTTGGATATAACGTAAAAATGGATATAGACAGATTAGTTGAACGGTTAACTAGTAAAGACACTATCGAAATACTTAGCCTTAAATACCTTGCTAGAAATATGGATATCCTACTCCAAAGGTTGCAGGCGATAGAAGATAAGAAAATTACTCTTATTGTGAGAGATATGCCGAATAGCGACTTAGCCTCTCATGCCAAGGCACTTAGAGCTTTTAGCAAATACATTGCTAGCTCTAAAATGAAACGCGTTATGAAGAAGATTAATCACCGAAAGGGCAGCAATATTACGCACACACATAAAAGGAGCGGAGTTAAGAACTGGCATACCCAGCGAGATATAAAAGTATCTCATGTACAAGGTAAGGCAACACCAACAGAGTTAGCTAAAACGTATGGCGTTTCAAGGCCAACCATTTATAGAATATTAAATAAGGAAGAATTTAAAAATGTAACAGAGCCTCTACCATACGACTATGAGTTATGGGATTTAAAAGAATGTAAAGAAAGAACAAAGGTAAAAACTATAACGCGTGCTGATAACAAAATTGGCGTACTGATAATGCTTTCTAACGAACTTATTTTTAGTCGTGAAATAGAGATTGGCCGCAACACGCCAACTAAAGTGTTGCAACAATTCTTAGCTAAACCAGATGGCGAGCTAAGGGAAATTTATTTTAATTTAACTAAAGGTAAAAACTTATGAGCACTACTACTATGACCACTACTGTTACGAACATCCCTTCCATGGCTGAAGCAACAAGCTCCATACTCAATCCTGTTACGAGAAATATTTTCGCAGAAATTGAAGATAATTCCCCGAAAGCCTTTCAACCGAAACGCATTCAAGATTGCAATGTCAAGGAGATGAAAGGTTGTTTATCAGTACAATTTATGAAGAGAAAATGCGGAGCGAGAACAGCCTCCGTAAAGCTAGGCGGCAAAACATCTTTGATTATTAATGGCAAAACATCCATTAAATTACCAGCAAGTGAATACCCTGTTACTGAGGATGAAATACTAGAAATGGTATTTACCTTAACAGATGATGAACTTAGCGATGTACTACTAAACGCAAGAGGACGTTATGCCGACGCAATCGATAAGCAAATAGCCGCAAATAAAGGCGGAACAATGGAGTCTAGACGTGATGCTAGAATAAAAAAGAAAGCCCGAAAAGCAGCTTTATTGAAGGCTAATAACGATTTTAACGAACAAAAACACATTAAAAATGTAGGTTTTTAATCAAAACTAATGATGCCCTAATAGGTCGAGGACAAACAATGAAAGAACCAATAACGGATGCTAATAAAACAGATGAAACGCTGGAGGAAATTTTGAGAAAAGAACTAGGAACTGATTTTGACGACCAAGCCCTAGAACTTTTATAGACACTATTTGTGTGAGCTCGAACTCACCCTGACAGTATATACTCAAAAGCAAGAAATAGAAAAGCCCTCTTTATGAGGGCTTATTATAGAAATCTTTTCACTTATTTTTAAATAATTTGCTAATTAATCACTTTCAATTTGATCATTGGTAAAGTATTTATAAGGTTTAGATTTTTTGTCAATATTAATTTCTCCTGTTCTCTCTAAAACTCTCCCTCCCCAAGCTGATACTTTTTGAATTGTACAACCTACAGAATCTGCCACTTCCCTTGCTGTCATAGCTTCTTCTAATTCAAGCTGAGAAATCAAACCTAAAATTTTTATTTCAACTTCAACAAAATTTCCACGAGTGACAGGAGCTTCTTGATGTATAATTTCTTCTAATTTAGCATCATCCTCAAAGCACCTCTTGAATTTAGTATGTTTGACATCTTCTTCAGAATAGATTTTTTCACATTCAGGACATTTATAACTTTTCTGTTTGGATTCAAGAAAATATGCATCAAATGACGATAATATAGGATCATAAATAAATCTAATAGGCGTATATTCGTCTTTTTTATCAGCATATTTAATATTATATTCACTACAAACATCATAGTCTATTGAGTACAAGTTGTAGTTTCCACCATGTTTAGAAACTACATTTTCTGATATGAAGTGAATTAGGAAATTTTCACACAACACACTCAAATAATCTTTTCTTAAAGGGTCAATCATGAAGTGGCTCGCGGGGCGATCTGCAAATTTATTTTTTTCTTCTACAGCTTTCGATAAGATTGCATTCCACATATCCATTTGAAACCCTGCAACTAAGTTTCTTTTAACACTACCTCTAAACTGTTTTTGATATGTTTTTCTTGCACTACTAATTCCATAGTTAATTTCCGCTAAACCAATTCTGCCATCATTAGTAGATTGCGCTTGCACTAGAGCATTTTGAAGAATCATACCTATAGTACGTGACACACCAAGAGTTTCTCTAGTTATTCTATAGACAATTTGGGAAAAGTCGGCTTTAAAAATATCAGATATAGTAAAGTTTGGGCAAAAACTTTCAATTCTCTTTGTAATCAACTGTTCTACAAATGATTGAGTTTTATTTATGGCTGCTATTGCCCCATTATATCGTTCAGCGTATTCATTAAAATCCAGTGGAATAGGAAAAATATCTCTTCCTACAATAATTCTTTCCCCAAAGTCATATCTGTCAGTAATAACGCCAACCTTAAAAAACATACCTATTCTTGAGCCTAAAAATGACTTTAACAACGCACTAAAGGTCGACTGTGCTTTAGGTGTTAAGTCAGAAAACTCATCAACAAAAACATAAATTGAATCTATTTTTGCTTTTTTCTTAATATCACTAATTTTGTTTAAAAACTCTTGAACGTTCAAACCCTTAATTTGTTTTACGGTCTCACTTCTTTCATACGCATTCGATGTACCCTGTTTACCACCTACCTCTGGAGTTGTTGCGGATAGTTTTACAGAAAGCTCTGAAGAGTCACTTCTCTTAGTGGCTGATGTCACATCAACAATATTTGATGTTGTTAATGTAATACCTTCAACTAAAACTTTTTCAATATATTCTAAATCATCAAGAGCTGGATTTTCTTTTTTAAAAACGGCAAGAATTTTATCATCAAACATTAATTCTAATTGTTTTTTTAAAGAATCAATTATTTGTCTAATGAAATGAATCTCAACTAGGTTTAAATCGTTCTTAGAGTCAAAAAGATCATTGCAAGTGCTTAAATCAATATAAATAGGTAGTACCTTATTACCTTGAATAACACTCTCTTTATTCTTTAATTTTGGAGATATTGACTTTAAGCATTCATAGTAGCCCCTTAATAAGTTTGTAGTCTTCCCTGTACCTCGTCTCCCACTTATAAAGCTGTCTTGTTTTTGTAGTAAGCTCTGAAGCATTCCAAAAAAATCAATAAAGTATTCCTCAAGATCGCCTAACTCTTCCAGATTATCTAATGTTATATAATCCGCCCTTAAGATAGAGTCAAAAGCATTTCTCAAGTTTTGTTTTTCTATTCCATTCATTTCGTTAAACGTCCTTTTTTCAGATAAATTTTGAGGTGGCACACTAAAAACGACTTAAAGTTAAATATTCAATTAACCAAATTATTTTTGAATATAAGATACCATACTAGAATACATGTTCAACTGACACGCAACATGATTTTAATCAACATTAAAGAATTCACACTATTTATATTTATCCATAAAAAAGGTAGCTCTAAAGTATATAAGATTTTTCTGCTTTATAAATCTTATAAAGCTGATTTCTTGAACAACCAATAATGTCAGCTATCTCATTTTTGGTCAGATTACTATTATCATCATCCATCAGTTCAACAATACGTTTACGCTTTTCTTCAGATATTTGACGGGGCTTACCAAACTTAACGCCTTTAGCTCTAGCTCGTTCAAGACCTTCTTGAACTCGCTCATTAATTAAGTCTTTCTCAAACTCAGCAAAAGCACCTAGCATGCTAAACATCAACTTGCCGCTACTGGTTGAAGTATCAATCGCTTGATTAAGTACATTAAGAGTCGCACCTTTAGCCTCTATCATATCAACCAACTTATGTAAGTCAGTGAGAGAACGAGCTAAACGGTCTAGTTTAGTAATTACTAAGCTATCCCCTTCCCTCAAGTAATCAATTGCACGGTGCAATTCAGGACGGTCAGCTTTACCCCCACTGAGTTTTTCTTTGAATATTTTATCGCAGTCTTGCAACTGCTCTAGTTGAGCATCTAAGTTTTGATTTTGTGTTGAGCAACGAGCGTAAGCAATTTTCATATTGTACTCTTTTACCTAGGAGTTAGATTACAGCAATAAGGTTACAATAAAGATTACACTATATCAAATGTATTTCAGGCTAAATGAGGAAATAAAACGGTGTAATCTAATCTGTAATATAGATTACACTGTTCTACAGGGGCGGTTAAGAGACTAGGCTATGTACTAATATATACGATGGGGGTTGCATGTGTAACTTTATACTTCGCTAATAGTCGCAATGAATTTATCAGTATCCAAAGCTACTAGTCCAGTACCCACTCTCATTAGGAGCTTTCATAATCACAAGGCAATCTGCCATTCCCAATACTTTCTATAGGCTTAGGTAAATAAGCAATCAATGAATCAATAAGCTCATTAAATTTGTCCGTTTGAAAATTACCAGAAACATTATCAACTGATAAATTTAAACATTCATTTGTGGAGTCAACTTCAATGTCAAAGGCCTCCTTCACCCAAGAAAAATCACTGTTTATTGCATCAGTAAATGTGCTAGAGAATTTCAAAACAAAACCACTATCAAACATTTTAATACCAAAACACTTACAAGAAATATTAGGTTGTTCATTTATTCTGCAAGCACCAAAAATAAGGCTTTCTTGCAATTGCCTTTTAGGTACATAGATATCAACCGATTTCCAATACTCCTTTACTGCTGACATGATTGCTACAAAAGATACTTTAGTTGAACTTGGCCAGCCCAAATAAAAATTGCTATGCTCATCAGAAGTTAAATACGAAAGTACATTTAAACTATCGTTATCGTCAGTAACACTTGTTGAGTCAACAGAATCTAATCCCAATATACTCGCTAATCTGCTTGAAAGTAGTTCATAGCGCGCCTGATAAAATTCAGAGAAATTAGATAACTTACGAACATCAACATTCTTTGGGATAAGATGATTGTCATAATATGAAGTTCCTTGATTAAAAATCCAATTGGCTAAAGATTGGTCTCCTTTTTGTTGGTTCTCAACATCCATCAATAAGCATAAGTTTGGCAAAGTATTGCATTGTTCGATCATAGTATTTAGAAGCCCCGCATCTATACCTTCAGATTTAAGGCGTACTTCAGTAAAGTGAGACTTGGGGTACATATGGTCAATATGATAAGTTTCCTGATTAAAATCGAGCTCAGGATAAAGCAAAGATAATGCAAAAAAGCAATACTTCCCTTCTTTGTATTTTGTACCTAGAATATCAATAATGGCCTGATTATCATTTAACTTGATTTTATCATGAGAATTAATTTCAGCTAATAATTCATCGATTGGAAAATCATCACTAAGTTCTAATTTTTTAGCTACTACACGTCTTCCAGCAATAATTTTCCCATCACTAGCAGCACCAAAGCTACGAGCTAAAATAGCTTTAAAAAGCCAAATTCTGATAAGTTCTATATTATTTATATCTTCTGTTTTAGAGCTATTGGCCTTTAGTCTGGTATGCGCAACATAATAAACTATCGGCATCAAAGCTGTAGTTGAAGTGATATTGTTATTATCAACTCCAAAATTATTAATAATTTTTACAGTTTCTGTTACAGCAATTTTTATATCTGGCCAATTAGCCCTAATTTGATCTAGATTATTTCGGTTAAAGTTCCCAACTTTATAAACTACAGGCTTATCACAAATCACTAAGCATGCTTTCATTAACCATTGAATATCAAGCCACTTGTTACGTCCTTTTCTTACGCCAAAACCGCCATTATCTTTAATGAGACCTTCGATTTCTGCACGCGCATTCTCCCCTTTCCACCCGGTTGTAATGGCAGACATCATCAAATCAGATTTAGATAATTTTTCACCTGCATTATTTGCCCTCAAAAAAATGTCTAAAACGCGCGATGTCGATGTTTTTTGTTCGGTATAATAGGAAACATTATCTTTTTCCCAGACCACGTCATACAACTGAAAGAGAATATGCTTCATTGTATTTACTTGTTCATAAGAATAATTAAATGAACGACTCCACTCCCGTTCTTTCTCATATATGAAACCTGTAAAACTTTCTTTGTTTCTATATGAAAAGATTGTTGATACTTTAAGCCAATAACTATCTAAGCTATGTACCACCTCTTCTCGGGATAAGAACTTAAAAAAATACCCTTTTTCATCCACTTCAGTAGATTCACTAGGAAATTTTAACAAATCTAAATGAAGATGTTTTTGTATTACCCCTTTTCCTTTTTTTGCGGTAAAACTCCCCTTTAAACCTATGAGTAATGACGTTAATCTTTGTTGCCCATCCAACACTAAAGAAACCTTGCCCTCACCAATATTTGCTCTAGTGTTTGTTGTGTACCCTTGCTCATAATCATCTATGAATTTATAAACATCTATACCATCGATATCAAAGGGGTTTACATTCCAGAACAGAAATGAACTTATCGGGTAACCTCTCATTAAACTGTCGAATAACAATTCAATATCTTTTTCTTTCCATACAAATGGCCTTTGCAATGATGGCAAAAAATAATCAGAGTTAATCCTTTCTATGCAAGCAGCAATAGTTGCTGAATCATATGCCATATGTTTAACCTCTTTAATTTATTTTATTTTTGTAACAGATAAAACTAATGTCTTCTTCTAAATTGATATGACATAAGTAAGGCCAGCCCAAATAAAGATATAGACACAGGTTCTGGCACTTCGACACTTCTTACGAGTGCAAGTCGCCATGCAGTTGAGCCTAAAGGGTTTGAAAGATAACTTAAATCATTGCTGTACGTACCTACAGACGCATTTACATAACCTCCTTGATCTTGATGCGTAAACAGAGCCCCAAATTCACTAGTCCCAGTAGGAAAGGATGTATGGTTAGCCGTATATACAACACCTGAATGCAAAGCATCGATTTGTCCAAACTCTTGACCTGTGAAAAATAAGTTAAACTGCTTTACAGCATCAACTGATATATCAAATGTATGAGTGCCAGAGTGGGAAGTATTACAAATAGTGTTAGGGTCATTGTCATAACAATAAGCTGGTAGAGAATCTTGTTCAAACGTCTCAAGCCTCAAACCTGTTTGATAGAGCATTTGAAATACTTCATCAACATTGGCAATCCGCCACCCATAATATGAACTAGAAGTATCTATTAACTCAGCTTCCCATTGAGAAAGAGTCAACGTTTCTGTATGGTTCCACATCAACCATTCAAGACCATTTGAGGAAGAAATAACACTTTGACTATCATCTCTTTGTAAATCACCAAGAGTAATGATACTTGCATTTGCTGGTATTGAGTTAATGATAATAACTATAAAAAAAACACGTAATAACTTGTTTACCATTAAATTTCCCTATGATTTAAAATCCAATTCACTCCATTTAAACAGATAACGAATATACTATTCAAGTATATTCGTGAATTAAAGGAATAATATAAAATAACAAATATACTAATATATATTAATCACTTACCTCCTATCCCTTAGCGTTCAATTGAAGATTAACAAATCAAAAAGTCTACTAATTAAAAGTAGACTTTCTTTTTATCTATTATTAATTATTCTAAATGAATGGCTTGATTATTTTATAACTGATTGAGCTATTGGTTGCCTCGACAACTTCAAATCTAGCTCCTTTATAGCCCATAGTATTCCCTTCATTCAAGTCCATGGTAAAGTCTGCTCTGAAAGCATCACGAGCCATACCGCCTTGCGTAAACTCACGGTATGTAAACTTCAATGTATCACCTGACTTACCGTTATACTCAATGTATTTCTGCACCTTATTAGGTCGCCATGCAAATTCTTTTTTAGTGCCCTTTTCAATAGATATCTCTGAACTATCAAAACAATTTGATATTTGAAATGGGTTAAGGTCTAGACTTGAAAGAGTAAAGCAGGCTTCATTATCTTTAGCGTTATATTCTAATATACTTTTCTCCTCTAAAAGCTTACCTGACGTTGTTTTAAAGGTTATAGAATCAAACCCTGCCGCCCATTTATCAGTACCAGTAATATTAAAATACTTGGCCTCTTGAATCGTGATACCCCAACCAGAACCATCACCAACTGTAATTACATCAGTGTAATAACCAGTCCCTTGAGTAATTAGATTCTCACCTAAATAGGTTGTTGTTGCCTCACCTACCAATGGAGTAACCATTTTAGTCCAAATAATAGGTGGTGGTGTTGATTTACAACCAGATATTGCCGTTATAATACCTATTGCTAGTATGACTTTAGCTTTCATTAAAAATCCTTTAAATGCTTCTTTAGTTAATATTCCGCATTAATGTAACCGTGAAATGTGGAGACATTGTGTAAGAATTAAAATTACTTATATAAAACAAACATTAATAGTTCAATACATGTGATTATCATTACGATGTATCTGAAGCCTTTAGTTCAATAGCTATTTCTCTGGAGATAAACTCTTTAGCGAGAAAGCCCAATGAGGTTTTGATGCGAGTATATTCTCTAGCACACCACCGATTAGCATTTTCGGCTAGGTAGGCTTTAATAAACTAAGAGGTGCTATCAGCTCTAAATATAGAGTCAATGGGTGTTAGTACACTGTCTTGTAGTGAAGCAAATGTGTCGATAGGTGTGGTTTAGTGCTGGCGTAGTGCCTAAGATAGTAATACAAAGCTGACTAAAGGCTTCTTTCTTACAACGTGTTTTTAATGACTTCCAAACAGACTGATTGCGATAGTAATAAATACAATTACGACAATGTAAATAGGGAATATTTGTGGCAAGCATGTAGCAAAAAGCTATAAATATTCGTAATTTGTTGAAAATATTGGTATTGAGTGGCACCCCAAATAGTCACCACCCATATAAAGCTAATAACTTAACTTCTATCCATAGCTCCAAGAACCGATAAAGAATCAACTTTCACATATCTTTCAAGCATTCTGACCGAGCGGTGACCAGAAATAGCTCGAAGTTGGAAAACAGAAAATCCCAGACGACCATAATAGCTCAGGCAGCTATGCCTTAAAGTATGAACAACAACATCCTTGTAACCTAGCCTTTTTGCCGCTCTAACAAAACATTGAGTCATTGTCTCTCCTTTCCACCTAAAGAGCTCTTTCCTACCAATATGAAGTAAAGGTTCTATAATTTTAATCGCTTTTTTTGAAAGAGGTACTTCTCGGGCATTACCTGTTTTGGTAACTTCTGCTGGCAAGTGAATGACTCTTTTAGACAAGTCTACCCACGATGTTTTTAAATAAAGTAATTCTGAACGACGACACGCTGTCTCCATCAATAACCTAAAGTAATCATGATATTTATAAGGTACACCATCAAGTATGTCTTCGAGCTGTCGATTATCAATTATTACTTCTCTGATCTTTGCTCCACTAGGTTTCTTAACTTTATTTACTGGGTTTTTAAGTTCAATACCAAGTTCAATATCAGCAAACTTGTATAGCCGTTGAAGTAGTTCCATTTCTTTACGAGTTGTTGATTCAGACATCCCATCAGCACGAAGCCTTTTTTCTCGGAAAGAAGCTACCCCAGCTGAACTAATTCTATCTAGGGTAATGTCACCAAAGTAATTAATGAGCGATTTGCCTAAAAATGCTGTGTGATGATAACTACCTCTGAATGAACCGTCATGATTAATCAAAACACGCTCTCGATAGGTATCAAGAACAAATTGTAAACCAAGTATTGTTTGCCCTTTTAATCGTGTTCTAATTTCTTGTTCATTAGTATTAGCAAACTGTTCAGCTTCAACCTTTGCTTTAAAAGTTTTACAAATAGCTTTCGTACCTTTAATTCTAATTTCTACATTCCAATTACCTGAACTAAGTTGTTTAATTGCAGCCATTACATTGCCTCATTTACGTTAATAAATGAGAGTATTTCGCTAAAACTCTTCCGTATTAATAAGTTGGGCTATTCAGATATGACAAATAAAAGTACTAACTAGAACGGTTAGTCCCTTGCGTGCATGACATGCAAGGTGTCACTGGCTCGAGTCCAGTAGCGAGCACCAAATACAGGTTCATTAAGAACCAATAAAGACCCGTAAAGCCTTATAAAACAAGCTTTACGGGTTTTTATGTCCATTACCTTCCATTCCTGTCCCGTGACATCTGCACTTTTTAGTAGTACTTTTAGGAGTACCAGACAAATCCACCAAGTTGCGGTACTCCCAAATGGCCAAATTAACAAAACCACTAACCAACACAGAGGTTAAGCAAGCTAAGCCCAAAGATAAGCTGTACAAGCTTAGTGACGGCGGCGGCTTGCTGTTAAGGGTTAAACCTAACGGCTATAAAACTTGGGTTTTTGATTACTATAAACCTCACACAAAATCACGCACTACTATCGGTTTTGGTACATAGCCTGAAGTTTCTTTAGCTGACGCTAGGAAAAAACGAGAAGCCGCTAGAGAGCTAGTAGCCAAAGGTATCGACCCAAAAGAGCATAAAGACGACAAACATCGTGAACAATTACTCGCCGCCAGCCACACCTTAAAAAGTGTAGCTACCGATTGGTTTGCTATAAAACAAACTACCATCGCAGAGAGTACAGCTAAAAGCTTATGGCGTAAGTTTGAAAACCATTTATTCCCTAAGTTAGGCCACAGACCCATTGACAAAATATTAGCACCAGAAGCTATTGAGGCTTTAAAGCCATTGCCAGCTAAGGGTAACTTTGAAACTACAGGGAAAATAATTGGTCACTTAAACAACGTAATGAATCACGCTGTTAATATCGGCATATTACACCACAACCCTCTATCAGGTATCCGCAGTGCATCTCAAACAGCTAAACCTACTAATATGCCAGCCATTCGCCCGCATGAATTAGGTAAGCTAAGGAGGACATTAGCTACGCTAGCATTATGCTAACAACTAGATGCTTAATAGAGTGGCAATTGCACACCATGACACGCCCTAGTGAAAGTACAAAAGCTGAATGGGTTGAAATAGACCTAGATAATAAGTTATGGACCATCCCAGCTGAGCGCATGAAAATGCGAATAGAGCATAAAGTCCCTTTTACACCACAAGCCATAGAAATATTAGAACGATTCCCCCCCCAGTAGTCACCGAAAATATTTATTTCCTTCATATACAGACCATAATAAGTACTGCAACACCGAATCTGCAAACAAGGCTCTAGGTCGTATGGGGTATAAAAATAAACTGGTAGCTCACTGACTGCGAGCCCTTGCTATTACAACGCTAAACGAACAAGGGCATGCACCTGACGTTATTGAAACAGCATTGGCACATGTAGATAAGAATAAGGTTAGACGAGCTTTTAATCGCTCTGAATACCTTGAACATAGACGAAGTAATATATACAACATTAAGCATTTAAATGTTGTTTAAGTTAGTTACATGCAAATTATGATTTCTTTACCTAGAAATGATCCGTTTCAGTTATATGCGCTTATGCCTGCATTGCTAGGTAAAAAGCATCAAGATTTCGTAATTTGTCCATTTTATCTGCATCGATTTCAAAGTTTGTCACTAATGGAATGACTTGTTCAGAAACACCACCGTGTGATCTTAGCGTGCTGTGTAACTGACTTAAGTCGTGACGTTGCGCCGATTTACCCAGAACAAAATCATGCTCTGCAATCAATATCAAATCACCAATACGCTCAGGGTCTAGCTCAAAGCGTGTTGCCGCTTCTGATTTAGTTAACACTTCAGCAATACCAACTTGTTTATTCAAAACCTCCTTAATATCGTTTAGTAAATTAAAATCATGAACATAAACCGCAGCAAATGAACCTAATGCACTATGGTGTGCAACATAAGGGTCTGTAATAGGTAAGATAGTCCGATAGCTAGCTTCCATAAAATGTGCCGACAGTAGCTCATCAATGAATACTAATTTCGGTGTACCATGCTCGTCAGTTTTACCATTCATACCGTGATCGGCAGTGATCACTAACTTGGCACCAAGCTGATCTAATTGAGAAAAATAACTATCGAGCATGCTATAAAAGCTCAATGCCTCCTCTTCATTTGGCGCATATGTATGTTGAATAAAATCAGTGGTCGTTAAGTACATTAAATCAGGTTTTTCGGTTTTAAATAAATGTACACCTGCTTTAAAAACAAATTCACTTAGTTCTGGGCTATAGACATCTGGTGTAGTCATCCCAACCACCATTGCAGCATTATCAATACCGTGTTGAGAAATGGTCGTTTTGTTCGCCAATTCTGACGAAAAACAAATGGCTTTTCCCTCCCTACAATCGAGCCCCTTACTTAGCATTGCACGCAGTTTGTCTTTTGCAGTAATTGCAATAACTTTTGCACCTTGCTGATGAAAAGCCTCTAAAATTGTTGGTGTCTTTAGCAATTTAGGATCGGTCATCATGACATCATCATGACCATTAAAATAGAAATTTCCACAGATACCATGCTCTGCTGGTGTCACACCTGTAATAATTGACATATTATTAGGATTAGTGAAACTTGGAATCATACATTTTGATTGATGATTAAATTTACGATCAAAGAGAGTTTTAACAAAAGGCATGCGCCTTTCTGCAATCGCAACATCAAAATAATCCGGGGCATTACCATCAATACAAATAACAACAACAGGCTGTTCTGTTAGCTGATAAGGACGCTTGTTAATAATTAACTGTGTATACATTCTCTTCTAATTCCAAATTTATAAAACTAATTCAATTCTGTTATATTAGACCCAATGGACTGTGTAAACAAATGACTGATATTAGTTACGCTAGTATTAAGCTAATAACTCGATGTTTACTTGAGTGGCAATTACAGACTATGATTCGACCTAATGAAAGTACTAAAGCACAATGTTCAGAAATATATTTAGAAACTCAACTTTGGGCTATCCCCGCCGAACCTATGAAATTTCGGCTAGAGCATAAAGTACCTTTAACACCTCAAACCATAGAAATACTAGCCCAATAAAAACCACCAAGTGGAGATAGAAAACACCTACTTACTTCTTATATTAATCATCACAAAAATTACAATGTTGAATCAGCGAATAAAGCATTAGGTCGTATGAGCTATTGAAACAAGTTAATGCCTCATGGCTTACGTGGTTTAGCCAGTACAACACTAAATGAACAAGGTCATGATCCTGATATTATATAAGCTGCCCTTGCCCATGTTGATAAAAATGATTTACAGCGCCAAATTATCCACCTCCACTGAAGAGCTAAATGAAATGGCGCTACTCTTTTTTAAAACTCGAAAGTATTGATGTACTCTTCAACAATAGTTAATCCATTGGATGACGAGTTCCGTCCCCCAATAATAATTATTCGTCCATCAATTAAAGCATGACCAATATTGTAACGGGGTGTCGGCATACTTGTCTTTAAACGCCATGTACCGGAAGACGTATCCAATACTTCAACTTTATCTGAGATCCAATTTGTAGCTTCAGCAGTATGGCCACCAATTAAATAAACCAAATCACCAATTACTTCGGTTGCAAAGCCATAATATTTTGGTGAGTTTAAGTTCCCTCCTTCAGACCAATTATCTAACTGTGGATCATATATCACATATTTTTGAGAGCTTTCTGCTCCTCCAAAAACATATATCTTATCACCAACTGTCGCACAGGACATTCCTCTATTACTAATGGGCATGGGAGTTCTGTATTCCCATGAATTATTAACTGGATCATACATTTCAACAATATTTGTTGCGGTTGAAGGATTTCTATTAATAAAGCCGCCAAAAACAAATATGTTACCTTCATAAACACAGCCGGCATGTGAGCTGCGTGCTGTATTCATAGGCTCTAATTCTTCCCATGAGTTTATGGTACTGTTGTACCTTTCTACCGAATTCAGAAGAGACCCATATTCACCGCCTACTACAAATAATTCTTCGTTGATAACATGGGCTGAATGACTTCTTCTGGGGTTTATTAGATTGGATTTCAATTCCCAAGTGCCGCCCTCAGAATCGTAGACTTCTAATAATGAGTCAGTTGGAAATCCGCCGGTTAAAAAGATTTTCGACCCAATAGCAGCCGCAGCAGGTGAATGTCTTCCTCTGCTTAAGGGCGTCGAAGTAACCCAGGGTTTACCAATCACTTCAATTTGAAATAATTCTAGCTCTACGTGAAGCTCTCCATCAGATACAGAAATTAAAATGTCATGATAAACACCGACATCTTCATTGTCTGGGCTGCCACTAATTCCTCCAGTCATACCATCAAATGATGCCCATGAAGGCAAGTTTTGAATACTAAATTCGAGTTCATCTTCATCGATATCAGACGTTGTTGGCACAAACAAAAAGGTTTCAAAAGCGGTAATGCTATTATTTGGAGTGCCAGAAATTGTTGGAGCGTCATTTACAGGCAAAATATTAATAGTGATCGTCACATCGCCACTTATAATGACATCTTGGGACAATTGATATTTAATCGTATCCATACCGCTATAATTTTCATTCGGTATATAAGTTAATTCAGGATATTGCCCATGAATTGAGCCAAAACTAGGGCTTTGTATAATTGTTAACTCTATATCTGTATTTAAAGGATTGTTTGAAGAAACATCAACACTTATAGAACTGTCTTCAATAACTTCTATATTTTGATTTGAGACGGTAAACCCTAATTCATAAGGATTTACTAACACATTAATATCAAAGGATAGAGGAGCTGCAGTTAAATCGCCATCACTTACACTAATAGTAATGTTTTCATATAGCCCAACATTATCATTAATTGGTGTGCCGTATATTTCCCCTGTTGCCTCATTAAAGCTTGCCCAGGTTGGTAAATGTTCGATACTCAGTACTAATGAATCGTTTTCTATGTCTGAGATAGCTGGAATAAATGAATATTCATTATGAGCTACAAATTCTATTACCGGACTACCTGTAATAACAGGGGCATCATTAACTTCAGAAATATCCAAATTAATCGTAGCAATATCACTTAATATTTCACCTTGCTTTACTATATAAGAAAACGAATCATTTCCTGAATAGTGTGTATTCGATGCATAATTTAATGTAGGGTAAGTGCCTATAACACTTCCATTTGATGGTGAAGATATAATTTCAACGACTATTTCCATATCCTTAGGATTATTTGTTTCAATATTGATATCTATGGTTTCATCTTCTTCTACGCTCAAAGATTGATTAGCAATAATGAAACTTGGCTGATAGGGACTCGTATCTATTTCATCTTCAATACCATCATTATCATCATCATTATCAAAGATATTGAAGACTCCATCTAAATCAGTATCTAAATACTCATTTATGTCAATTAGCTCAAAGCTTGATACTCCATCAATCCACTCTTCTATATTATTCGAGATATCTTTTGGATTTATTGAAGGTATAGTTTCTCTTAAAGACTGGAGTATATCAGTACTATTAATAATTCCATTCTCTCCAAAATCAGCTTCCAATGTATTAATTACTAACGTTAATTCATCATTTGGATTGGTCGAATTTACAATAGATTGATCTAAAGCATATTTATATAATATTGACGAAACAGTTAACAAATAAGCACTACCACTAGAAAGTTCATCATTGTAAATAGATAATGTATTAAAACTGTTTTCTGCTGAGTTTGAAACGACTTCGTTAAAGGTTGTTAAAAATTCCGTTTCAGCTTGATTTTTTGCATCTTCAAATCTTGAATTTGTACTAAGAAGGCTCTTAATCCTTTGACTAGTAAGATGTGTGAGAATATTTACATATGCGGTCTGTTGCTCATCTTCAGATAAATAATGAATAGATCGTAAAGTTAAAGTACCCTGAGATAATCCACCTGTTATTTCATTTAGGTAGTAGCCAGTTGCTGATAGCTCTATCAATTTGGCTCCGCTTAATGAAAAGCTAAATTGTCCTAAGTCATCTGTTGTGTTGGTAACTATGGTTGATTCTGTATTTTCTGCATCAGAAGAGAGTAAATTAACCGTAACATTTGTTCCAGTAACAAATGGACCTTTTTGTACTGCTCCACTGACTTGGACTATGGTTTCTTCAATTTTTTTTGGGGGCTGAACACTATCTCCACCGCCTCCGCATCCTGCCAAAAACATTGAGGTTAAAAGTACTCCTAAAATTCCTTTTCTATACTTCATTGTTTCTAATTCTCCTGATAAATGGTCATGTTATTAATAAAATGTAATTATATTGTATCATAGGGTTGAAATAATGTTTTAAGATTAAAATCATTAATTCACAATGAATACATTTCCTTTGTGTATTTAACTGCAATACCTTAATCCACTCAGTTTAAGTTTATTTATCCATCATTTCCTTAATCGTTCCTTCAATTGCCGCCTGCATATATTGGCTTTGTCCAACTCTAGGTTGACTAAGCTTCTTAATTAACTCAGCTTGTCGATAATCAGGTACATCACCATAACTATATAACGTGGTTAATACGCTTTGATGGCCTAAGTTTTGACTCCATGCTTTAAACTCTTCGGGATCGCTGTTCGCGTAAAAAATATTTTGATCAGAATCTGCAAGCACATAATTTGGAAAAAGTGCTCTTGACATAATCAATACTAATGCTTTTCTCAAAGTAGCCTTTTTAGTGTTTTCATCACACTTATTTCCGGTACATTGAGGCCCGTTAAAAAAGCCGTCTCTCATGTTATTAGATTCACCTTAACCGAATTTTTCATTACCGTCATCATCATAGAACTTTGTGTCTTCTGGGTCTTTACGTTGTTCTCATTATCATCTCGCCATGCTTCCGTCATATCAACAAAGCCAGAAGATAATGGCTCTTGTCGACCAAAACCAGAGTCAACATTTGCATTGGTTATCGCATCACCGTCTTCATCATTAAAAGTATTATTTACCGGTTTACTGAACTGCTCCCTTAAAGACACTTGTACGTAATTGTTTCATTTTTCAAAGCTTAGAGCTCTTTCATTTTGGCTGTTAAGTAAAATAATTGAGATATCTGTCGCATCAGAAGGTACAGAAGAGGTGTCTTCCTCAACGGGACCAAGACATGCAGTTAATAACATGGTCGAAAGAATGAATAACAGACTGAATAGCCTATTTAGTAGATACGCCTTACACTACTATAGGTACTTCTATGTAATGTGATAAAAATGAATAGTTAGAAAATCTATTGAAGTTAACTTCTGTCTAACTTTCAAAATGTTGAGAAGTTGAGAATATTTTAAATCACCTTTCGAGCTCATCGTTTTATTTGACGAGTACTGTCAAAGTTAGCCATTATTTTCGACCAGGTAACCGTTCAAATAGGAACAAGATCATTTTCAACTAGCTTGATTCATTAGTAATATCCCTTATAAAGTACTCAGAATTAGTAGACCGTTACAATTAAGTTGCTATCACAGTCTAATTCGGTGAATATGTTGCACCTACTGAGCATCAGCAAGTAAAATATCTATGGATAGATTCTTTAAAATAGCCTTATTGATTCTGGCAATAACTCAAACCAACTCCATTTTAGCTAATAGTATAGTCATATACGACTCACTCGTGCCGTTCGA
>Ga0209396_1001716_pt1 | contig 23834 bp, 21 predicted proteins | sample GOMGulsemesocosm_6_FD_184638 | JGI IMG/M metagenome (GOLD analysis project Ga0209396, IMG submission 184638) | Methane-oxidizing microbial communities from mesocosms in the Gulf of Mexico - GOM8C Gulf of Mexico (SPAdes) (version 2) | ecosystem: Environmental > Aquatic > Marine > Cold seeps... | reverse complement strand
GATCTGTACGATACGTCCGCTATTCATTTCCGGTATCCTCATGTCTTTTGGAGGACAGAATTAATTCTGTCCCGACTCAAAGTTTTAAAATTCTATTCTGGTTGCGAGGGCTTATACAGCTGCCGCGCCACTAACAATCTCAGACAGTTCCTGCGTAATCGCAGACTGACGAGCTTTGTTATAAATCAATTGCAAGCCATCAATCATATCGCCCGCATTATCGGTCGCACTCTTCATCGCGATCATACGTGCGGCTTGCTCACAGGCATTGTTTTCAACAACACCCTGGTAAACTTGTGATTCGATAAAACGTGTCAACAGACCTTCCAACAAGGTTGCGTCATCGGGCTCGTAGATATAATCCCAATGGCTAGACATCTCGTCGTTTTCTTCCGGCTTCAGCGGTAACAATTGCTGAACCGTTGGGGTCTGCGTCATGGTGTTTACAAACTCGTTATAAACAACAGACAGAAGATCAATCGTGCCATCATCAAAGGCATCCAGCATAACCTTCACGGAGCCAATCAAATCATGGGCGTTAAAGTCATCGCCTAAATTAGCTTTCGCTGCAACCACGTTGCCGCCAACACTTTTGAAGAAGCTGGCTGATTTTGCGCCAATCAGGCACAGATCAACGTCAACGCCTTTATCGTTATATTCCTTTGCCGCCTTCAGTACAGTTTTGAACAGGTTAATGTTCAAACCGCCACACAGTCCGCGATCAGTAGAAACAACAATAAAGCCAACCCGTTTTACTTCACGTGCTGTAAGGTACTGATGTTGGAACTCAGACGTTGCATTAGCCAAGTGACCAACTACTTGACGAATACGTTCAGCATAAGGACGCCCCAGTTCCATACGGTCCTGAGCTTTACGCATCTTACTCGCTGCTACCAACTGCATTGCGCTGGTAATTTTCTGAGTGCTTTTAATACTCGAAATTTGAGTACGGATTTCTTTTCCGACTGCCATGAGCTATCTCAATTTTTTCGATTAACGTTGTAAATTTACTTGCCGCTTTTAAAGGTCAAACCCGACACTTACCAGAAGTTCGGGTTTACCCAATCAGCTGGCTACTACCAAGTTTGCGTGGAAGCAAATTTTTCCAGACAAGCTTTAAATTTACCTTCAATATCGCCGTTCCAGTCGCCAGATGCAGCAACTGAATCAAGAACGTCGCCGATCTCGCTTTTTGCGAAAGCTAGCAGGGCGTCTTCGAAGTCACCGATTTTGGCAACCTCAACATCCTTCAGGAAACCTTCGTTTGAAGCGTAAACAACCAAGCTCATCTCAGCGATATTCTGTGGCGAGTACTGCTTCTGCTTCATCAGCTCAGTAACACGCTCACCGTGATCCAGCTGTGCTTTAGTCGCTTCATCAAGATCCGATGCAAACTGGGAGAATGCCGCCAGCTCACGATACTGAGCCAAGGAAGTACGAATACCGCCAGACAGTTTCTTAACGATCTTAGTTTGCGCAGCACCACCAACACGAGATACCGAAATACCCGCGTTCATCGCTGGACGTACGCCGGCGTTGAACATATCAGAATCCAGGAAGATCTGACCATCGGTAATCGAAATTACGTTAGTTGGTACGAAAGCAGATACGTCACCCGCTTGAGTTTCAATGATAGGCAGAGCCGTCAATGAACCTGTTTTGCCTTTCACTTCACCGTTGGTGAAACGCTCAACGTAGTTAGCGCTTACACGAGAAGCACGTTCCAGCAAACGAGAGTGAAGGTAGAATACGTCACCTGGGTATGCTTCACGTCCTGGTGGACGACGCAGCAGCAGGGAAATTTGACGGTAAGCCCACGCTTGTTTAGTCAGATCATCATAAATGATCAGCGCGTCTTCACCGCGGTCACGGTAGTATTCGCCCATCGAGCAACCAGCAAACGGTGCCAGGAACTGCATGGAAGCAGGATCAGATGCGTTAGCAGCAACAACCGTGGTGTGACCCATAGCGCCGTGCTCTTCTAGCTTACGTACAACCGCTGCAACAGAAGAAGCCTTCTGACCAATCGCTACGTAAACACATTTAACGCCAGTGCCTTTCTGGTTAATGATGGCATCAATCGCAACTGCAGATTTACCAATCTGACGGTCACCAATGATCAGCTCACGCTGGCCGCGACCAATTGGCACCATGGTATCAACTACTTTCAAACCAATCTGAACTGGCTGATCAACCGACTGACGATCAATTACACCCGGTGCAACTTTCTCAACAGCATCGTTCAGTGCTGCGTTAACTGGGCCACGACCATCAATAGGTGCACCCAACGCATTCACTACACGGCCTTCCAATTCTGGACCAACCGGTACTTCAAGAATACGACCAGTACAACGAGCAGTCATGCCTTCAGACAGCTCCATGTAGTCGCCCAGTACGATCGCACCAACCGAATCACGTTCAAGGTTAAGTGCCATACCGTATACGCCGCCAGGGAACTCAATCATTTCCCCGTACATCACGTCGGCTAAGCCGTGGATACGAATTACACCATCGGATACATTTACGATCGTGCCTTCATTGCGAGCTTCAGAAGAAACATCAACGCTTTCGATGCGCTGTTTGATGATCTCACTGATCTCTGCAGGGTTCAGTTGTTGCATGGTATGCCTCTTAACCTGTATTAATTCTTTGCAATTTAAACGTTAGGAATTGACTGCTTCAGCGACCTTGGCCAATTTGCCACGCACTGAGCTATCGATAACAACATCGCCAGCGCGGATAATGACGCCGCCAATCAGGCTGCTATCCACTTCTGTTTCGATGCTAACGTCTTTCTGCCATTTGTTTTTCAGCGTTTCAGCCAGCTTGCTTTGTTGCTCAGCTGTCATCTCAAACGCACTGGTAACCATCACGTCTACGGCTTGATCTTTAGCGGCTTTGAGTTCTTCGAACATCTCAGCGATCATTGGCAGCGCGGCTAAACGTTTGTGTTCAGCTAAGCTGGCCACCAAGTTTTTAGCATCGCTACCAAATTCGGCACCACATACATCAACAAAGATTGCAGCCTTCTGCTCACTTGTTAATGACGGGCTATCAAACACATTTTTCATGTCGTTGTTAGCAGCAACGGCAGAAGCCGTTGCCAACATATCGGACCATTGTGTCAGAGCGCCTTTTTCCTGAGCGTACTCAAACGCGGCTTTGGCATAGGGACGTGCTACTGTGCTGACTTCTGCCATCGTATTATCCTATTTGCCTAGAGCTCTGCGGCCAGTTTATCAAGCATCGCATTGTGTTCTTCAGCATTCACCGCTGAACCCAATACTTTCTCAGCACCAGCAATCGCAACAGCAGCAACCTGTGAGCGAAGTTCTTCGCGAGCACGGTTAGTGTCCTGTTCAATTTCTGCCTGAGCAGCTGACACCAATCGAGCACCTTCTTCACGTGCTTGATCTTTGGCTTCGTCAACCAGCTGAGCTGCACGCTTGTTTGCTTGCTCGATAATTTCAGCACCTTGCTGTTTAGCTTCTGTAAGACGCTCCACAGCTTTTGCTTGAGCAAGCTCAAGATCATGCTCAGCACGATCAGCGGCACTTAAGCCATCAGCAATTTTCTTTTTGCGTTCAGCTAGCGCGCTCGTAATCGGCGGCCAGACAAACTTCATGCAGAACCAGACGAAAATAACAAACGTTATCATCTGGCCAATCATGGTTGCATTAATATTCACGCTGCACCTCGGACTTTTTGCTTAGTTTCAAGAATCTGTAAATTGAGTCTTAAACAACAGCAAACAGGATGTACAGAGAGATACCAACACCGATCATAGGTACCGCATCAACCAGACCCATAACGATGAACAATTGGGTACGCAACATTGGAATCATTTCTGGCTGACGCGCTGCGCCTTCCAGGAATTTACCGCCTAACACACCGATACCAACAGAGGCACCCAGTGCAGCCAGACCCATCAAAATACCACCAGCCAAATACAGTATTGCAGATGCGATTTCCATTTTTACTCCAGTTTTTATTAACAGTTAATTTTAAATAAGTTTAATTTTTGTAAAACGCTTTCTAGTGTGAAGACTCGTGCGCCATGCTCAGATACACGATAGTCAACACCATAAAAATAAAGGCTTGCAGGGTAATAATCAGAATATGGAATACCGCCCATGCCCACTGCAGAACGCCGCCTGCAGCACCAACAACCAAACCACCGCTGTACATCAGGGCGATCAGAATGAAGATCATTTCACCGGCGTACATGTTACCGAACAAACGCAAGCCAAGAGAAACAGGCTTGGAGATCAGGTTAACGCCTTCAAGGAATAGGTTGAACGGCAGCATCCACTTACCAAACGGGTGCAGGGTTAATTCGCCAAGGAAGCCACCCAAACCTTTGATTTTAATGCTGTAGTAAAGAATCAGAATAAACACGCCCAGAGCCATACCCAGGGTAGCATTTGGATCGGTTGTAGGAACAACCTTCATGAAGATGTGCGGGTCGCCAGAAACGATTTTCGCCAATTCAGGCAGCACATCAACCGGGATCAAATCCATGAAGTTCATCAGGAAGATCCAGACAAAGATAGTCAGTGCCAGCGGCGCGATAACCAAGTTACGACCGTGGAAAATATCTTTAACACTGCCATCAACAAAATCAACAATCGATTCAACGAAGTTTTGCAGACCACTTGGTGTATCAGAGGTGGCTTTGCGAGCTACCAGCCAAAAGACCCAGCAGAAAAACGCACCCAGTAAAAACGAAACACCCAAAGTATCAACATTAAACGCCCAGAAACCCATTTCACCGGCTTCTTGTGAACTGTGTGCAAATCCCCAGTGACCATCCGGATGCTGACCATAGGTCAGATTGGTCAAATGGTGGGTAATATAACCTTTTGTTGTTAACGCTTCTTCAGCAGCCATTCTTCTATTTCTTCGTTAGTTAGCAGTAACGTATTTGTAATCTATTTTGCTTGGGGCTTATTTGTAGATCTGCCGCTTCATCAGGAGCGGGGAAATCCAGTTAACAGCCTGAGCCGCAATAAAACCGACAAACAAAAGCAAAATCTTAAGCTCTTCAAAGGCAACAAGCACAATGACGAACAACAGGGTTGTGAGTAGCATCTTGGAAAACGCGCCTTGATATGCATCACTGAGCAAATCACGAGCTGATTGCGAATTTCCGCGCCTAAAAAAACGCCATATAAATACGGCGTTACCCACCAGACAAATCAAACCACCCAATAACACCGATACTGCATACAGGGTACCAAACACTAAAATTATAGCGCTTAGTAACAAGCTAACCCCAAGCTGTAACAGGGGTACCAAATATATCGATGAAGGGGAAAAGCTAGCTTTTCGTCTGACTGTCATTTCGGAATCATTCCCAACCTTGATCAGGCTTTTTAACTTAAAGAATTCAACCGAAAAAACCACCCCTAAACAGGTCGCGAAGTATATAGAACAAGACGTTCTCAGGCAAGCTTTGTTTAGGGACTAAAAAGACGTCTGATTATAGTAGGGGTAAGGGATTTAGAAGATTAGTACTTAGGACTGAATTTTCTAAAATTATACGTCGTCACAAAGACTTAACTAAGATAAACATAGCAAATATAGCTATTAAAATTATTTATACTTATGGGTCACTTTATATGAGAAAGAATACCTTCCAGTTCCTGTGTAGAACCGTAATTGATAACCAGTTTTCCTTTGCCTTTTGAACCATGTTGAATGGTCACGGAAGAACCCAACTGATCGCTGAGCTTGTGTTCCAGGTGTTTAATATCTGGATCGACTTTTGGTGCCTCTTTCTCCTGACCGTCAGAAGCCAGAATTTTACGCACCAATGCTTCGGTTTGACGCACCGACAGCTGTTTTGAAACCACGGTTCTTGCCGCTAGTGACTGCTCTCCATCTTCCAATGCCAACAACGCGCGAGCGTGCCCCATATCCAAAGCGCCTTCACTTAATAATGACTTAACATCCTCGTTGAGCGCTAACAGACGTATCAGGTTGGCAACAGCAGCACGGGATTTACCCACCGCATCCGCAGTTTGTTGTTGCGTTAAACCAAACTCTTCCTGCAAACGATGCAAAGCAGCCGCTTCATCAATCGAGTTCAGGTTCTCACGCTGAATGTTTTCGATCAAAGCCATGGCAATGGCACTTTCATCGGAAACATTTTTAACGATGGCAGGAATATCAGCCAGACCGGCTAACTGGGTCGCACGCCAGCGACGTTCACCGGCAATAATTTCATAACGAGAATCATCAATGGCGCGCACAATAATTGGTTGCATTACACCCTGCGCTTTAATGGAGTCGGCTAACTCCTGCAAAGGTGCCGGATCCATCTCTCGACGGGGCTGATATTTACCACGCACCACCAGATCAACAGGCAACTGTACTAACTGACCATCTTCAGCAGTCTTGTTTTCGGAACCCTTGGATTCAAGATTACCCAACAAGGCATCCAAACCACGACCCAAACCTCTTTTTTGCGCTGCCATTTATGTTGTCTCGTTAGTGAAGTAGTGAGTTGTTAGCCATTATTACAAATTATGATTAGGCAGGTACGGCTTCTTTTTGTGTTTTTCTAAGCACTTCGCCCGCCAATGCCAAATAGGACATGGCGCCACGTGATCTTTTATCATACACCAGCGCGGGTAAGCCAAAACTAGGCGCCTCAGCCAAACGAACATTTCGTGGGATCACCGTATCATAAACACGATCACCAAAATGTTGAATAAGCTGACTGGAAACATCGCGCGTCAGACTATTACGCGGATCATACATAGTGCGTAACAGGCCTTCGATTTTCAGACCTGGATTTGGGCCCTGAGTAATGCCCGTTATGGTATTCATCAATGCAGATAAGCCTTCCAACGCATAATATTCACACTGCATGGGGATAATTACACTGTCTGCTGCTACCAGACCATTCACCGTCAACATACTCAAGGAAGGCGGGCAATCGATGATGATGTAATCGTAGTTTTCACTCACTTGTTTAAGTGCATCACGTAATCGGTATTCTTTGTTATCCAGCGACAGCAGCTCAACTTCAGCCGCCGTTAAATCACCGTTGGCGGGTAAAATGTCGAAACCCGAATTTTCGGCATAAACAATAGCCTCGCTGACATCACAACGCCCGGTCAACACATCATAAACCGATTGCTGCAGCTCGTTTTTATCCACACCACTGCCCATCGTAGCGTTGCCTTGCGGATCAAGATCAATCATCAACACGCGACGTTTGATGGATTTTAACGAGGCAGCCAGGTTCACCGTAGTAGTCGTTTTACCCACACCACCTTTCTGATTGGTAATTGCAAAGATTCTCAACACTGACTCCCTTTACCTTTAATTCGGCTGCGACTGCTCAAACACCACCAGATGTCGCTCGTCATCAAGCCCCGGCACCTGCAATTTATAAGTTTCTAACACCTTAAACTCTTCCGCCATGTCATCTATTTCCTGCTGCGGAAATTTACCTTTCATGGCGTAAAATACACCGTCCTCTGCACATAGGTGTTGAGTGATTTCGGAAAAACTCTGCAATGAAGTAAAGGCTCTGGAAACAACAATGTCAAAACCGCCTTCCGGACGGAACAATTCGACACGCGAATTAACCACTTCAACGTTCTTTAAACCAAGCTCAATTTTAGCCTGCTGCATAAAACGGGTTTTCTTACCGTTGCTGTCGAGCAGGGTAAAATGACTGTCTGGAAACATAATCGCCAACGGAATACCGGGAATGCCAGCACCCGTACCCACATCAATAACTGACCGCGACGTACCTTGAAAGTGCTCAACCATCGTCAGGCTATCCAGCAAATGGTAGGTTACCATCGCGGCAGGGTCACGCACCGCCGTCAGGTTATAGGCCTTATTCCATTTTTGTAACAGGTTTAGGTAACCCATCAAGGATTGCAGCTGATCTTCGCTCAACTCAATGCCAAGTACTTTTGCACCACTGACTAACTTTTCTGATAACTCTTTATTCGCTGAAGACTCCATTAAGCAGTTTTCACCATCACAGCATTACGTTTTTTTAATTGAATCAATAGCAACGACACAGCGGCAGGCGTAACTCCGGGAATACGCGAGGCAGCCGCCAATGTTTCCGGACGCAACTCATTGAGCTTTTGTTTTACTTCGTTGGACAGACCGGGAATATCGTCATAAACAAAGTCTTCCGGCAAGCGTGTCATTTCGTGACGACGTAAACGTTCGATCTCATCTTTCTGACGATTGATATAACCTTCATATTTCGCCTGGGTAACAACTTGCTCAGCGACTTCTTCATCATCAGAGCCTTCACCCTTGAGGTTTTTTAAATCCTCATAACCCAGTTCCGGACGTTTCAACAACGCCATCAAACTGTATTCGTGACCCAGTGCAGAACCTAACTTGTCAGCAATCACCTGCGCTTCCGGCGTACCTGGTTGTACCCAGGTTTCCTGCAAACGTTGCTGCTCTTTGATGACCGCTTCACATTTTTCGTTGAAACGCGCCCAACGTGCATCATCGATCAAACCGAGTTCGCGGGCTTTTTCAGTCAAACGTAAATCAGCATTGTCCTGGCGCAACAATAACCGGTATTCCGCACGGCTAGTGAACATACGATAGGGTTCTTGCGTTCCCAGTGTAATCAGGTCATCAACCAACACTCCCAGATACGCCTCATCGCGACGTGGATACCAGCCTTCTTTGCCCTGCGCTTGTAGTGATGCATTGATACCGGCTAACAAACCTTGAGCACCGGCTTCTTCATAACCCGTCGTGCCGTTTATCTGACCAGCAAAAAACAACCCGTCGATAAACTTGGTTTCCAGCGTATGTTTTAAATCCTGTGGATTGAAAAAGTCATACTCAATCGCATAACCCGGCCGTGTAATGTGGGCGTTTTCAAATCCTTGAATCGAACGCACCAAATCCAGCTGCACATCGAAAGGCAGGCTGGTGGAAATACCGTTTGGATACAGTTCGTGCGTGGTTAAACCTTCTGGCTCAACAAAAATTTGGTGCGAATTTTTATCCGCATAACGATGCACCTTGTCTTCAACCGACGGGCAGTAGCGTGGCCCAACACCATCAATCACACCGGTATACATCGGTGAGCGATCCAACCCGGCACGAATAATATCGTGGGTTTTTTCATTGGTGTGGGTAATAAAACAACTGACCTGTTGCGGATGCATGTCCCGCGAGCCCATAAACGACATGATCGGTAACGGAGTATCGCCCGGTTGTTCCTGCATCACCGAATAATCAACGCTGCGGCCATCAATCCGTGGTGGCGTACCGGTTTTTAAGCGTTCAACACGAAACGGTAATTCTCGTAGTCTTTGAGCCAAAGCAATTGACGGTTGATCACCGGCACGGCCGCCACTGTGATTTTCCAAACCAATATGAATTACGCCACCAAGAAATGTCCCTGTCGCTAAAACGACCGTTGGCGCAAAAAACCTTAAGCCCATTTGAGTAACAACGCCGCTAACTCGGTTATCGGTAATAATCAGATCATCAGCCGATTGCTGAAAAATCGACAGGTTATCCTGGTTTTCCAGTGTTTCTCGAATTGCCGCTTTGTACAGAGCCCGGTCAGCCTGTGCCCGTGTAGCACGGACGGCAGGGCCTTTGCGTGAATTCAGTGTTCGAAATTGAATACCCGCCAGGTCAGTTGCCAACGCCATGGCACCACCCAACGCATCAATCTCTTTCACCAGATGGCTTTTGCCAATGCCGCCAATCGCCGGATTACAGGACATTTGTCCCAACGTATCCACGTTATGGGTTAGTAGCAGGGTTTTTGAGCCCATACGAGCAGCGGCTAATGCCGCTTCTGTACCGGCATGGCCACCACCCACAATAATCACATCAAACTGTTGGGGGTAATCCACCACTGTCACCAAGGCTCAATAGCCGTCTTTTGAATAGGGTGCCCAGTATAATGATTCAACCTCAAAAGAAAAGCTGACGGAAAGTCTCTTCAAGGGAAGAAGGGCAGTAATAGTTATATTAAGTTTTTTATATATAAAAGATATTTATTACTGTTATTACTAATGAGGCGTCTTTCTGTGGATAAATGGCTTATTACTTTTAATTACAAAAGTTTAGAGGGTTTCAAAGGCTGTGATTAAAGTGTCACTTAACTAACCATAAGTTGCTGGTAACCTGTGCAGAAAATAGCGACTTGTACACAGGTGCTTTTATCCACAGATTACAGGCTGTTTTCTACCGGTGGTTATGATCAGTTTATCCACAGAGAAAAAAGTTTATTAATTGTAAAAATAAGAAGGGTTGACGTGTTGCGAGAGGTAAAAACTGTTGGTTTTTGGCTGGTTTGTTAAAAGCGGACGGAGTTTTCACAACATAAATGGATAACAACAACTAAAAAGTATCCCAAATTGACTGAATTGATACAGAGGATCTTTAACGGATAAAGGCGTCAGACAAAAATATGAACGGTGTTTGGCGTAACTCAACACTCTCCATAGTAGCCAGTGTAACGAAACGAGCACTGCTAACTGAATAGGGATATTGATACGCCCCAAAGTTGGGGCAACAGGACGCATATTAGTGACGGAACGATAACGGGTGGCCGAGAGCAGGGAAATCCCTTTTTATGATAATTATCGCCCAACCATTTCAAGGTAAGCTTATCGAAGATAAACAGAGGTTGTTCGATAAAGAACAAGAAGTATAAATCGAAAAGAAATTTCAGGTTCGCCGAGATTTCTTACAGACGTATCTGGTTTTTAGGGTCAGTTAGAGTTGAGCGGCAAGGACTTAATCTAATACTTAATATTGATTAAACAATCGTCATGATTTGAGGCTAAACGTTTGGTAATTTCGACAACAGTTCGTTGATATTTGGTTTGCTGGACAGATTAGCAAAAATTAATGGCATGTGGACCATTGGTGACAATGAAATCTCTTTGAACGATAAACACAATCTGCGTTTTTTAATTGCAGGAATGAGACGTTTTTCTGGTCAAGAACGTAGGGATTACCTCAGGCCATTTTAAAATAATTATATCGCGCTGTTGGAGTAAACGACTACTGTCGCGTAGGTTGTCGAATAAGTGAGCGCAGTATAATGATTCCGTCCGAAAAGAAAAGCACACGAAATTCTTCACCAAGAGAAGATAGTTCGTTAGTAATTATATTAAGGTTTATATATATAAAAGATGTTTATTACTGTTACTACTAGTGAAGCCACTTTCTGTGGATAAACCCATTATTACTTTTATTTACAAAAGTTTAGCCCCTTTCAAAGGCTGTGATTAAAGTGTCACTTTCCTAACCGTAAGCTGAGCGTAACCTGTGTAGGAAATGGGTACTTGTACACAGGTGCTTTTATCCACAGATTTCAGGCTGTTTTCTACCGGTGGTTATGGACAGTTTATCTACAGGTAAAAAAGTTTATTATTTTTAAATTATTTAGAGAAATGGAGTGTTTTTCGAAGGGGTAAGTAAGTGAAATTCTATTTTGTAATAATGATATTTAGGAACTTACATAAAACACCTTAGATGTATTAGGCAGCAAGATTTATCTACCAAACATTAATATATAGGGATATTTATGGCTCAGAATCCATTTTATGTTTATGCCTTGAAAGATCCGAGGGAGAAACCAGCGAAGACTTTTTATATTGGAAAAGGTACAGGTAATCGTGCCTGGGAACATCAATCTAAAATCGATGATTCTGAAAAAGGCAGGGTAATTCAGGAAATACATGATATAGGATTATCTGTTTTACACACTGTAATTACGGATAATTTAACCGAAGAACAAGCTCTAAAAATTGAAGCCGAATTAATCGCGGCGTTCGGGATTCGCTATTATGGAGGGCTGCTTACAAACAAGGTTAGACCAAACCCTAATAACATTTCTAAGCGTATTAAGATCAATATCCCAGAAGGTTGTTATGAAAAAGCTCAAATGGGTTTAGGTATTTTAAAGTCAGCTGTAATGGAGTTGGCTAAAGCGAATCCTGAAGGAATAAAAATTTCAGATGCAGCTAAGTATCTTGGGCTCCAGTCAGATTATGGTGGTGGATCAAAAGATTACCTTAGTTACAGTGTACTAGGCCTACTTATGAAAGAAGGTCGTATGCAAAGGAGCGAAAAAAAGAAACATGTGGCAAAATCGGAATAAAAAACTTTATAGGCTTACTTACCAATACAGAAGCTAGAGAAAATCCTACCTAACAAATCGTCACTGCTGAACTCACCGGTAATCTCAGACAGGCACTGCTGTGCTTGTCGCAGGTCTTCCGCTAACAACTCACCGGCCTGTGCAGCCTGTAATTGTTGTTGACCTGTTTCAAGGAAGTCTTGAGCGCGCTCCAGTGCATCCAGGTGGCGTCTACGGGCGCTGAAATTACCTTCTGATCCCGATTGATAACCCATACAGTCTTTCAGGTGGTTGGTGAGCAGATCTATACCGTCACCGCGCTTGGCTGAAAGGCGAATGATTGGACAGGGCTGATCAGCGTTGGATTCAATAAATTCTGGCTCAGAGTTCAGCAGATCACATTTGTTTTGAATAACGGTGATATTGCTGAGGCCTTCAAGGTGATCAACAAAGTCGGGCCAAATATCATGCGGGTGTGTGGCGCTGACGGTGTTTGAATCAACCACCAGCAGAATACGGTCGGCACGTTTAATTTCTGACCAGGCACGGCGAATACCTTCCTGCTCTATCTCGTCAGCGCTGTCACGCAGGCCGGCGGTATCAATAATGTGTAAGGGCATGCCATCGATGTGAATATGCTCTCTGAGCACGTCCCGGGTGGTGCCGGGAATGTTGGTGACGATGGCGCTGTCTTTGCCGGACAGGCGATTGAGTAGGCTGGATTTACCGGCATTGGGTAAACCGGCCATAACCACGTTCATGCCTTCCTGAAGCGCTGCACCCTGATGGGCTTCAATCAATACCTGATTGAGTCTTTGCATTACTTCATCAAGATCAGAACCGACTTTGCTGTCTGCCAGAAAATCAATTTCCTCTTCGGGGAAATCAATCGCGGCTTCGACATACATGCGCAGCATGATGAGCGCTTCAACCAATCCGTGAATGCGTTTTGAGAACTCACCCTGCAAGGATTTAACTGCGTTTCGGGCTGCTTGCTCTGAGCTGGAATCGATCAAATCGGCGATGGCTTCAGCCTGGGTTAAATCGATTTTATTATTTAAAAAGGCACGTTCTGAAAATTCACCGGGGCGGGCTTGTCGTGCACCCAGGCTAATAATTTCCTTGAGCAGTAGATCCATTACCACCTGACCGCCGTGCCCCTGTAGTTCAAGCACATGTTCGCCGGTAAAGGAGGCGGGCGCAGTAAAAAGAAGGGCAACACCTTGGTCGATTACAGAATTGTCGCTGGCGTGAAAAGCGCTGAAACAAACACGGCGTGCTTCGGGTGTTTGTTTTAATAATGCGGTGGCAATTTCCGGGACTTTGGGGCCTGACACTCGAACGACACCAACACCACCACGACCGGGCGGAGTAGCTTGGGCAACGATGGTATCTTTGTCGGAAGAGTAATTAGTCATAACACCTACTTTAAAGAAAATTCCGGTAAAAAAAAGCCCCTTATAAAAGGGGCTTAATTATTTTCTGCTTAGATCTACTTGAGCGTTTTGGTAGCCGCTGCGTTTTCAATCTTTTTAGTGATCACATATTGTTGTGCGATCGACAGAAGGTTGTTGGTTACCCAGTACAGTACCAGACCAGACGGGAACCACAGGAAGAAGAAGGTGAACATGATTGGCATCATCTTCATTACTTTCGCCTGTGTGGGGTCTGGAGGTGTCGGGTTCAACATTTGCTGACCAAACATAGTGATACCCATCAGAATTGGCAGAACAAAGAATGGATCTTTAACGGACAAATCTGACAGCCAGAACATGAACGGCGCTTGGCGTAATTCAACACTTTCCATCAGTACCCAGTACAGGGCGATGAATACTGGCATCTGTACTAAAATTGGTAGACAGCCACCCAGCGGGTTGATCTTCTCTTTTTTATACAGCTCCATCATAGCCGCTGACATTTTCTGTCGATCGGCACCGTGCTGCTCTTTAATTCGAGCCATCTCTGGGCCAACACGACGCATGTTCGCCATTGATTTATAGCTGGTCGCTGATAGGTGGAAGAAGGCTAATTTGATCACCAATGTGGTAAAAATAATTGCCCAACCCCAGTTGCCAAGGAAGCCGTGGAAGAAATTCAGAACCCAGAATAGTGGTTGGCCGATAAAGAACAGGAAGCCGAAATCGATGGTTAGTTCTAGGCTAGGTGCTATTTCTTTCAGACGTTCTTGAATTTTTGGACCTGCATACAGTTGTGCGCCAACTGTGGCAGATGCGCCTGGTGCAACAACGGTTGCGGGGCTAACTAGACCCGCAATGTTTTCACCCTGTGAGTTTTTACGAACTTCATAGGTATGTTGTTGATTTATGTCTGGTACCCAGGCACTAACGAAATAGTGTTGCAGGACGGCAATCCAGCCACCGGTGTTTTTCTCTTTGAAAGGAGAGTCTCCGGCGTCATCGAAATCAACTTTTACATAGTTGTCTTCACTGGTTTGAGTGGCTGCACCTAGATAGGACGCCATGCCCATGCTGGTGGTTTTACTAGGATCAGCGCTGTTATCGCGTTTGAGCTGTGCAAAGAAATTACCCTGCCAGTGCTTTGAAGATTGGTTATCAACAATGTATTGAACATTGATCAGGTAATCGCCACGAGTGAAGGTATAGCGTTTAGTGATGATAACGCCGTTTTGATTTAACTGCAGGTCAACCTGAAGCGTGTCTTCACCGTCAGCCATTTGGAAGCTGCTTTGCGTGACCGAATAGAGCGGACGACCTGTTGATGCGGCATCCGGGCCGTTAGCACCGATCAGACCACTTTGGGCGATATACACCCGAGTACCACCATTTTGAAGCAGCGGGAAGGGATCTTCTGGCTTATCGATAACACGTGGATATGCTTTCAGGCCAGCATAAACAATGTCGCCACCAAGCGGGTTGATGCTGATTTTTAAGACATCAGTTTCAACTTCAATGGCTTGCTGAGAAGGCTGAGCTTGAATAGTTGGTTGATCACCCGTAGCGACAACACCGTCAGCAGCAAGAGGCGTAGCGCTTGGCAGATCTGAGCCGCCAGCGGTTTGTTGCTTATTGCTGGATGTTGGCAGGCTGTTCAGAGTATTGCCTGATACTTGTTGCTGAATTTCAGCAACCGTAGGCTCTACAGGTTGGCCGTAGTCATCATTCCATGCAAGAATCAGCAAATAAGCAATGACGGCTATTAATGAGAATATAATTAAACGTTGTTTATCCATGGGTATCTACAGTTGCTTATTATCAGATGATGGAACCAGGTCCATACCACCCTCATGCCAAGGGTGACACTTACTGATGCGTTTAATGGCCAGCCAGCTTCCTTTTAAAACACCAAACCGTTCAATCGCGGTTTCAGCGTAACAGGAGCAAGATGGATAAAAGCGGCAATTATTACCCAATAACGGACTGATAAGATAGCCGTAGACTTTGATAAGGGTAATAAAAAGTTTGCGCATGTTATGACTGCCGAGAAGATTGGCGGGCGCTGGACTGTCTGACAAGCTTCTTCCAGAGGTCGGAAAAAGCGGCATTGATTTCGCTATTGGAGCGCTGATCAAAACCTCTGCGGGCCATAATGATCAGATCTGCAGTATCAAGTTCACTGCAGTGCACGCGGAAAAACTCGCGGATTATACGCTTGATTCGATTCCTGTGTACCGCTGTACGAATATTCTTCTTAGCGATAATAAAACCGAGTCTGGAATGACCGAGATCATTGGCAGCGCCTAAAATAAGCAGTTCACGCGTTGAAGCTTTAAACTTGGTATTATCAAAAACCCGCTTAAAATCGCCTGCATTTAACAAGCGTTGTTGGCGGGTAAATCGATAGTCAGCCATACGTGAACGGCGGAGCTGCCTGTCAGAGTATTTTTAAGCCGAAGCTTAAATACTAAGCAGTTAAGCTAGCACGACCTTTAGCACGACGACGCTGAATTACACTGCGACCGCCTTTAGTAGCCATTCTTGCACGGAAACCGTGTACACGTGCACGTTTGATTCTGCTTGGTTGGAATGTTCTTTTCATTTTAATAACTCACACTTTGTTCAGTCTAAGGGCACCCGAAAGATGTTATCAATTGGGCGACCCGGAATACGGATGAAAATTCAAGAGCGGGGATTCTAGTGAATTCGGGGCTGATCTGCAAATATTTTCGATAAATTTTCAATAACTTAGCATGTTTTTTAGTTGCTCAGCTTTAATATTGAAAGCAATAACAAGATGTAGTGCCTAGGTATAAAAATTTACCTATTTATAGTGTTTTTATGCGACAGGCTATTTATCGTAAAAAACTTTCTTTGTGAGTAAAAAATAATTAAAAAATTTACTCTGTGTTTGGTTAGCGCAAAGTATTATAACCATCTGAAAATTAAAAGAAATAGTACTTTTAAGATGAAAAAGCAGCCTGTGGATAACTCAGCTTTAAAAGGGTAGAATCTCTCGTTCGAATTACCTGTCTTGAATTTCACAATAACGAGAATACTCCTACGTGACGAATACCCTTTGGACCAATTGTATCGATTGCTTGCAGCAGGAATTGCCGGCGCAACAATTCAATACCTGGATCCGCCCTCTGCAAGTTGACAGAAATGGTACAACCTTGCGATTGCTTGCTCCGAACCGTTTTGTAAAAGATTGGGTAGCACAACGTTATCTGGCACGTATTAACGAAATTGTTGTTGGTGATCCGCAAGCTAGCGGGGTTGAGTTAGTTGAAGTGATTATCGGCAGTAAGAAAGTTGCGGCTGATAATATTGAGTCTTCTGAATCTATAGCGGTAGCACCTAAGGCAAATAAAAAGCCCCCCCAGCAGACCCGTTCTGTTAATAATGCTACAGCGGATAAAAAACCAGTGGCCAGGCAGGTCCGCAACGATCTGAATAATAATTTCACCTTTGACTCCTTTGTTGAGGGTAAGTCGAACCAGTTAGCGCGCGCGGCAGCTTTGCAAGTGGCAGATAACCCCGGAGATGCCTACAACCCACTTTTCATATACGGTGGTAGCGGTTTGGGTAAAACTCACCTTATGCATGCGGCGGGTAATCTTTTACTTAAGTCAAAACCTGACGCGAAGGTGGTGTATTTGCACTCCGAGCGTTTTGTTGGCGATATGGTGAAGGCTTTTCAAAGTAACACTATTAATGAGTTTAAAAATTTCTACCGTTCCGTTGATGCGCTGCTGATTGATGATATTCAGTTCTTTGCGGGTAAAGACCGCTCGCAGGAAGAGTTCTTCCATACCTTTAATGCCTTGCTTGAAGGTGGTCAGCAAATGATCTTGACCTGTGACCGTTACCCGAAAGAAATTGACGGCCTTGAGGAACGTTTGAAGTCACGCTTTGGTTGGGGGTTGACGGTGGCTGTTGAGCCGCCTGAGTTGGAAACCCGCGTTGCTATTTTGATGAAAAAGGCGGAGCAATCAAAGATTAACTTGCCTAGTGATACAGCCTTTTTTATTGCACAAAAAATCCGTTCAAATGTTCGAGAGTTAGAGGGTGCACTTAAAAGGGTGATAGCGAGCGCTCACTTCACAGGCAAAGAAATCGACACGGAATTTGTTCGTGAAGCTTTAAAAGACCTGTTGGCCTTACATGATCGACAGATTAGTATTAGCAATATTCAGCGTACTGCGGCTGAGTACTACAATATTAAAATGGCTGACTTGCTTTCCAAGCGCCGCACTCGTTCTGTGGCAAGACCCAGACAGGTTGCTATGGCGTTGGCGAAGGAGTTAACCAGCCACAGTTTGCCTGAAATTGGCGACGCCTTTGGTGGCCGTGACCATACGACAGTGCTTCATGCCTGTCGTAAAGTGGTTGAGCTAAAGGAGACTAATGCGGATATCCGGGAAGATTATAAAAACCTGTTACGGCTGTTGAGTACTTAATGTGCTGTCGTTCCATTACCTATTTAGATAAGAGCTAAGGAGTTGAGGTTAACGCTATGAGATTTGTTATTTCGCGGGAAGACTTAATTAAACCATTAACCCTGGTTGCAGGTGTTGTTGAGCGTCGGCAAACATTGCCTGTGTTATCTAATATTCTGATTGTCGTTGAGGGTGATCAGTTGTCACTGACTGGAACGGATCTTGAGGTTGAGCTCATTGGTCGGGTCACATTAAAAGAAGCAGCCGAACCTGGTGAGGTGACGGTACCCGCGCGTAAATTGATGGATATTTGTAAAACCCTTCCTGATGATGCGCAAATCACGCTTCAGTTTGAAGAAGATAAAATCATCCTTAAATCTGGGCGTAGCCGCTTTAGTTTAACAACATTGCCAGCGACCGATTTTCCGAGCGTTGAAGAGAGCCCGCAAACGTTGGATTTTGTTGTTCAGCAAACAGAGCTTAAACGACTCATTGATAGCACTAGTATTGCAATGGCGCAGCAAGATGTACGTTACTATTTAAATGGCATGTTGTTCGAAATACAAAATGGTCAATTGCGTGCGGTTGCTACAGATGGTCACCGTTTGGCTATGAGCGAAGCTGCGGCTGATATCTCAACCGATGAGTTACGCCAGGTGATTATTCCACGTAAAGGTGTGATGGAGCTCAACAGGCTTTTTTCAGGCGATGCAGAAGATTCTGTGAAAATCGTAATGAGTTCAAACCACATTAGAGCCGTGACAGATAACTTCACTTTCACCTCTAAATTGGTTGATGGGAAATTCCCCGATTACCAACAGGTAATCCCAAAGGACAGCAACCGAGAAATGTTGGTTGAGCGTGAGCTGTTAAAACAGGTCTTGAACCGTATCGCGATTCTTTCTAATGAAAAATACCGTGGTGTACGTTTGATTGTCGAAAACGATCTCCTGCAGGTGTTCGCTAACAATCCTGAGCAAGAAGAAGCTGAAGAGTCTTTAATGGTTAAATATGACTCTGAAGGTCTGGAGATAGGTTTTAACGTTGGTTATCTGCTGGATGTTTTGTCGGTTACTTCGAGTACTAATGTCAAAATTTCCTTTGCTGATGCAAACAGCAGTATTCTGATCGAGGAGATAGCTGAAAGGCCGGACTCCCTCTACGTTGTTATGCCGATGAGGCTTTAAGCCTCATTAATTTAAAAGGGAGCTTTTTAAGCTCCCTTTTTTGGTTCTGTACGATATGTCTATTTCACGCCTATCCGTTACTAATCTTCGTAATATCAGCTCTGTTGAGTTGTTGCCCTGTCCTGCGGTTAATTTAATTATAGGCGCTAACGGAAGTGGGAAAACCAGTCTGTTGGAAGCTATTTATTTGCTTGGTCGAGCACGCTCTTTTAAAACAAATAAGAGCAATGTTTTTATTCGGCAGGGTGAGAATCAATCTACTGTTTTTGGCCAGGTAAATACTTTAGCTGACCTGCCTCCTGTTAGCGTTGGTGTATCTAAAACAGTTGACGGTAATCATCAAATTAAAGTCGCAGGAAGTGTCCTCTCATCGGCAGCAACTCTGCTTGAGCTGTTGCCGATTCAGTTGATTGAGCCTGACACCTTTAAACTGCTTTCGGCGGGACCAAGCTATCGTAGGCAGTTTGTTGACTGGGGTGTGTTTCACGTGGAACATGCTTTTTTCGATGGTTGGCAGCGCTTAAATCGTTGTTTAAAACAGCGCAATAGACTACTAAGACGTGGTAAAATCGAACGTTCTGTATTAGCTGTATGGGATCAAGAGTTTCTGAAGTATGCTGAAAGCATAACCAATCAGCGAAGTGTCTACATAGAGCAGCTGAAGCCGTTTTTTTACAAGGTTCTTTCTGATCTTGCTGCTAATGACTTGGAAGGGATTGAGTTTGAGTTTTACAGAGGCTGGAGTCTTAAGGCTTCTCTAGAGCAGACACTAGCAGCTAATGTTGAAACAGATCTTAAGCGTGGTTTCACGCAAGCGGGTCCGCAGCGTGCAGATTTAAGGGTTAGATACCTTAACCAAAATGCGTCGGATGTGTTGTCTAGAGGGCAGCAAAAACTTGTAATTTGTGCCCTTAAAATTGCACAAGGGTATTTGTTTTCTCAGTACACGGGTCGTACCTGTATCTATCTCTTAGATGACCTGGCTGCTGAACTTGATGAAGTATACAGAGAGCGGTTATGTGACTTGCTCTCAACGCTGGATTGCCAGTTATTTATCACGAGTGTGGACGAACAGCTTTTTTCCAAAAGCTGGCCCTCAATGGATGTGAAAGTGTTTCACGTGAAACAGGGCGAACTAGAACAGTAATTAACAGCCGGGATAAGGTTTATATTTATGAGTGAACAAGATTCTTACGACTCGTCGAGCATTAAAGTACTTAAAGGGCTCGATGCGGTACGCAAACGACCAGGTATGTATATCGGAGACACCGATGATGGTACTGGTTTGCACCATATGGTCTTTGAGCTGGTTGATAACTCGATAGATGAGGCCCTGGCGGGGCACTGTGATCAAATTACTGTAACGATCCACCCAGACGAATCTGTCAGTGTGGCGGATAATGGGCGTGGTATTCCCGTTGATATCCATGAAGAAGAGGGTGTTTCAGCGGCTGAAGTTATTATGACTGTGCTGCATGCGGGCGGTAAGTTCGATGATAATAGTTATAAAGTTTCTGGTGGTTTACATGGTGTGGGTGTTTCGGTTGTAAACGCGTTATCCTGCGAGTTACATCTGACCGTGCGACGAGCTGGTAAAATCTACGAACAGAAATATGTGCATGGTGTGCCTCAGGAACCTTTAAAAGAGGTTGGTACAACTGAGACTTCCGGTACCGAAGTACGTTTTGTACCTTCCCCTGATACCTTCCATAATATTAAGTTTCATTTTGATCAGCTGGCGAAACGCTTACGTGAACTGTCGTTCCTGAACTCCGGTGTGGGTATTGTTTTAAAAGATGAGCGTAGCGGTGACAGTGAAACATTCTGTTACGAAGGTGGTTTGAGCGCTTTTGTTGAGTATCTAAATCAAAATAAGAAATCGATTAACAAGATCTTCCACTTCAATAGAGAGCGTGAAGACGGTATTAGTGTTGAGGTTGCGCTGCAGTGGAACGAAGGTTACCAGGAAAATATTTTCTGTTTTACCAACAATATTCCTCAACGTGATGGTGGTACACACCTTGCGGGTTTCCGTGGTTCATTAACACGTTCGCTGAATACTTATATCGAAAAAGAAAGCATGTTGAAAAAAGCCAAGGTCAACACCTCTGGTGATGATGCGCGTGAAGGTTTAACTGCAATTGTTTCTGTAAAAGTGCCCGATCCTAAGTTCTCGTCTCAAACAAAAGACAAGCTGGTTTCATCTGAAGTTAAGTCTGCAGTTGAACAAGAGATGAATGCGGCACTTAATGAATACCTGCTGGAAAATCCACAAGAAGCCAAGTTGGTTGTTCAGAAGATGATTGATGCTGCCCGCGCACGTGATGCGGCACGTAAAGCCCGTGAGATGACACGCCGTAAAGGTGCTTTAGATATCGCAGGTTTACCGGGTAAATTAGCTGATTGTCAGGAGAAAGACCCTGCGCTTTCAGAATTATACTTAGTGGAGGGTGATTCTGCGGGTGGTTCAGCAAAGCAGGGGCGTGATCGTAAGACGCAGGCAATCTTGCCGCTAAAAGGTAAAATTCTTAACGTTGAAAAAGCGCGTTACGACAAGATGCTGTCTTCTGCAGAAGTTGGTACGCTGATTACTGCGTTGGGTTGTGGTATTGGTCGTGATGAGTTCGATCCCGATAAGCTACGTTATCACAACATCATTATCATGACCGATGCGGATGTGGATGGTTCTCATATCCGTACCTTGTTGCTGACGTTCTTTTTCCGTCAAATGGGTGTGTTAGTAGAGCGGGGCCATATTTATATTGCTCAGCCACCTCTTTATAAAGTGAAGAAAGGTAAGCAAGAGCAGTACATTAAGGACGATGAGAAACTCGAAGAATATATGGTGCAGATTGCTCTGCAAAATGCTGGATTATATGTGACTGAGGGTGCGCCTGCGTTGAGTGGTTCCGGCTTGGAAAGCCTGGTCTCTGAGTATCATGATGTTGTTGCAACGATAAATCGTTTGTCACGGGTATATCCGAGTCTAGTATTGGATCGCATGATGTACTTGCCGCAACTAAACGAGGAAAGCCTGAAGGATCAGTCTTTAATGGCTGATTGGGCAGGGCAGCTGACTATATTGTTGGCGGCTGAAGCAACGCCTGCTGAATATCTTGTTACCGTGGTTGAGGATAAAGAACGTCAAATATTCCTGCCAAAAGTTATCATGAAACAGCATGATATCGAAACAGATTATCCGTTTAACCATGAGTTCTTTATCTCTTCTGAATACGCGAGTATTAAGACGCTGGGCGAGAAATTGCAGGGTTTGGTAGGCGATGATGCCTATGTGCAGCGTGGTGAGCGTAAACAGGCTGTGAAGGAGTTTAAAGTCGCGCTGGAATGGCTAATTAACGAAGCTAAACGTGGCTACAACATCCAGCGCTATAAAGGTCTAGGTGAAATGAACCCCGAGCAGTTGTGGGAAACCACCATGGATCCAGAAAATCGCCGTATGTTAAAGGTGACGATTGAAGATGCGATTGCTGCGGATCAGATCTTTACTACCCTGATGGGTGATGAAGTGGAGCCACGACGTGACTTTATTGAAAAGAATGCTCTGTCGGTTGCTAATCTGGATTTCTAACGTTCGTTAGAGAATTAGGCGTAATAAAAAGGGGAAGCATTTTCTTCCCCTTTTTTTGTGCGTGTTTTTATCGCTGATTTACGTTATTGCAGCCAATAATCAACAAAGCTGGCCAAATCATCAAACACGGGAATATGGCTTTCAACTTTGCCACTGGTCAGGCTGCGTTCGCCTTTTCCGCTTTTCACTAAAATTGGTTGGCAACCAGCCGCTTCAGCAGCAATCAGATCACGCACTGAATCACCGATAAACGGTACGTTTTTGGGGGCAATCGCCAAGGTTTCAGTGATTTGGTGTACTAATCCTGGCAGCGGTTTACGGCAACCACAGCCATCATTGGGGCCGTGGGGGCAGTAAAAAATACCGGCTAGTTCGCCGCCAGCTTTTGCGATTAGCTGATTCATCTTGTCGTGGATAAGTGCCAGCGTGGCTTCGTCATAAAGACCGCGAGCAACACCTGATTGGTTGGTGGCTACTACTACCTTTATGCCGGCTTGGTGTAGGCGGGCGATAGCTTCCAGGCTGCCTTCGATTGGCTGCCACTCGTCGGGCGACTTGATGTATAAATCCGAATCGTGATTGATCACACCGTCACGATCAAGAATGATCATGTCGGTGCGTACAAGCGCTGGTGTGTTATCAGGCATTCGGTTGATTAACTCTGCAGCAGGGAAATATCAGCGACTTCGAGGAACAGGCCTCGTAACTGATTTAGCAGCGCTAAACGGTTGTTTCGAACAGCTTCGTCGTCGGTCATCACCATCACGTTATCGAAGAAATTATCCACAGCGGGACGAAGGTCAGCCAGGTTCTCCAGGGTGCCGGTATAGTCGGATTTCTCAAGCATAGGAGCCACCAGTTGGGATTTTTCAGCGACGATTTCTGCTAATTCCTGTTCAGCACCCGGTTCAAGTAAGTGAGTACTAACTTCCGCTCTATCCTCTGATACACCTTGTTTTGCCAAAATATTTGAAACACGTTTGTTCGCCGCAGCCAAGGCTTCTGCGTTTTCCAGTGCCGCAAAATTATTCACTGCGTAAACCCGTTGCTGGAAGTCTAGAGGTCGTGATGGACGGCGTGCTTGCA
>Ga0209396_1001714_pt1 | contig 23855 bp, 9 predicted proteins | sample GOMGulsemesocosm_6_FD_184638 | JGI IMG/M metagenome (GOLD analysis project Ga0209396, IMG submission 184638) | Methane-oxidizing microbial communities from mesocosms in the Gulf of Mexico - GOM8C Gulf of Mexico (SPAdes) (version 2) | ecosystem: Environmental > Aquatic > Marine > Cold seeps... | reverse complement strand
ATTATCGTAGCAGCTGTCGATGCTAATGGGGCAGCAGCAACTGATAACGCGATTACGACTTTCCTATCATCAGCCAATGGCAGTGATGATGTCGATGCCGTGGTTGTGGTGACTAATGACGCGCCAGGTATCTTACCACTTGGCCTGACTTTGGTGACTTTTTCCGCAACGGATGCCGCCGGTAATACTGGTAGTGCTAATGCAACTGTTACAGTATCTGATCAAACTAAACCTGTGATCACGTTAAGTGGCAACACTTCCATGACGCTGGTTTTAAATGAGGTATTCATTGAGCCAGGCGTTTCAGCCATGGATAATGTTGATGGCGATATTTCAGCTAATGTTGTTGTTATAGGTGCAGTCGACACAGCGTCCGTTGGTATTTACACGATTACTTATAACGTGAATGATATAGGTGGTAATGCGGCAATTTCAATGACTCGCCAGGTGACAGTACAAGACGCATCAGCGCCAGTGATTATTGCGCCTAATAACATAGTTGTAGCAGCAATTGATGCCAATGGTACACCTGCAGTGGATAATACTATTACCACTTTCTTATCGTTAGCGAATGGCAGTGATGATGTTGATGTGCAAGTGAACGTTACAAATGATGCACCAACTAATTTTCCAATCGGTGTAACTTTAGTGACATTCTCAGCAACTGATGTTGCTGGTAATATAGGTACAGCCACGGCAACTATTACAGTTTCTGATCAAACTAAACCTGTGATCACGTTAAGTGGCAGCAGCTCGATAACGCTGGTGTTAAATGAGGCATTTAACGAGCCAGGTGCTTCAGCATCAGATAATGTTGATGGCGATATTTCAGCTAATGTTGCTGTTATAGGTGCAGTCAATATCACAACCGTTGGTGTATATACATTAAGTTATAGCGTTAGTGACTCTGCAGGGAATCTTGCAGCGACTATGACACGTCAAGTGACGGTTCAAGATGCTTCGGCGCCAGTGATTGTTGCGCCAAATAATATTGTTGTTGCAGCGGTTAATGTTAATGGTACTTCTGCAACCGATAGCGCAATTACAACGTTCTTAAATTCGGCAATGGGTAGTGATGATGTAGATGATAATATTGTGGTTAACAATGATGCGCCTAGTATTTTCCCACTCGGCGTGACAACTATCATTTTCTCAGCAACAGATAACGCAGGTAATCTTGGCTCCGCGACAGCAACTGTCTTAATTGCAGATCAAAGCCTTCCTGTTATTACTATTGGCGGTGAAGCTGCAACTACAATCGACTTAAATGATACCTATACCGATACAGGCGCTATGGCGCTGGATAATGTCGATGGCGATATTACTGCTAATGTAGTGATGACTGGCGCAGTGGATATAGCAACGATAGGAACCTATACGCTCAGTTATAACATTACTGATGCTGCTGGAAATGCTGCGATACAACGGACTCGTCAAGTAACCGTTCAAGATCCCAACTTGGTCGATTCTGATAATGATGGTGTACCTGATGTGATTGATGCATTCCCGAATGACTCTGGTGAGTCTGTCGATACTGATAGTAATGGCGTTGGTAATAACGCAGATGATGATGATGATGGTGATGGCTGGACTGACAGTGAGGAAATCTCTTGTGGTAGTGACTCATTAGCAATCATTTCAGTGCCGTTAGATACCGATAACGATCAAGTTTGTGATGTGGTCGATACTGATGATGATAACGATACCGTTATCGATTTGCTTGATGCATTCCCATTAGATGCATCAGAGGCCATTGATACTGATAGTGATGGCGTTGGTAACAATGCAGATTTGGATGATGATAACGATGGCATTCTAGATGGCGATGATAACGCGCCATTAGATTCTAACGAAGGTGATAATCAAGCACCGGTATTTGGCGTGGTAAACACGGTTACTTTTGAAGCGACAGGTTTAACAACTTTGGTGATAGTTGATACACCTGTAGTGACTGATAATAATGTTAATGCGCCAAATGTTACTGGTAATTTAGTTAGTGAGTTAGCATTGGGCGAACATAGCATTATTTGGACAGCAACGGATGCGGCAGGTAATGAAGCAACGGCTGAGCAATTAGTGATTGTGGTTGATACGACTTCACCAGAATTTGATGTTATAGAAACACTTGAGTTAAATGCTCAAGGACGTTTAACTGATTTATCTGGATTCATTAATGTGGTTGCTTTTGATTTAGTGGATAGCGAGATAACCTCAATCATTAATGGCGAACCATTGTTTGTTTCTGGTAATCATAGTGTTGAAATTAATGCGACTGACTTAAGCGGTAATCGAGGAAGTGCTTTGGTAAATGTCAATATTAATCCTGAGTTGAGTTTGGTTAGTTCAATGATTGTGGAAGCAAGTGGTACTTATCAAATAGTAGTTAACCTGAGCGGGACGGCACCAATTTATCCGGTCGAGATTGATTATGAAGTGAACCTCAATGGCGAACTGTTAGAAGCTAATCAATTAATAATCGAGTCAGGTTTAGAAGGGCGATTAACGGTTAATGTTCCGGCTGATGTGATTAACAGTGATAATTTAGTAGTGAGTATCACAAGTGCGACTAACAGCTTTATTGCTGATGCGAATCAAGCTAACTTAAGCATTGTTGAAAATAATATCGCGCCGCAGTTAAGTCTTAGTGTCATGCAAAATGGCTTACCGATTAGTGTGATTAATCCTGTTGATGGGTTAGTGACAATGACTGCTGAAGTGAATGATGTTAATCAATTAGATAGCTTTGATATTGACTGGAGCGTGATTGACAATGTCTTTGTTAATGAAGCGAATGATAGTGATGAATTAACTTTCGAGATTAACCCTGCTGATTTAATTGAAGGGGCTTATCAGGTTGAAATTAAAGTCAGCGAAAATAATACGGCTGAACAATATATTGTCACTCGAACGGTGCATTTAGTTGTGGAAAACTTAAGACCACTGGATGAAAATTTTGATGCCGATGGTGATGGAGTGAGTGATAGCGATGAAGGATATAGTGATAGTGATGGTGATGGGATTGTTGATTATCTTGACGATAATGCAAATAACACTTCATTACCAACGTCTGAAAATACCAAACCAATGCAAACCTCACCAGGCTTAAGTTTATCGCTTGGTACATTAGTACAGTCTGCGCAAGGCTCCTCAAGTGAAAGTGCTAGCTTAACGATTGAAGAGTTAGCTGAAGTTGTAGGAAAGGATGCCGCCGATACTAATGATGTTCATTTTGATGCGTTTTCACCATTGTACAATTTTGTGATTGATGGCTTAGCAACGCAAGGTGATTCGGTGAAATTAGTTATACCTCTAGAGGAGGGTAGTGTCTTACCTGAAGGTGCGGTTTATCGAAAGTATAATACTGTACAAGGTTGGTATACATTCGTTGAAAATGAACGCAATAGCGTCAGTTCAGCATTGTTAGATAATAATGGCAATTGTCCTGAAGCGAATGATGTTGTTTATACAATAGGTTTAACCGCAGGTAATCAATGTATGCAATTAATGATTGAAGATGGCGGCGCTAATGATGCTGATTTTACTATTAATGGCTCGATTGAAGACCCAGGCATGATTGTTATAGAACAGAAAAATCAAGCACCAGTGATTGACATGGCACTGGTTTATAGCGCTGATGAAAACACTCAGATGATTTTTGACGCATCTAATTCAAGTGATGCTGAAGGTGATGAGTTAACCTATGTTTGGATCCAGTTGAGCGGTATTGCAGTGACTTTTGCTGATATAAACAATGCCACATTGAATTTTACACTACCTGAAGTCTCTAATGATGAACAACTCACTTTTGAGTTAGCTGTTAGTGATGGAATTGACACAACGCGAACAGAAATACACTTAACTGTTTTACCCGTCAATCAAGTGCCAAGTGTGAGTATTGAAAGTCATGTCTCAATAATTGAAGAAGGCAGTTCTGTTACATTAAATGCACAAGGGTATGATTCTGATGGTGATGATTTAACTTACTTGTGGGAGCAAGTTTCAGGTCCTGTGATCAGTGTTGCTGATAAAACGGCATCACAAGTGAGTTTTACATTGCCTCAAGTTTCAGCAGATAAAGTGATTGAGTTTAGGGTCACTGTAAGTGATGGCGAATTATCCGTAGTTGCCAGCACGACGATTACCATTAGGGATAAAGTTGAAACGTCACCTTCAAGCAGTGGAGGTGGTTCAATAGACTTATGGGGGTTAATCTTAATGTTTCTCTTGTTGTGTCATCAAAGAAAACCTGTCTATTTCGTTTCGTAAGTTAAGAAAAAAGGCTCATATCATATGAGCCTTTTTTTGATTAAGTATTACCAATGTTCTCCTATTGTTTCATCTAGTCTTTAGTTGTTTCGAAGTTTTCTCTGGCGGAGTCTGATTGTTATTCTTCTGCTTGAACGACCGATGAATAATCTATTTTAAGTAAGGGGAAAATATCATTTATTCATTACATATTCATTACATAATTTGAATGTAGAATCAGTTTAACCGAAGTTACACTCTGAATTTATGAGAATGCAATGAAGAATAAACCGATTAAGCACATAAGAAATAATACAAAATCATGTACCTTATTTTTGTATTTATTCTGTCAAATTTTATTTTGCAGTATTGCCTTTTCTGAAGAAAGTCATGTTTTAGTTACCACAAACTGCACCTTATTAATTAATAAAGACTCCCATGTGATTAGTCATTCTGCTGATACAAATTACGCTTCGGAATCGGCATATTTAAAAGTTTATCGAAGTAAATCAAATGAGCAAACTAAAGTGGCAAGGGCATTTGTTGGGGTCGACTTAAGCTCTAACTGCACTGAAACAGGTTTACCATTACCTGCAGATTCAAATATAACGGCTGCATATTTGAGACTATTCCCATCAGACAAACCCACTAACGAGCAGCAAGTTAACTTACAGCGAGTCGAGGGTGAGTCTTCCAATTGGGATGAAGCAACAATCACATGGAATAATCAACCCGATGTGCTTGGTATTGTTCAAGCTTCTTCAGTTGTCGTTGCCAATGGAAAAACAGCGACGGTAAAAGAGTGGGATGTATTGTCTGATATCCAAGCCTTTGAGGATGGCACTTTTAATAATGGCTGGCGGTTATCTATTAACGATGAAAGTTATGCCGGTTCAGGGCTTGATGTAGCTTATATCCCCCATGAAAACAGTAAGATTTATTATCATCCTAGATTACTCATTTCTTACCAAACATCAGTACCTAGCAGTTCGATTAGCACTACGCCTGTTGTACTGAATAATCCTACACTTGATTTTTACGTTAAAAAATGTGATGCCGGATATAAAGTTTACCAAATGCCTTATGGTAGGAATAAGTTGATTGTAGATGCCGCGTTAGAAAGTGAAATTTCGATGATAGATATTGCCAACTCACTTTTATATTTAGATCATACTGACTCTATTTATCAGCAATTCATTGGCTGGGATTTTATAATCGATGTACCAGCAAGAGAACCACAAATTCGAATTTGCAGTGAAATGAGTGGTGCAGGAACAAATTTTCAAGATTTAGTTTTGGGGGGTGAGTATATCGTCGGTGGTATTAATGCTGATGGTCAAGATACTCTAATGAGTACTATCACTACACTTAATCATGAAAAAACCCACCAATGGGATGGACGGAGAGGACATATATTTCTTCCGGATCACGCTGGAGGCCATCACTTTTTATATGGGGTGTTACCACTTCAAAATGAACTCACTCTAGGTGGTAGTATATTTGGAAAAACTAATAGTTTTTTGCCTTCTGGTGTGGAAAGTTTTGCAACCTATAATGCAGCAATGAACCGCTATTTATCTAACCCACAATTGACATGGGAGTCGTATTACTCTGATGCTGCTGTCGCTGATTTTCTGGCAGGAACAAGTTCTATAACCAAAGACGCGGACAGAGAGAATATTTATTCAGCTATATTTGATTGGATACGGCATGTACATGGCGCAACAGGATTAAAAGCTGTAATGGCAGCCGTTGAAGTTTATCGAATAGAGCAAGATATTGATTTAAAAACCGCAGGCGATCTTGGTTTAACTAATGAGCAGAGAAATGATAATTTTTTAAGAGCATTGTCTGATGGTTTGTTAGTTGACGGCCGTGATTATTATACTTTTTGGAAATTTCCTATCAGTGCCGTTATGAATACTTACTTGGATGACAAAGCATACCCTGAAGGTATTGGTATGCAGGATTTTGATAATGATGGAGTAACACCATTAGAAGGTGATTTTGATGATGACGATAGTACTGTCTATCCGAGAGCACCAGAACTCGCGGATGGCATCGATAATAATTTGGATGGGATTATAGATGGCGAAATTATTTTTGATGATGCCGGAACTGATTTATCTGAGATTGCGAGTGATAACAGTATTACGCTACCGGCAACGTTATACGGTAAAATTGAAACACTTGCAGACATTGATGCTGTCCAGTTTACTCTAGCTGAAGATGCTTTGATTACCGTGCTCATTAGAGGTGTGGACAGTGATGACACAGTAATAGATGTTAGTACCGAAAAGCTAATCGAAAACTTTGTTGGTGGATTCGAAATTAATGGTAGTAACAAAACCTTATTCAGTCCTAAGTCTAGATCGGCGACATTATCAAAAATTTATCCAGCAGGCACCTATGACTTAAGTGTAGAAGCACTCGTTAATGGTAATTATCCTGCAAACACCGGAACCTATGTTGTTCAGGTTTTAATAAATGATCAACAACCAAATGTGATGTCAAATATTGATGGCATTGCCGATTTTAAATTTCAAATTTACAATCGTCTATCCCCTGGAGATAACTTTGATTGTACCAATGTTGATGGTGTTTCCACTCAAGAGTGCCAATCTTTGCTGGATATTTTTGAAGAGCTCAATGGTAGTGACTGGCTTGATGCTCGTGGTTGGATGGAAGCAGAAAGTCCTTGTTATTGGAAAGGGATAAAGTGTAATGCAACGGGAGTTAAGCGATTAATTTTAAACTCTGATCGCTTAGTTAAAGGTAATATTCGCTCAGTTAATTGGCATGGATTTACTGCTGTAGAGTATTTAAATATATCTAGCCCCAACCTTTATGGCGCACTTCCTAGTCACTTTTCGACCTTACCTATCAGTAAATTAACCTTTAGTAATAGTGCTAATCTATGTTTGTTTTCTGATCAAAGAGCTTGGTTTGATGCATTAGAAGACAAGACCAATGACCTGCCTAATTGTGTTGATAATGATGGTGATGGCATTGAAGATGATTTTGGTAGTGATGTCTGTCCGGCAACAGTAAATTATGACAGTGATTTTGATTTAGATGGTTGTGATGATGCTACAGAAGATGATGACGATGATGGTGACGGTGTTGCTGATGTTGATGATGTGTTCCCGCTTGATGCTACTGAATCAATTGATACTGATGGCGATGGTATTGGTAACAATGTAGACACAGATGATGACAATGACGGCATAGCAGATCTTGATGATGCACTCCCATTGGATGACGCTGAATCTGTTGATACCGATGGAGATGGCGTTGGTAATAACGCTGACACAGACGATGACAATGATGGTCTTTTAGATGAGGAAGATGAATTTCCTTTGGATGAGCTAAATGGACAGATATTAATTGAAGATGCTATTGCAGGTTTGAATGACAATCCATTAGAGACTTGCGTGACGGAATTAAACCTCACTTTTGTCCATGAGTTAACTACTTTAACTTGTAATGGTGTTGCTATTTTAACTGGTATAGACGCGTTTACCAACTTGACAGAGTTATCATTAATAAGTGGAGCATTCACAAATGTTAATGAATTACTGCCATTAGTTAGTTTAGAGAGCGTTAATTTAAGTCATGGGTTGGTAACTGAGTACTCTGGACTTATCAATGCGTCCAATCTGAAAAGTTTTATTAATTATGGATATCTTCATACGGACCTAAATGCAATATCTGGACTATCTAGTGTTGAGTCAATGCAGATTTATAGTGACGTGTTGAATTCATTAGAAGGTATACAATCTTTAACAAATCTTACTGGATTTTATTCAATAGCTGATAACATGACTGGCATAAATCAACTGGAGCAATTGCCAAATTTAAACAGCATGTACTTATATTTCCCACTTGTTTCTGACTTTAGTCCAGTTTTAAAAATTGCCGATCAAATAAATTATTTAAGTATCACTGATTCCATTTCTATTATGTGCTGGCAAAAATCCTATATGGATAACGTTAATATCGAAGTTTATAGCACGGCTAGCGATTGCAATGATATATCAGCTAACCAAGATTATGATGCTGATGGCATAAGTAACATTGATGAAGTTAATGTGCATGGAACTAACCCTGTGATCGACGACACCGATGAAGATGGTGTATTAGATGGCTTTGATGTGTTCCCGTTTGATGATTCTGAATCAGTAGATACAGATAACGATGGTACTGGAAATAACGCCGACACAGATGATGATAATGATGGTGTTTTAGATGATGTAGATGCTTTTCCATTAGATGATTCTGAGTCTGTTGATACAGATGGTGATGGTTTTGGTAATAACGCTGATACCGATGATGACAATGATGGTGTATTAGATGGCGCAGATGCTCTTCCTCTTGATGCGACTGAAACGATTGATACTGACAATGATGGAACTGGTAACAATGCTGATACTGATGATGATAATGATGGAATATTAGACGAGAATGATGACGCACCACTCGATGATAATACTTATGATCTCACTGCACCGGTTATCATAGTTTCAAATAATATTGTTGTAGCAGCAACAAGTTTGAATGGAACCGATTCGACTGAAAGTAACATTGTAATTTTCTTAGCTGCGGCTAATGCAAATGATAATTTTGATGGAGTTATAACTGTCAATAATGATGCGCCTGATATTTTCCCAATAGGGGAGACTACCGTGACATTTTCTGCCACTGATGCCGCCGGTAATACCGGTACTGAAATTGCGACTGTTATTGTTGCAGATCAAACCAAGCCGGTGATTGTTTTAACGGGCAACAATTCGATGACTCTGATTTTAAATGATACATTCAGTGAACCAGGATTTTCAGCAATAGATAATGTTGACGGTGATTTAGTTAACAATGTTGTTGTGACAGGTTCGGTCAACACTGCCGTAATAGGCAATTATATATTATTTTATAACGTTACCGATGCGGCCGGAAATGAAGCAATCAGCATGACTCGTCAAGTGACAGTGCAAGACGTTTCTGCACCAGTGATTATTGCACCGAATAATATCGTTGTTGCGGCAGTTGATGCTGATGGAACAGCGGAAAATGAAACCTCAATTGCTGCTTTCTTATCATCAGCGAATGGTAGCGATGATGTTGATGCGAATGTTGTGGTGACTAATGACGCGCCAAGTATTTTCCCAATCGGTGTGACATTAGTGACTTTCTCTGCAACCGATGCTGCCGCTAATACAGGTACAGAAACTGCTACTATTACAGTTGCCGATCAAGCCAAACCAGTGCTCTCTTTAATTGGAAGCACTTCGATGACACTAGTCTTAAATCAAGTATTTACCGATCCGGGCGCTACAGCATCAGATAATGTTGATGGTGATATTTCTGCAAATGTAATTGTTGTGGGCTCTGTCGATATATCAGCTGTTGGCACTTACACTTTAACTTATAATGTGAGTGATGACGCTGGAAATACTGCAAACACAATGACGCGTCAAGTGACAATACAAGATGCAAATGCGCCAGTAATTATTGCGCCTAATAATATAATCGTCGCTGCGATTGATGCTAATGGTACGCCTGCAACTGATAACGCGATTAATACTTTCTTATCATTAGCTAATGGCAGTGATGATGTTGATGTGAACGTTGTGGTGACAAATGATGCACTAACGATATTCCCAATCGGTGTGACTATGGTGACATTCTCAGCAACTGATGCTGCAGGTAATATCGGTACAGCAACTGCAACCATTACAGTTGCTGATAAAACTAAACCAGCACTCTCTTTAACTGGTAATACTTCGATGACGAGGGTCTTACATGAAGTCTTTACCGACCCTGGCGCTACAGCGTCAGATAATGTTGATGGTGATCTTTCAGCTAATGTCATTGTTGTGGGCTCTGTCGATACATCAGCTGTTGGTATTTACACTTTAACTTATAATGTGAGTGATGCTGCTGGAAACTCAGCTGTCACCATGACCCGTCAAGTGACAGTTCAAGATGCTTCTGCGCCAGTCATTATTGCACCGAATAATATAATCGTGGAAGCAGTTGGTGCGAATGGTACGCCTGCAGCTGATAACGCAATCACCACTTTCTTATCATCAGCGAATGGTAGTGATGATGTCGATGTGAATGTTGTAGTGACCAATGACGCGCCAAGTATTTTCACAATTGGTGTCACTTTAGTGACATTCTCAGCAACCGATGCTGCCGGTAATATCGGTACAGCAACGGCTACTGTGACAGTTGCCGATCAAACTAAACCGGTGATCACTTTAAGTGGTAATACTTCAATCACATTGGTCTTAAATGAAACTTATATTGAGCCTGGATTTACAGCTTTGGATAATGTTGATGGTGATTTAACTAATGGTGTTGTTGTGACTGGTTCAGTTAATACTGCGTTCATTGGAAACTATACTTTAACTTATAAAGTGAGTGATGCGGCGAGTAATTTTGCTGTCACTATGACCCGTCAAGTGACAGTACAAGATGCATCAGCGCCAGTGATTATTGCACCAAATAATATTGTTGTTGCTGCAGCTGATTCAAACGGTATTTCTGCAGCAGATACTTCAATTATGACTTTCTTATCATCAGCTAATGGCAGTGATGATGTGGATGTGAATGTTGTTGTTAATAATGATGCACCTGGTATTTTTCCACTAGGCACAAACATTGTGACATTTCTTGCAACTGATGCGGCTGGTAACCTTGGCTCTGCGACATCAATAGTTTCAGTGACCGATCAAAGTATTCCTGTTATTACACTCAACGGGGAAGTTGCAATTACCATAAACTTAAATGAAATCTACACCGACGCCGGAGCTTCTGTTTTGGACAATGTAGATGGCGATATTTCTGCCAATGTGGTGATGAAAGGCGCAGTGGATATGGCAACTGCGGGTATTTATACACTGAGCTATAACGTGAATGATGCTGCTGGTAATGCGGCAATAAAGCAGACTCGTCTAGTAACCGTACAAGATCCTGATTTGGTGGATTCAGACAATGACGGTGTGCCTGATGTGATAGATGCGCTCCCGAATGATCCAGATGAGACTATCGATACCGACGCTGACGGCATAGGTAATAATGCTGATTTGGATGATGACAATGATGGTGTTGCAGATATTGATGACCCTTTCTCATTAGATAGTTCTGAATCAGTTGATACTGACGGTGATGGTATTGGTAACAACACGGACAGTGACGACGATAACGATGGCATTGTAGATGAAGATGACTCTTCTCCACTTGATGCTACCACAGGGGACAATCAAGCTCCCAGCATTGGTGATATTGAATCATTAGTTATTGAAGCAACAGCAGAGTTCACACCCGTTAGCTTAGTTCCTCCAAGTGTTGCTGATAATAATATCAATGCTCCAAGCATTACTGCTGATTTACTCGAGGCCTTAGCGCTTGGTGAGCATATTGTTACTTGGACTGCTACTGATTATGCAGGAAATCAAGCAAGTAAAATGCAATCTGTGAGTATTGTCGATACAACCGCGCCAGTATTTGATCAGTTAGCTGTTATTACGCTCAATGCTCAAGGTCACTTAACTGATATTTCTGATGAAATAGATGTGACTGCCTTTGATTTAGTTGATGGTGAATTATCTGTTCAATTAACAGCCTTGTCTGAACTTACTTCAGGACATCATGACGTTGAATTGAGTGTGACGGATTTATCGGGTAACAGTGTAAGTGCGTTACTCGCTGTTAATATTTTACCTGAAACGAATGTTATATCTCAGCGCAATGTTGAAAAAGGTGGTTTGTACCATTTAGCTGTTAACCTGAGTGGCGATGCACCAAGTTATCCGGTTGAGGTTTTATATAGCCTTTACCTCAACAACAGAGTTTATGATGAAGCTTCGACAAGTATTGCCTCTGGCACTCAAGGTTGGGTACCCATTAATATTGCCTATGATTTATCAACTGACGATGTGCTTTCCCTTAACCTTGTTACAGCAACTAATGCCTTTATTGGTGATGCAAAGCAAGCGAAATTAGTACTGATAAACCGCAATGTAGCACCACTACTTGACGTTGAACTGACTCAGAATGGTGAACGAGTAAGTGTTATCGACCCAGATAATGGTTTGCTAAGAATCGCAGCCAGCATTAGTGATGTGAACCAGTTAGATGTTCATGACATAAACTGGCTTGTTCATGATAATACCTTTATTGATGAAGCCCTTGATAGTAATGAATTAACTTTTGAAGTTGATCCAAGTGTACTAACTGAGGGGATTTATTCACTCGATATTACCGCAACTGAAACGAACACAGAAGAGGGGAGATTTGTCACAAAAACGCTGCAATTTGTTATTGAGCAATTAACCCTCCTTGATACAGAAACTGATAGTGATAGCGATGGTATTGTTGATAGTGAAGAGGGGGATCGTGACAGTGACGGTGACGGCATTGTTGATTACCTTGATGATGACAGTAATATCACTCGATTACCGAGTAGCGAAAATACCGAACCAATGCAAACTAGCCCGGGATTAGCCATGTCGCTAGGCTCATTGGTTGCTTCACGAGGCGCATCAAATACCAATGCAAGTTTAACGATTGAGGATTTAGCGCAGTTAGTTGGAGATGATGCCGCTGATACACAGGATGATCATTTTCAGAGGGTAACCCCGCTATATAACTTCATCATTTCAGGTTTGGCAGACCAGGGGAATTCGGTTGCCGTGGTTATTCCGCTTGAAAGTGGTACATCACTTCCTACAGGGGCAAAGTACCGTAAATACAACACAGTTAACGGCTGGTTTAGTTTTATTGAAGATGATAACAATAGTGTCAGCTCTGCTCCGGTTGATGAAAGCGGAAACTGCCCTGCGGCCAATGATATCAGTTACATTCAAGGCTTAACGGTCGGTGATAACTGTATTCAATTGATTATTGAAGATGGCGGGCCAAATGATACTGATTTTGGCATTAATGGTACAGTTGAAGACCCAGGCGCAGTGGTTATTGAAAAGAAAAACGAAGCACCAGTTATTGACTTGAACGCTAATATTGATGTGAATGAAGAAACCCCAATCACTCTTGATGCATCAGGGACCAGGGATACAGAAAGGGATGATTTAACTTATAGCTGGCTGCAAAACTCAGGAAAATCTGTTGATTTAATTAACACCACAACTAGCCAATTAAGCTTTACCAGCCCTACAGTTGCAGAGAACGAAATCCTGACCTTTAAGTTAACGGTTGATGACGGCATTGATAGTAGCATACAGATAATACAAGTGACGGTTTATCAAGTGAACAAGGCGCCGGTTGTCAGTATTGAAACTTATGAACCAAGTCCTGAAGAAGGAGCAACGATAATATTTATCTCACAAGGAAGTGACCCCGATGACGACGCCTTAAATTACCAATGGAAGCAATTATCAGGAGCACCAATAACGTTTGATGATGCAGCCGCCTCGCAAGTAACTATCAACTTACCTGAAGTTGATAGTGATGAGGTCATCGAAATACAAGTTACAGTAAGTGATGGCGAGTTATCTTCATCGACATCAATAAGCTTTACGCTCAAGAATAAAGTTAAAACGATTGTTCCACCAGAGAAGAAAAGGAGCGGGGGCGCAACGGGTTGGTTACTGATACTTTTTGTAGTTAAAAGGTTAAAAAAAGTGATAACAATTGCCAAGGCGGCATAACCGAAAAACCAATAGCTTAAGTTATTAACCCTTAACTTGAGCTATTGTCATTTATAAATAAGAAAGTGAGAGTTGATATGCAAAAAACATCGAATAAAATTCCTTCAATGCAAGATCACCCTGATTATGATGAAACCATTGAAGAAGTTGTACAAAAGCGGTTTGACCAGTCTCTTATGGATCAAGCAATGAGAAACGCCAAAAGAGAAGAGCAGGCTGAGGCTTTGTATGTAATGCTAAAGCTCAATAAGAAATAAACGGTTGAGTCTATTATTGATTAATCATTTATTCTTTGATTTTTCTGTGAGGCTCTGTGGCGATAGCACCATAGAGTATATGTGCGAATGTCAGCTATCTTTGGAGTAAGGCAAAATAGAAGACATTCGCAATAGTTAGCGTTTACAAGAAAAGGTTAGCAATTAAAAATCAAACCACAGTGTCTAATGTTTTAATGTGCTCAGACTTTGAATAGCTATTGATAAAAAATTACAAGGTGGGTTACTTACCCTATCGCCAGACGAGCTGCTTAAAGTGCGCACGGCACAGTGGCTCATAACGTTCATTGCCACCAACCTCAACTTGCTCTCCATCCTGCACAGCTTTACCATTAGCGTCTTGTCTAATAACAAAGTTGGCCTTTCGACCACAGTGACATATGGTTTTTAATTCAACTAATTTATCAGCCCAAGCGAGTAGGGCAGCACTACCTGAAAAGGTTTGCCCTAAAAAGTCAGTACGGATACCATAAGCAAGTACCGGAATATGCAATAAATCAACGATATCGGTAAGTTGTTTAACCTGCTCTGTTGACAAAAATTGTGCTTCATCTATCAGCACACAATCGAGTTTGGAGCTTTGGTTCTTCTGCTTAATCTCATCAAATAAATGATTATTTTCATCAAATAAAAAGGCATCGGCATCAATACCTAATCGTGACGCTACTTTGCCTTTGACAAACCTATCATCGATTTTTGCGGTATAAATGGCGGTTGATAAACCTCTTTCTTGGTAGTTATAAGAAGACTGAAGTAAGTGCGTTGATTTACCGGCATTCATTGATGAGTAATAAAAATAGAGTTGTGCCATTTTTCTTCTTTCTTGTTAAATACGAGCTGACAGCTATTTGTACTTTCATCATACTAGCTGCGAGTAATAGCTATCAGCAATAGGAGGTGGTTTAGCACTATTAGCCAGCTTTAAAAGTGAACTAATAGTTGAGTGTATTGGTAAGTTAGTAACCACTTGATGCATTGGCATCACTTTGATGGCCCAACGTCGCTAATAAACTGGTAAGTAAACTGCTGGCACCAAATCGAAAGTGATTAACATTGGCCCATTCATGGCCTAAAATACTATCGGCTAAGTCAAGGTATATTGCAGCGTCTTCTGCGTTTCTAACCCCTCCCGCAGGCTTAAAACCGACGGAGGTATTTTTTTGTTTAATGACTTCTAACATGATTTGAGCTGCCGTTGGGGTAGCATTGACAGGTACTTTACCTGTTGATGTTTTGATAAAGTCGGCACCGGCATTAATGGCGATCTCACTGGCTTTTCGGATCAAGTCTTCCGACTTTAGTTCACCTGTTTCGATAATCACTTTAAGTTTTGCTGAGCCGGAGCAAGCTTGTTTACAAACCTTAACCATATCAAAACCGATGTTCTCGTCACCTTTTATTAACGCACGATATGGGAAAACTAAATCTACCTCATCAGCACCGTAAGCGACTGCCGCTTTTGTTTCGGCTAAGGCAATGTCAATATCGTCGTTACCATGAGGGAAGTTAGTCACCGTTGCTATTTTTACTTGGGGTGTTTGTTGGGCCTTTAGTGCCTTTTTAGCGATAGGAATAAAGCGCGGAAAAATACAAATTGCTGCTGTTTCACCTGCAGGTGACTTCGCTTGCCGACAAAGTTGAACAATGTCTTCGTCAGTTTCTGTGTTGGTAAGGCTTGTTAAATCCATCAGTGACAGCGCACGTTGGGCTACTGCTTTACTCTCTAAACTAGCTGGCATAATTTTGTATTCCTATTTATTTGTCTATTTTGAATATTGGTTGATTATCTTTATAAAGAAATGAAAATACCGGCAATGGCTGCGCTCATTAAGTTTGCTAACGTAGCGGCAAGCATTGCTCGTAAACCGAGTCTCGCAATATCATGACGTCTACTTGGTGCCATGGAGCCAATACCACCGAGTAAAATTGCGATTGAAGATAAGTTAGCAAAACCACATAGGGCAAAGGTAACAATTGCTTGAGTTGCCGGGCTTAAACTGTCTTTTATTTCAATAAAATTTACATAAGCAAAGAACTCATTAACAATTATTTTTTGGCCAATAAAGCTACCCGCTTGTAGCATTTCATTGGCTGGAACGCCGATAATAAAAGCGAAGGGGGCAAATAGGTAACCTAAGAAAAATTCAATAGTAATATCTTGATAACCGAATAATCCTGCCACGCCGCCAACGATAGTATTTAATAAGGCTATTAGGGCAATAAAGGCTAATAACATCGCCCCTACATTAACGGCAAGTTTAAGGCCTGATGCTGCACCTGAAGCCGCGGCATCAATGACATTTGTTGGTTTCTCATCGTCTTCATCGTAATCTATCGACTCATTTACTATTTTATCGTGTTCGGTTTCAGGGCAAATAATTTTAGCCATTAACAGACCACCAGGAGCTGCCATAAATGAAGCGGCAATAAGGTATTTTAATTCGATACCAAGCCCAGCATAACCCGCTAAAATCGAGCCAGCAACAGAGGCTAAACCGCCAACCATGATGGCAAACAACTCTGACTGCGTCATGTTTTTGATATAGGGGCGAATGATAAGCGGGGCTTCGGTTTGGCCAACAAAAATATTAGCTGTGGCAGAAAGGGATTCAGGTTTACTGGTTTTCAAAAGCTTTTGTAAACCACCACCAATTATTTTGATAACCCATTGCATTATGCCAAGGTAATACAGCACAGCAATAAGGGATGAAAAGAATATAATATTGGGTAATACCCTGACAGCAAAAACAAAACCTACACCATTTTCAAACATGGCATCAGTGCCTAAGCCGCCAAAGAGAAAGTTAATACCTACTTTGGCACTATCAATAACACTCTGTACACCATTGGTCATAGACAATAATACATCTTTGCCAAAAGGCACATATAATACAAAGGCACCCAGTAATATTTGCAGGGTAAATGCTAGACCGACAGTGCGTAAGTTAATTGACTTCTTGCCACTCGATAAGGCATAAGCTATCGCTAACAATACGACAATTCCTATAACACCTCTTAATGCACCTATTTCCATGAATACCTCTTGTATTTAATAATTATTGTTGTGTGGGTAATTGTGAAATTTGACGTATTTTAGCTTTGAGTACCTCAAGTGCCATTCTATTTTTACCACCTCGGGTAATGACAATATCAGCCCAAGCTTTTGATGGCTCGATGAATTGATGGTACATAGGTCTCACTGTTTCTAAATACTGGCTGGTAACCGAGTCAACGCTGCGACTACGCTCAACCAAATCCCGTTGAATTCGTCTGATAAGACAAATATCTAACGGTGTATCCATGTAGACTTTGATATCAAAACAATCTCTTAACTCCTTATTCGACAGTAGCAATATGCCTTCAACTAAAATTATTTTAGTGGCTGAGAACGTCTTTGTTTCCTTGATTCGTGTATGTGTTTTATAACAATACACAGGGCTATGAATTATTTTGTTCTGAGTTAATTGCTTTAAATGCTCAGTTAACAACTCATGTTCAAAGGCATTTGGGTGGTCATAATTTGTTTGCTCGCGCTCTTGCATGGACAAGTGAGACTGATCTCGATAATAAGCATCCTCATGAATAATTGAAATGCCATCTTTACCCAACTCAGCAACAAGCTCATCATGAATTGTTTGGGCAAAAAGCGTTTTACCTGATGCGGAAGGGCCAGCGATAGCGATAATGGTTGGTTTAATTTGTTTCAATGTTCAGCCTGTTGTCAAAGCAAATATTAATAATTAACGTCTTGTTTTATCTGGAGCCTGCTACTTGTAGCTGCTAGATATATCCAATTTCTAACACGGTAAACTATACTGTGAGCAAATAATTAGCTAATGCTTTATTTACCCTTATTTAGAAAGATGATAAATTAACACAACTTGACCACTTGGTCATATTTTTTATCAGTTTATTTCATCTAGGTAGTTAATTGTAGCTACTTGTGATTAGAAAAGTAAAAAGGAAACATTATGGCTCGTGCAATAATTTTGGTTATTGATAGTTTAGGTATTGGATATTCCCCAGATGCTGTTGAGTTTGGTGATGTCGGCGCGAATACCTTTGCTAATCTATCTCGTGCATATTATAACGAGACAGGTAAAGAAATAGCCTTACCCAATCTATCTTCTATGGGATTAGTAAGAGCCTGTGAGCAGGCATCTGAACAGGAATTTCCGTACCAAGGGCAAGAGCCAAATAAAGGTGCCTACGGTTTTGCACAAGAAATAAGTACGGGTAAAGATACACCAAGCGGTCACTGGGAAATGGCTGGTGTTCCTGTACTTTTTGACTGGGGATACTTTACAGAGAAAGAAAATAGCTTCCCAACTTCATTACTTGACCAAATTAACCAAGAAACTGGCTTTGAAGGGATACTGGGAAATTGCCACGCCTCAGGTACCGAAATTCTTAAGCGATTAGGTCAAGAGCATATTAAGTCAGGTTTACCTATTTGTTATACCTCGGCAGATAGTGTTTTTCAAATAGCCGCACATGAAGAGCACTTTGGCCTAGATAATCTCTATAAATATTGTGAAACGGTTCGTGAGTTATTAGGCGACTTAAATATTGGGCGTGTTATCGCGAGACCTTTCATTGGTGACTGTGTTGATAACTTTGCTAGAACTGGCAACAGAAGAGATTACTCTGTATTACCCCCTTCACCCACGGTGCTAGATAAAATATCTCAGGCCGGTACTCATGTAATCAGTGTCGGTAAAATAGCTGATATCTTTGCCCATCAAGGTATTGATGAAAAAACCAAAGCAACGGGCTTAGATGCGCTTTTTGATGCAACGGTTTCGCATATCAATACGGCTCAAGACAACTCACTTATTTTCACTAATTTAGTCAACTTTGATCAAGATTTTGGACATAGGCGTGATGCAATTGGTTATGCAAAAGAGCTGGAAGCACTTGATGTTCGAATACCAGAGCTTTTACAGAGTATGTCAGCAGATGATGTACTTTTCTTAACTGCAGATCATGGTTGTGATCCAACTTGGCCTGGCACTGAACACACTAGGGAGTATGTACCTATTCTTGCTTATCACCAGAACATTGGCTCAGTGAATTTAGGTAATCGCCAAACCTTTGCAGACTTAGGGCAAACCATTGCTGAGTTATTCTCTGTGAAGTCGATGGATTATGGTACTAGTTTTTTATCTGACTTATATAAAAAATCATAAGTAGTAAGTCGGGTGTGAATAATCCAGTGAGAAAGTAAATATCTACTACACTATAAAACATAATAAAAACATCTGTATATAAAAATAAAACAAACAAAACAAAAATAGTCCTTGGGAGATAACAAATGAAAATGTTTAAACAAAGCGCAATATCACTTTGTGTGCAAGCATCACTATTAGCGAGTGTTGCAGGTATTTCAACCAGTGCCTTAGCTGCAGAAGAAGCTGTAGTAACAAAGGAAAAGGTTGTCGGCATTGAGGTTATCAATGTAACTGCGCGTAAACGTGTTGAAAATGTGCAAGAAGTACCCATTGCTGTTTCCGCATTACAAGGTGATAACCTTGATGCTTATAGTTCAGCTGCTATGGATATACGTTTTTTAAATGCCAAAATACCTAGTCTTTCAGTTGAATCTTCATTTGGCCGGACTTTTCCGCGTTTTTATATGCGTGGTTTAGGTAATTCTGATTTTGATTTAAATGCTTCTCAACCTGTCTCGTTAGTTGTTGATAATGTGGTACAAGAAAATCCAATTTTAAAAGGCTTTCCAGTTTTTGATCTAGAAAGAGTTGAAGTATTAGCTGGTCCACAGGGTACTTTGTTTGGCAGAAATACCCCTGCAGGCTTAGTTAAAATTGACTCTGCAAAGCCTTCACAAGACTTTGATGGTTTTGCATCATTATCATATGGTAGTAAAAATACATCAGATCTTAGAGCGGCTGTTGGCGGTGGCTTAACGGATAATGTTTCTGCTCGTATTTCAGTGCTACGTCAAGACCGTGATGATTATATTGATAATATGGCTCCGGGGTTTGAGCAAGACGATGTTCTAGGTGGTTATACCGATCAAGCGCTTCGATTACAGTTTCTCTATGAAGGTGATAATTTAGATGCTTTATTCAATTATCACATGCGTGATCTTGACGGCAAACCGGTGGCATTTTACGCCAATGGGATTAAGAGCGGTAGTAACAAGCTCGTCGATGGATTTAGCCGTGATACCGTTTATCATGACTCAGCTTCTCGTGCCACCCAACAAGTTGAAACTGAAGGAGCTAGTTTAAAGTTAGAACTTGAACTTGGCGATTACACGGTAACTTCTATTACGGGTTATGAAAGTGCGGAGCTATTTTCTCGTGCTGATGTTGATGGTGGTTATGGTTGTAATGGCTTTGGTTGTCCTCCTGATTTTGAGCCAAGTGGACCAGGAATTATTAATCTGAGCTCTGAAACAGCTGATGCTATTCCAGACCATGCACAAATATCACAAGAGTTAAGACTAACTAGTAACTTTAATGGAGAGTTAAATTACCAAGTTGGTCTTTTCTATTTTAATGAAGATTTAACTATTGAAAGTTTTTCTTACGACGCCTTATTTAGTGGAGGGGCAGAAAATGGTTATGTTGTTCAAGACCAAGAGACTACAGCTTTAGCTCTGTTTGGCTCTGTTGATTATAATTTAACAGATAAGACATCAATCACGGTAGGCTTACGTTATTCAGACGATGACAAAGATTATAGTAATGAACGAACAAAATCACCGCTCGCTTTTCTAGGTGCTCCTGATTATGCTGCAGGTGCCGTAAACACTAATGATAGTCATGTGAGTTGGGATGTTAGTCTTTCACATAAGTATACGGATGATATTAATCTATATGCGAGAATAGCCGATACCTTTAGAGCACCAAGTGTTCAGGGCCGTTCATTATTTGCTTTTGATGATGGGATTTCTGTTGCTGAATCAGAAACTATTATTTCATATGAGGCTGGTATTAAGTCTGACATTATGGACAATATGGGTCGAATTAATGCCTCCGTATTTTATTTTACTATGAATGATCAACAAGTTACTTCAGTTGGTGGTGATGGTGGAAATACAGCCCGTTTGTTTAATGCGGATGAAACGGTAGGTTATGGCTTTGAAGTCGATTCACAATTTGTTGTTACTGATAATTTACTTATTACTGCAAATGTTAGTTATAACAATACCCAGATAAACGATAGTACTTTGACAGTACCTGCTTGTGCATCCTGCACGGTAACAGATCCGTTAAACGCTGATGGTCGAGCAATCATTGACGGCAATAGCTTGCCACATGCACCAGAATGGATTTTTAACTTTACTGCCAATTATGCGATAGAGCTTGGTGATGGTGAGTTTTATGCTTATACCGATTGGTCATACCGTGATGAAATCAGTTTTTTCTTATATAACTCAGTGGAGTTTACCGGTGAAGCTTTATTCGAGGGTGGCATCCGCACTGGTTATAAATGGGATGGTGATGATAGAGATTATGAAGTTGCATTATTTGTAAGAAACTTAACTGATGAACAACAAGCTATTGGCGCCGTTGATTTCACTAATAATACAGCAATTGTCAATGAAGAACGCTTTGTTGGAGCCGAGTTTAAGGTAAACTTCTTTTAGCGCTAGATTGATAACACCTCAATAATAAAAAAGGGTTAGCACATTGCTAACCCTTTTTTATGTCGAATGAAACGCTATCCTAACACTATATTTAAAGCCTTATAATACGCTTTCTAATGTAAGTTCCATCATATCTTTAAACGTTGTTTCTCGCTCTGCAGCAGTGGTTTGTTCACCGGTTTTAATGTGGTCACTTACTGTTAACACTGTTAGTGCTTTTTTACCGTATTCTGCGGCGACACCATAAAGACCAGCAGCTTCCATTTCTACCGCTAAAATGCCATATTTTTCCATGGTCGCAAACATTTCAGGCTGTGGCGTATAGAATAAATCAGCAGTGAAAATGTTACCTACATGTACCTGTTTACCCAATTTTTCGGCGGTATCTACAACACTTTTCAATAATGAGAAGTCAGCACAGGCCGCAAAATCTACATTATGAAAACGCTGTCTATTGACGTTTGAATCTGTACTAGCAGCCATACCAATAACAATATCACGAATCTTAATATCATCACGTACTGCGCCACAAGAGCCTATACGTATGATCTTTTCAACACCATAATCTTTATAAAGCTCAGTCGCATAGATTGATACACTTGGCACACCCATACCAGAGCCCATAACCGAAACACGTTTACCTTTATACGTACCGGTATAACCAAACATGTTACGAACTTTGGTGATGCATTTAGCATCATCTAGAAAGTTGTCGGCAATAAATTTTGCTCTAAGCGGATCGCCTGGCATTAAGACTGTTTCTGCAAATTCGCCTGCTTGTGCTTCAATATGTGGTGTTGGCATAAGTGTTATCCTTTTATATTTAAATATAACTCAGTAAGTTTCTAGCCAGAATATAATCATTCATGCTGCTATCAAGGATTTTTTACTGATATGGTTGATGTTCAATAGGTATTAATTTTTTACTTTTATAGTAACTGCATAGCGCGTATTTATTACTAATCACTACGCAGGTAATAATAATGCTAAGTCAAGACTCGTTCAAGTAGACAGTAATATTTAGTCTTACTTTTTGTCCTAAATTATACGTTAATTGTGAGAAGCGCTTGCTTCTCTTGATCAGATAAAAAGCTCATCTGCACCGCATTACGTTGTAATTGAGTAATTTGTTCATCATTAAAGCCAAGTACTTCTCTTGCTACTTGAAACTCTCCAGCAAGCTCTATATTTTCAACCGCGGGATCATCAGTATTTAAACAAACCGTAAGACCATTTGCTAAAAATGTTTTTACTGGATGAGTTGCTAAGTCTTTAATGGTACCTGTTTGGTAATTTGACGTAAGGCAGGACTCAATACTAATTTGATGATCGCGCATATAATCCATTAACTTTTCATCTCTGGCACAAGCAACACCATGACCAATACGTGTTGCACCCAATGTTTTAATAGCATGCCAAACACTTTCAGGACCAGCTGCTTCACCAGCATGTACACTCACATTAAGCCCTGCATCATTAACTTGTTTAAAGTGGCTTTCAAAAAGAGTGCCTGGAAAGTTGTATTCATCACCTGCGAGATCTATTGCAACTAAGTCATCTTTATAAGCGAGTAGGGCATTGAGTTCATTTTGACAATGTTTAATACCAAAAGTACGACTTAAAATCCCCATTAAATTAATCTTCGTAGTGAATTTATTTCGTCCTTGATTAACTCCTTCAATGATCGCTTCAACGACCCCTTCAATCGGAAGGTCATGGGTCATGGCAATATAATAGGGAGAAAATCTCAGCTCAGCATAATCAATGTTAGCATTGAAAGCGTCCTCCACATTTTCATAGCCAATACGAACAACATCATCAAGGGTTTTAAGCACTCCCACTCCCCAATCAAGCTTTTTCAAAAAGGCAAGCAAATCGGATTCACTGGTAGTAATTTGTACATGAGGCAAAAAAGAGTCGAAGTTATCGGCTGGTAGCTTGATATTATGCTGTTGTGCTAATTGCCAAATCGTTTCTGGTCGGATATTACCATCTAAATGTCGATGTAAATCTACAAGGGGAAGTTGTTTATTAACCATGTTTAAA